>Ga0136600_1000841_pt1 | contig 15533 bp, 13 predicted proteins | sample AntRauMFilla2698_FD_104634 | JGI IMG/M metagenome (GOLD analysis project Ga0136600, IMG submission 104634) | Saline lake microbial communities from Rauer Islands, Antarctica - Metagenome Filla 2 #698 | ecosystem: Environmental > Aquatic > Non-marine Saline and Alkaline > Saline | place...
ATCACTTTAAAAAAGCTTAAGGCTAACGTAATAACGATATAGGAGTTTATCGAGAAAATAGGTCCCTACGTTATCCAAAGAAGACCATACTAAGTTCAGAGTTGGAAATCTTTTAAGGAGACATTCTAGGCTATGTGATAGTTTATGAGCACAAGTAAAGAGCGTTCCCTCATTATTCTATTTAAAATTGTTGCTCTCCTTTTTGAAGGAAAAAAAGAAATGAGAAAGTTTTGGAAATGCTTAAGAGGGCCCACATTGAGACCAAAAGCTTGGTGGATTGAGGTCAGAAGGCACCTACTTTTGACACTTGTAACCACTATTGTTCTCCTTGTTTCACCTAAGCCACTGTTTTTACATAAAAACATCAAGGCATCAGCCTTATTCGATGGCATTAAGTTTGCACTAAATAACTTAGGTATAAAAAGCCTAAGGAGCTATTTATGAAGATTAATTTTTTAACTCTTATCTTTTTAACTTTAACTCTTGTGTTTAGCTGTGGAAGTAAAAACGATGAGACTGGAACAGGCATCGTAGGCGAGATCAGTGAACTCGTGGGTTATAATGGGCCAACCTTTATTACTGAACAAAATATGAAAAGCTTTCCCTTCAGCGGTAATTGTGTTGATGAAGAAGAGGTAATAATCTCTGGAAGTTTTGAGGCTAAAATTAATTGTAATGATGGATCTTGGAGTACGAATGTTGATCTTAGCACATACCCCAATGGAGTTTTTAGTTTCTCTATAAAAACAGAATCAGGTGAAAAAAACTTTAATGTGACAAAAAATACTTTTGCAGCAAATGCTGAGGCAGTATTTGAATTTGAAGAAGCTGACCTAGGTCAAGACTCAAGAGGGTCTCAGAATGCAGTTTCTGTTAATAATGTTCTCGTCAGTAATGACAGTGAACAAGGCAATACGGCTTCCTTTAATGGTTTAGACAGTTCCATAGTTTTAAGCGATGGAAATTTTCTTAATGACGAGTTTACCACCAGAACAGTTGCCCTATCTTTCAAGGCAGCAGACCTTGTTCTTAGTCAAATCATCTATGATGAAGGTGGCTCAACAAATGCCTTTGGTTTAAAAATTGAAGCAAATACTTTAACTTTGGCCACTAGAGTTGGAGGAGCTTCAGGAATGGAGAGCGTCTCAGTTGATGTGACGGGAAGGGAGAATCAGTGGGTAAAAGTTCTCGCGAGTTTTTCTAATGGAGAACTCAAACTTTCAACATCTTTTGAAGAGCAGTCAAAAACAACCTCCTATACCATTATCCCTCGTCACGGTGATAGCGGAGGTATTGGTATGAGAATTGGAACAGATGCTTTTGATTCAGCATCGGCATCCCCATTTGCTGGAGAACTAGATGATGTTATGATTTTTTCAACGCCTTTCAACCAAGTAGAAAGAGATCTTTACTTTGGACGAAATGTTGCACCTCAAGTTTTAAACTTCACTACATTTGCCAGAGTAGGCTTCTTATCCTTTGAGGATGCCTCAGATCTTGGGACCAACTCTTCCCATGCCTCTGGGGTAGTTACAAGTGTCTCTCAAAGTACTGACTCTAAGGGACAAAACACTGCAGTTTTTAACGGCAATGGCTCTATAGAGTTAAGTGATGGGGTTTACTTTAATGAATCTTTTGATATTCGTACTTATGCTCTTTACTTTAAAACGAGCGATGTCTTTCTCTCCCAAACAATAATAGATGAAGGTGGATCCACAAATGGAATTTCCTTGAATATTGAAAATGGTTACCTTATGGCCTCGGCAAGAAATGGCGGAGCCTCCAGTCAGGTCGATTTGATTGCCGATATAAGCTCTAGGGATAACGACTGGATCAAGGTAGTGGTAAGCTTTGACAGAGGAAAGTTTTCAATGAAACTAGATACTCAAGAGACCGTTATTGAGAGAACAACCGGCTTTTCAAGTATTCCCAATCATTCTGACAATGGCGGAATTGGAAAGCTTTTTAATTCTGATGCTTCAGGTTTAAGTGGAAACCGATTCTTTAGTGGGGAGATAAGTAAATTCTCTATTTACAAAAGAATACTTAGCGAGAAAGAGATGAATGATTACTAATTTGAGAAGTCTAAATTAACGACAAAATTATATTTGGGCCAATATGATATTGCTATCACCGAAATTGATAATATGAAGCAAGAAAGAAATCAATGGTAATAGCTATCTTGCCTATTTTATGACCACAGTAAGGAGAGATTAATCTAAATCTCCAAAAAATTTCTTGGATTAAAAGTTTAATAATGGATAATTTTAGAAATAATCGAAGATAGGTACATTAAATTGAAGATAAGTTTTTAAAGTTTCCACAATTTTTCATAAACAGCTTATAATCTTATAATGCTACTAACTAGTTTTATAGGTTCACTTGTTATTTTTACACTTGTGGGAATTGCTTCAAGTTTTGTCAAAAAGAACCAAACATCTGATTACCTGCTTGCTGGGCAAAGTGTTTCACCATCATTTGTTGGACTCTCTGCCGCCGCCTCGTGGTGCAGTGGCTTTATGTTTATAGGACAGATCGGTTTTACTTATCAAAGAGGACTCTCCTCCATTTGGATTATGATTGGGCTTATTTTAGGAGATCTCTTTGTCTCTCAAATAACTCACCGAAGACTTAGAATAAAAAGTGAAGAGCTTCAACAAGAAAGCTATGTTGAAGCTTTGCTCGATAGTGATTCGGCAATAGACAACTTGACCCAAAAAATCTCAGTTACTTTAATCTCAACAATAGCCATCGTCGCACTCATCGGATATTCAGCCGCTCAAATTATGTCCTCAGGTGTCGCTTTAGAGTCAATCCTCGGTGTTGACTACAAAGTAGGTGCCCTCATCACAACCATTGTCATTACACTCTACTGCTTCTCTGGTGGTATTCGTGCCTCGATTTGGACAGACTTTGTTCAGGCCACAGTCATGCTTATTGCCATGTTCATACTGGTTATTACGGCCATTTCACATGCTGGGGGCTTGTCAGGCTGGAGCAACTCACTGAAAGCAACTTCTGAGGGTTACCTCTCCCTTTTTCCACCTGATCTTTTCAATGGCAACCCACTCTTTCTCGGTTTTATTATTCTCGGTTGGTTTGCTGGCGGAATGGGTGTGGCAGGTCAGCCACATGTTATGGTGCGATTTATGACCCTCAAAGACGTAAAGCTCATAAATAGGGCCCGTCTCTACTACTATCTCTACTATACGACCCTTTATCTCTTGGCGATCTTGGCAGGTCTTAGTGCTAAAATAATTTTACCAAACCTAGAAAGTCACCAATATGAAATGGCCTTACCGATGTTATCAAACCTAATATTGCCAGACTTTTTGATAGGAGTAATCTTAGCAGGACTTTTTGCATCAACCATGTCAACGGCGGACTCTTTAATTATCAGCTCTTCTGCAACTCTAACCCGGGATCTTATTCCAAAACTTAAGAACTCTTATTTTGCTGTAAAGCTAAGTACTATTTTACTTTCTCTACTTGCTTTGGCGCTTGCGATTTTTTCCCAATCAACGGTATTCCAGCTTGTTATTATTTTTGGAGGTCTCCTTTCAGCGTCCTTTGCTCCCGTTTTAATTCTTAAGTCTCTTGACTATAAAATTCCTCCAAAGTCTCTGATTGCGATGATTGCCTCCAGTGCCACTTTAACAACTCTTTGGCGAGAACTTGGTTACAGCTCGATTATTTATGAAGTTGCTATTGGTATGGGAGCTGGTCTTATCGTTGGCCTCCTTCTCTCTAAGAGAGTCAAATAAAAACAATCCCTTATATTACTCGACATGGAATATGCGAAACTATGGTTCGTAATAAAAGAGCTTATTTAGGCAGGTCAAAAAGCCGATAAAGTTATTATGAAACTCAATGAAACTTTGAAACCTTTTTTGCGACTCATTAAAATGATCAAGCTATTTATTATTTTTATGGTTACCCTAACACCAGAGCTGTCATTTTCTAATGATTGTACGACTAAAGGCTCAAGAACGATGTGGAAGTATGATCAAGTAAAACATAGTGTTCATCTCAAATTGATAAAAGAAGCAAATGTATGTCAATTTATTACTCAGCAAAAGCCCTTTAATATGACGATTAATTATCTAAAAGGTAAAGAAGTGCTCTTTACTCAAAAGATTTACTGGCCTGATTATACAAACCAAGAAGAGGTATTTAAGGGGAAAATCCTTAGTAATAAGTTTAAGACAAATGACTATAAGGTACTCAAAATCCCCCTAGGGCCAAAGCTATTCGACAGTTATGAAGTGTATGACTTAAGAGATCAGTTAATTGGAAAAGGTAGACTTCAATGAATTTCTTAACTCTTTTATTCATCACTTTTTTCTTTCATAACTTACAGGCAGAGTATCGTTACGTCATATACACAGACCAAGAAGATGAAAGCGCTGCTCAAGAAGTCATTTCTACATTTAGGCAAACTGAACCATTTAATGAGTTTGAAGTTGAATTTGAAATTAGACAACTTTCTACGGAAGAGCTTGGCTGTTCTCGGCCTTATGAAGCTGTCCCGAGAGTTATAGAGTGCGACACATTGGGCATATTACAAAGAACCTTCAATGATGGCTTTGACCAAGCAATGGTGGTATCTGACAGTGATAGCTGGGGAGGGGCTGCAGGCTCCGTTCCGGTAATGAGTTCAAGTAATCCCTCTTCTACTATGATTCATGAATACATGCATACTCTTGGCTTTTGCGATGAATATGAATTTACAACAGAAGATGAGGCGAATATTTATTGTACCCCACAAAGGTTTAGTAATTATTTAAATGCAACTATCATAGAACCACTTGATGGTGGATATACTGGGGATGACCACGCAAGATCAGTTCATAGCGGTGATATACCTTGGTACTCTACTATTCTCCCCACGACCGCTATCGCAAACCAGAGCTTAGGCACTCCAGCTAGTACACAAGAGCAACTGGGCCTTTATGAAAGCCGAACATGCATGAGAGCGACAGAGCATAGCTTTCATTTATGGAAACCTGGAAATGCTACTAATATAATGCAGGATTTAAATTTCTCAATTGGCGCCTATGTTCCTCTCGTCAGAGAAGCGATGGAGTCAGTCGTAAATCCTCCTCCACCATCTGCACAACCTCAAAAAGGAACTTTCAATAGAACTATGTTAAATTCCAGTAGACCTTGCTTTCAAGGTTCGGGCGATGGAACAACCCCATTAACTCATGAAGAGCAATTAATGCTTAAAAACATCGTCATTGAATTAAATCTCAAAGGTGGACAATAAAAGAGATTCATTTAATTCGATTAACATCTGCCACTATCTTTTACTTGACTCAGAAAATGCCAATAGACTGTAGGATAATTCTACTCGATACTTGTATTTTTATCTCTGTGAATAAACAATACTTAAATGGATATTGTTACACAAGTTTTGCTCCCCCTTATTCTCGCCTTTATCATGTTCTCTATGGGTTTGAGCCTAGTAATAGATGACTTTAAAAGGGTCCTTACATTACCGAAAGCGTTTCTTATTGGAACTTTCTTGCAAGTCATTACCCTGCCCATACTGGCCTTCTTAATTACAAGAGTATGGGTCAACATGGGAGGGGTCGATCCCGCTTTAGCAGTAGGTATGATTATTATTGCGGCTTGCCCAGGTGGCGTTACGTCAAACTTAATGACTCATTTAGGAAAGGGAGACACTGCACTGTCTATTTCTCTTACGGCGGTCATTAGCATTCTTAGCGTGGTAACAATTCCGTTTATTATCAACTTTGGTTACTACTATTTCATGAAAACAGACCACAATAGTCCGTTACCCATACTAAGTACCATAGTTGGTATTTTCTGTGTAACCACAGTACCTGTTTTTATAGGCATGCTTGTCAAAGCGCAGAAGTCGCAATTTGCTGATCGGCTTGAGCCCTATGCTAGAAAAGTAGCGACTCTCTTTTTTATTCTTATCGTCTTTGCCGCTGTAATAAAGAAGTGGGACCTGCTTGCTGAGAACTTCTCAAGCGTGGGCTTTGCAACCTTAACTCTTAATATTTCCGCGATGCTCTTTGCCTATCTCTTGGCAAGGTTTTTGGGCCTCATGGAGAAACAGCGAATCGCCATTACTCTTGAATGCGGTCTTCAAAATGGCACCCTCGCCATTATGATTGCAGCCACTTTCTTAAAAAATGAAACAATGATGATACCAGGTGGTGTCTACTCTCTTCTAATGTTTGCAACAGGTGGTATCTACTTACTTGGTCTAAAGATTCTGAGAAAAGACTTCTAAAGAACACATAAGATATATTAAGGTTAACGTCTGCCATCAGCTTGTTGAAGTGCCCCACGAATTCTATCCAATACTGTCGTACAGTTTCGTCTTGTATGCCTTCCTTGAATAGTTTCATAGACCCACGGGTTGAGATCAGCATTTCTTCTTCCCTCTGCAAGATCTCCTCTTATTGTTGTGGAACTGGTGCTATGTTCAGGAGTAATGGCCGTTACGTGAGACCCAAGGTCTCCCCTTACAGGCTCCCCTTCTCTATTTATACCGAGGTATCGGACATTTTGTTGAACGATAGGCGCTCCGGTACCATCAGGATTATTTAATACATCACTCCCGGCGACAATAAAGAGTCTGTCTTCAGCAGCGGTATTTTCGGCCATGTATTCAGCAAAGCTGCTAAAGCCTCCACGACTTCCCTCTCGGCCGGGAACTCCATTTCTGTAAACTTCTAGCGCTTCACTACCTTCTTCTAATAGCCTTATATTGACGTTGGGAAATTCTCGATTGAGTACTTCCCCAAATAAATGCTGAGAAAGCTCCCTTCTCATAGTTACATTTGTTGAGTCTGGCTTTCTCGCCGAGTTTTCACTGACAAGAATAATAACTTCATTGAGCTCGCCGGCCGCAATCGCCGCTCTTATAGCTGACATATGACCTGCATGGGGAGGATCAAAAGTGCCTCCATAGATTCCAACTCTACTTTCTGCAAAGACTTGGAAAGGAGAGCTTACTCCTAAGAGAAGAATAACTATCAAAATCTTTTTCATGGTAGCGCCTCACAATTATCAAGAATACGAGCAATAATTCTATTTTTTCCCTCACTTGTTTGATTCGCATATCGAGGAATTTGATCAATAAGTCTTCTGACCACTTCAACATCCTCATAAAGATAATACGAGCCTCCAAGTCTTACCCTTCTGGTACTTCCAACTCTCGACATATCTAGTGCTTCACGAATCCTTTCTCTACCATTAGGCACTGTATTAGCGATTTCTAAAACTAGATCCTCCAAAAGCTCTGGTGGATCAGTTGGGATTGGATTCAGTCTATTGGGACGCAGAAGGGGGTCTGTGTGAAGACAGCCTGCAAAGCTACTTGAATCTCCGCAAAAACCTAGAGTCGTAGGTACAGCTTCGTCGCCAACAAAGACACTGTAGGAGCCACTTGTTACCATATCGTCTCCATCCCCAATCGTAGGAATCCTCGCTCCATTACCTCCACCAAGATTACCAACACCTGTATAACTAACTAAGTTTCCTTCACCATCGTAGTAGGAGGCATTATTATGGGCATCAAAGCTTATTGAAGTAACCCCGGCTTCAGGTGTTCTCCCTGTACTGGCGCCTATCCCAAGAGGTCTAGCATCTCCATTTGGCAATATATCCACCGGTATATGCGCCCCCTCAGGAGCAATAGGCACATGTGAAATGATTGTAGGGTTTCCATTTCTCAATGTAATTGGATCTGAGGTCCCGTCTGGACTGGTGAGTAAGTTTGTTCTGCCACTTCCTGGATCACCTAAAACGCCCCTAATATTTTCAAAGAAACGATCGCTAAATTCTTGATGATAAGTTACTGGCCTCTCCCCAGGAGCTGACGTTCTTAAAAGGTCATGATTTCCGACCTGAAAAATAACCCTATCTCCAGGTGGCGTGGGAAACCCTGCGGCATTGATAACAGACTCTAGAAATTCACTATAGATACCATTTACATCACTCATGAGATTTGCAAGGCATGCATCACTTATTGCGTTGGGGCCACAGTGAAGAATTTTTAAATTTGTAATGGCCGCGGAATCTAAAATATCTCCACCAATAATAATATTACCATTGGCGAACCTTTCTCTATTGTGTTGTAAAAAATTAAGCAATCCGTCTAGATTCTCATTACTTTGCAGATCACTTAAGAGTCGGGCCCTTAGGCTATCTGGAGTTGCAAAACCATTCGAGCGTAAAAGGTTTTGCATTTCTATTTCTAATTCTGGTGGCCTCAAGTTCCTTAAAGTTGCTCTTTGAGTATCACTAAAAAGGTCAAAGCCAATGTGGATATCTCCAAAAGCAGTAACATTATTGTCTGCGGCTTGAAAAGCTTCTGTGAGAACTCTTCTATAAGTTTCTGGATCAGCTTCTCTTAAGCGGTCTGTAATTTCTCCAGGAGGAATTCTCCCTGAACTCCCCTCCAATCTTAATCTTTCAAGGCCTCTTGCGTCTGCCCTCCCTATAATTGTAGAAAGTGGCACTTCCCTTACACCTGTTCCATCTGGCGCCGAAACAAATGCGCTATCACCTTGAACACGGTCTAAGGTTAACTCAAGTGGTTCAGTATCGTCTGCTGCCCTAACGAGGACGTTATCTCCAATATTTAAACGAGGTGTTCCCCTTCGTAGCGATGTAAATAGAGAAATGGGCACAGGTCCACTTAGAATCTCTAAAACCACTGATCCTGCACCTGTAATTATGGCAGTATTTTGCCTTCTGTTTGCCTCTTGAACTCTACTTTGATCAGAAAAGCCTGCATGGGCTGAGGCTATTATCTGCTCCAATTGAGCTGTCGTTTCAGCCGAAGTGAGGGCCAAGTTTGTCCCCTCAACAGCTACCAGGATACCTGCTCCAACGAGGGGATTGATAAAACTGACAATGATGCCCGCACCAACCCCAAGGACATGTAAACCAGTAGGAAGTCCTCCAGTGTCTTCAGGAGGAACTTCTCTTAGTAAGTGGCATTGAACTCTCTGATATCGAACCAGGCTGCTTTCCCTCTCTTCAGGTGAAGAACTACGGGCAAGAGCTCTCTCAGTCACCTGCTCGTAAAGCTCAGGTATATGGTGAAGGTTTGCTCCACCTGTTTCACAGAGGTTATCTATGGAAGTATCCAGGGCTGCTTGATAATCAGTAATTTCATTATCAATAACAGTTTGTAATTCTTGATCTCTAAGAGAATCGTTATAGACTTGTTCGAATTGTTCATTGTTTTCTTCTAAGAATGCTTGAAAGGTTTCGTTAAAAGAGTTTAATCCTCCTCTAAGGTTCCCTAGAAGTTGGCCAATGAGTGAACTCATCCCCTCTTTTTCTAACAGTGCTGTCCCCATGGGGGAGCTTGAAAAACGCGTTACTCCGCCCCTATTGCGAGAAAACAAAAGAGGTGAGCCTTGCATCTGATCTTGAAGAATTGCTGTGGCCCCCTGATGGCCTAAATCGTGAGAAGTATTGTTCTCGTTTTGTTGAACACAGGTATCATAATCACTCGATTCAAAGCCGCTATACTCTTCAAGGCAAGCTTCATCAGAGGCAAAGTAGTAGCGAGTTAGTGGATTATGATGACAAAAAGCTTGTCCTTCTTCAGTTTCTTGAAAACTTAGGGACTCTGGTGAAGGTATTCGCAACAGGCCCCTTTCAAGAGCAATGTCGATCCGGCAAAAAGATTCGGAGTTTGTCTCGGGCACATTTCTCGAGACAAGAGAATCTCGATACAGTCTAATTGCTTCCTGATATAGAGTGCTCTCTAGACTTGAACGAAGTAGGTCTTGACGAAAGTTTTCTGCAGGAGCTCTCTGAGAGGCAACTTGGTTAAAGCTTTGAGTAATTCCTGCCTGAACAGCAGCTTCATTGTAATCGGCAGGTATTGAACTCTGTGTCGGTCTTCTATCAATTACAGAAACGTTACCTTGAGCTTCTCCGTTGCTTGCAGGAAAGCATGAAGGAAAATGATCCCTTGGGCTTCCCGTAATTCTGCCATAATGAGCTCTTTGCTCTAAAACATTTGCTGCAACGGAATTAATCATTTCTGCTCTAATATTTTTGATGTCAGGTAAAATCTCCGCATTCGCAATTTCTCGAATGTTACTCGCTATTGTTAAAAAGTTGTTATTCACGGAGAATTCGCTAAAGTTTAAACACTCAGCGTTTGTAGGAAGTGAGTTAAGACTTGGATAGAAGCTTTGAATATCATCGCTTAGAATATGTGGATACCTTTCACAATAAGAAGGAATGCTATCACTTGCTCCTTCTCGCTGAAATCCATTGGTACTCCGGTATTGTTCCTCGACACTATTGAATAGTTCTGGATCAGTATCTCTTAGTTGCGTGAGGTACCTATGTATTGCGGCAATGGCCTCAAGTTTCCGATCCTGAGAAAAACCAGGTCTGTTAAAAACACTAAAATGATCATACAACATTTGGTGGTCTTCTCTTCGAGAGGACCCTAATATTACTGCGCTTAGTGGTAATTCAAGTGATTGAAGAGCAGTAATAGTTTCAAAGTTTAACTCAGGAGGGTCGGCCTCTAGTATCAGACTTCCCTCCGGGTTCAAGTCGAACCCTGTACTAAAGTCTCTCGAAAAAGAGCTTACGGAAAAGAGGAGAGCTAGAACGATAACTAACATTAAAACCCTTTATTATTAACTACATACATTTTCGGATACTTTCACCTTAGGTCTTAGTAGAAAGTTAAATGAGAGCTTTTGAGTCGTTAAGTCACTGAAATCTCATAGAGAATTCATTTGATGAACTGACATAAAAGTTTGCCACCGCTAAGACAAATGAGGCGAAATGAATCAGGTCAATAGGAAGGCTGATTTTAAAATACTTTAAGAAGAAGCAAAGTAATCAACAGCAGAGAGGATAAAAGTAGGCTTATCTCCTGCGTATTTTTTATTACTAAATATATCGATGATTTCTTTTAGCGCCTTCCTCTGAATTTCTATAACTTCTTTGTAGCCTTCTTCACTAATTGATTCAGAAAGATTATAGAAAAGATTATCCTTTTTTCGTACACCATCTTGAACTCGAATAAAATCAGCGACGGCCTTAAAGTTAGGGATGAAGCGGTCATTGTCGAGACGAAATGATTTTGTGCGAGCATGGTAAAAGCCTAACATCTCAAAGATAAGACTTTTCTTTTCAAGTTCTTTTGCCTTTGTCGTTCCAACAACACCAAAAAAATATTCAATATCTTCTACTTTAACTCCGACTCGACAGGCAGCTAGTTTATAAATAAGGTAACTAGTCGTGTCCTTTAATTCCCGACAGAGAAGTTTGTCGTTTTCGTAAGGACTCTCTTCATTGAGAATAACAGCAAAAGCATCACTCAAATATTCCTTTGTTGCTGGTGGGCAATAGGGAATAAGATCGCTGATGTTTCTCTCCTTGTAAACGCAGCTCAGAAGGTCAAGAATTGTGTTTATTTTTGGAAGGGTTTTAATATTCTGTTTACGCATCCTCCTCAAAGTTGGTTCACTTACACCGGCTTTTGTTGCCAGGCCATTGAGTGAGAGACGTGGGTTTCTCAAAAGATACGCTTCAATCACATCACTGAGTTCTTTTAGAATTACTCCTTGACCGTTTCTACATATATCAACTGCCGTCTGCGTTTTCATCTCTTATTCACCCCAACTATTGAGCTAGGAATAGCTTGACCATCTAAGATGTAGTCTTCATACGGCACTTTTGTTGAAAAAAGGCCAAAAACCCTTTTTGGTGTAAGTGTTAGCTGTGAGAAGTTTTTTAAAGGAATATTAATATCCGCCACGACCTTTCCATTTCCACTGCCCTCTCCTCCCAAGTCAAAGTAGATAGAAGATTGTGTTGGGCCGCCTCGACTATTTATTAATTCTAATCTCTCAAATGACGGCGATTGATTCTTTACTCTTGTAATACCTCTTTGATAAAGTGCTCCTAAAACAAGCCTCTCTTGAGCTGTTGCCTCTTTTTTTACATAATTAGTGTCAATCTCTTGATTTAGTATAGGCTTTTGACAGAAAGGAATAGTAAAGGGCTTGCCTCCTATTGATGTCATAATTGTAAAAGATGATGGCACCTCGTGAACCCTAGTAACGATTCGACCTTGACCAAGGTCAAGCTCCTCCTCACTTAGGATTTTCTTATAAACGAGATTTTTTATTCTGACTGTTCTAACGTAATTGCCTTCCTGACATAGGCTCGTCACAGGAACCTTGCGGTCACCGAAATCTAATGTAGGAATAGTTTGCTCTTGAAAGTTTTCCCGTGCCAAAGCGGGTAGACAGAGTATCAAAAGGCCTATTATTTTCTTGGTCTTAAACTTCATCTTTAATAACCTTATAACCTTCTTGTAACTTTAAAGTTCTTTTTTTTTACCATATTTATCTTTCACATTTGTTGGAAGCTCCTACTTTTTACAAGCATAGCTCCTCAGTATTCACAATTGTGAATGGCGTTCTATTCATTCTAGGCAACCTTAGCTTAGATGGATCGTCATTTCATGAGTCGGTGACGAAAATTAAAGCCCTATAATTCATTGAAAGTTGGTAAACCAGGCTTCGTCAGGACCTCTTATGACGAACTCATTTGACCCAACTTTTGAATTGAAGATTTTTTAAATCTAGTTTTACTGCAATCAAATAACTAATAATTTTCCTAAGGGGGAAGAAATGAAAACAGTTTCAAAAGTTTTAATGGCTTTATCTTTCGTATTTGCTCTTTCTACAGGTGTTGAAGCCTCAAAAAGTTGTAAAGCATTCGCAGGTACTGGTGATGGTTATGGTATTGTTGCAGTGACTAGCTCATATGACTCTGCAATGATGGCCTGTGAAGATATGAACTACACAAACTGCAAAGTAAGCTGCTCAACAGTAGAAGTAAGACGCTGTAAAGGTTGGGCACGTGGTGGACGTGGGATGGATCTTATCGTTGTTGCTAACACAGAAGAAGCTGTTGCCGCTGCTTGTGACGCTCAAGGAAAAAGATGTCAAATTTCTTGTGGTACTACCTCATCTTCTAGTCAAGGTCGTGATTGGGGTCGTGACGGAAAATAATTCTTCTTCAAGTAAATAAACACTCCGAATACTCCAAGACCTCCCTGTATAGGGAGGTTTTTTATTTATAAAGGTGATATCCACATCTTTAAGTATCACGAGGATCAAAAGTTAATGCCTCGATTTTCTCCAACCATTTTGTCGTATCGAGAATATCATCCCTTCTATTGAAGCATGTCTTCTTAGAGAACAAACTGAGGGCGCCACTCTCTTCTCCTGAAAAAACTTCAAGATAAAGTGCTGGTGAGTTAAAACGCGCCCTTCCTACAAGAATAGTGCTTGCAAATACGTCTCCTGCCTCAATCCAGTCTCCGCTCTTAAATTTAAGGGACTTTCTATCAAGCCCTCCATATCTTGTTTGATGACCGTCCGGACTCGTAATCGTGACTGATACACTTTGCCTCTGCCATACGCCTATATTATCAATTGTACCAGCATGAATGGCCCTAATCTCCTGAGGCTCAGGTGATTCAAAAACGGCATGAGGTCTTAGTACGCCTTTTCTATGCCGAGCTGATTTATTTATATAGTCATCGCCAAATTTAATATCAGGCTTTCGTCTCGACTTTATGGGGTAATAGAGATTGTCACCGATTGGAATAATATTTTCCGCAGGAGTAACTTCTTGGTTTCCATTTTCGCAAGTAAAGACAGACTTCTCTAGTGAAGATACCTTTCGCTCAGTACTTTTTTTATCAGCTACCGAACAACCGATGAGGACCAATGCATTAACAACTATAATCATTAAATTTTTCATTTTTACTCCCTTTTTCTAATTGCTGTATCGGCATTAATACTGTTCTCTTTAGCAACCTTCCAAGACAGCGAAAGAGCTTTTTGCTCGGGTTTATACATGCCAATCCCCTCTCCAATCATTCTCGTCTACGAACTATAACAACTTAAAGAAGCTCGTTAGTGCTACGTCATTATTAGAAGCGACTTTTCTTAAAAGTGATAGTGTAAGAGAAGATTATAAGAGGGTAATTTCTGACCTGGACACCACTCTGGCCGGAATGCTTCAAACAGATCTAAAAGCGGCCACAAATAATGAGCAAGATATTATTGGCTCAGGAGTATATCTATATAACTCTAAAGAAAAACGCCATTTTGTGAAGTTCTCTTTTGCAAATTGTAAGTCAAATACATTTCGCACTGAGTATTGTGAATTAGATATTCTCGTTAAAGAGTACCAATCCTTTAAAGAGGCGACAGCTTCTAATTTTGGAGAAAAAGGTCAAGTTATCTACGACTCGTCTTTTCGTTATAAATTCATTGATCAGAAGTTAGTTTCTATTTTTGAGATTTACTAAAAAATTCACTCATAACGAAGGCCCCTATTGAAAAAGGGGCCTCATTTATAAATAGTTAATACAAAAAGACTATTCGCAATCTAGCTTAAAGACCTTCCCACTTTCAAGCTCCAGAGTTCCATGAACACCGAGATTGGTGTAGATTGAATAGTTGATATCTAATAGGCTTAGCTTGGCCTTTAACTCCGGAAGATAGGCGCTGATACGATCCCCGCTTTCAACTCTAGTGTTATGGCCAGAAACTTTGGCCATCCCTATAAAGTTCTGACCAGAAAGACGCGGTCCATAGACTCCAAAGCCTGTCAAAATATAGCTTTTAGCATAGCTCCACCCTCTACCAGGGGCACTGATTTGGGCGCCAAAATTGAGGTCTAATGAAAAGGTTCCATCAGTGCAAACCAAAGTTCGACCATCGTACCCTCCCCCATAGGTTTGTATTGGGTCCAGAGGTCCCTTTGCGTTACTTGCTAAAGGTCCGATTAAAAAAGTTACTAGTAATAATACTCTCAAAGATTTCATAATTTCCTCCGTTGTTTGAGAAAAGCCAATCTATTATTAAATCTGAAATAAATAAAATTGATTATTCCTATAAAGTGATTCAAAATATGAATAATGAAACTTAACACCAGCCAATTACAAGCCTTTCAAGCCCTTTGCCAAGAGCACTCTTTTACTAGGGCTTCTCGTCTACTTGGTTTAAGTCAGCCGGCTTTTTCCCATCGTATTGCTGCCCTTGAGAATGAATTAGAAGTCACTCTTTTTATAAGAGATAAGAAAGGGATTCTGTTGACGGAAGAAGGTGAAAAACTTCTCAACTATACAAGAAAACTAGAGGGACTTGAGGAAGACTTTTTAGGGAGAGTTCAAAACTCTGAAAATGGAATACAAGGTACCATACGAATTGGTGGTTTTTCATCGATTATGAGAAGCCTTGTTTTACCCTCAATATCTTCCCTTCTCCATAGGAACTCACAACTTAAATTAAAAACCTATACCCATGAACTCTCAGAGCTTCACGCTCTCCTTAAAAGCTCAAGAGCGGACATAATACTTTGTAATCGACCCATTCAAAATAAAAGCTATGAGAATATCTTTTTGGGTCATGAACAAAATGTCCTGGTTGGACACAGAGACTTTTTAAAGAGGGATATTTTCTTAGATCACGATG
>Ga0136600_1000843_pt1 | contig 15470 bp, 12 predicted proteins | sample AntRauMFilla2698_FD_104634 | JGI IMG/M metagenome (GOLD analysis project Ga0136600, IMG submission 104634) | Saline lake microbial communities from Rauer Islands, Antarctica - Metagenome Filla 2 #698 | ecosystem: Environmental > Aquatic > Non-marine Saline and Alkaline > Saline | place...
GCCGGACCAAAAAGATGAAAGCGGGAAGGGACGTGATAATAATCCGCAGAATAAAAAAGGGAAAAAATCTAATAAAAAGCGTTCTATTCACGATATCATCCCCGATGTTGAGACCAACGATCTTTACACCAAACTCCGGGAATTTCGTCCGCATCTGCAGGGACAAATCATAAATGAAGGAACGCTCGAGATCCTGCCCGATGGATATGGATTTCTCCGATCATCAAATTACAATTACAGCTCAAGTCCCGATGATATATATGTTTCTCCATCTCAGATAAAGAGATTCAGATTAAAACAGGGCGACAGCGTGATTGGAATTATTCGACCTCCTAAAGTTGGAGAGCGTTATTTCGCGTTGTTGCGAGTGGAAGGCGTAAATGGTAAGATTCCAAAAGACATGGATAACCGCCGTGATTTTGATGATCTGCTTCCCGTCTATCCCGAAGAGCGCTATCGACTTGAGCATCTTCCAAGTGAAATGACTACACGAGTTATTGATCTTTTTTCTCCAATCGGAAAAGGTCAGCGGGGATTAATTGTTGCTCAGCCCAAAACCGGTAAAACCACGATTTTAAGAAATCTGGCAAATGCTATAGCAGATAATAATCCTGAGACAAAAATCATTATTCTGTTGATTGATGAGCGTCCTGAGGAAGTCACTGAAATGGAACGCAATACGCAAAACGCGCAGGTTGTGGCGTCCACATTCGATCAGAAGCCTGAACAACACGTGAATCTTGCGGAGATCGTTTTTCAAAAATCGAAGCGTATGGTTGAAAGCGGCCATGATGTGGTCATTTTAATGGATTCCATCACCCGACTCGCCCGCGCTTACAACATTGTCAAAGGCAATTCCGGGCGTACTATGACCGGTGGTGTTGATTCTGAAGCGCTCAAGATTCCACGTCAGTTATTTTCATCTGCCAGAAATATTGAAAACGGCGGAAGTCTGACCATTCTGGCAACAGCGCTTATCGACACAGGCTCGCGCATGGATGATGTGATTTTTGAGGAATTTAAAGGAACGGGTAACATGGAAGTCGTACTCGATCGCCGTCTGGCTGATCGTCGAATCTTTCCTGCTATTGATGTATTCAGAAGCGGAACCCGTCGCGAAGAACTTATCATGGATGATGAAGAGAGAGAAAAAATTGTGCTTCTGCGCCGTTATCTCTCCAGTATGAATCCAATGGAAGCGATGGAATTCCTTCTCGATCAGATGAAGGGAACAAAATCCAACAGATATTTCCTGAATTCGATGAATAGGTGATAAAACACTCCATCGGGCGGCTGAATAGCAGACATCTGTGTTAAAATCAGACAAATTTGATGAGAATAAATGTGTGCCAATCCACGTGCCGTCCGGTGGATTCACCGCATAATAAACACTTTGGGCTTTTTAGATATTGACCTTGAATTGTAATCCGCCCGACAACTCAAGGTGGGAATAGTTTTCATCCCTGAGTTAGATTGTTGGGGAGTCTTGATTTGGTTGCACACTCAGTCGCCGGACGGGCGGACCTAAACGGCTCAACTTCTAAACCTCCTCAACTCCTCAACGCCAAAAGAGGAACGCCATTTGCTCATTAAATCCTCACTATGGCAGATCAGAATAAAGACCAGGAAAAAACCGAGGAACCCACCGCCCGGAAGCTGCGCAAGGCAAAGGAGGAGGGAAATGTTAGCAAGAGTCAGGAAATAAACTCCGTGGTTCTGCTCGCTATTTCTTCGCTTACGCTTTATTTCTCCGGTAGCTGGCTCTATGAAATGATCGAAGAGATGTTTCAGAAGTATTACGGGATTTTATCGCAGCCGGTAATGGATACTTCAATGGCGGTGACCTATTGGCAGCTCACACTCGAATACATAATCGCCATTTGTACACCCATTATGATCGTGCTTTTTCTGAGTGCTATTTTGGTAAACATTGTACAGACAGGACCGGTTTTTACCACCAAAGTTTTTGAGCCGAAACCCGATAAACTTGACCCGATTAAGGGTTTGGGACGAATTTTTTCTTCCAAGGGATTTGTTGAATTATTGAAGGGATTTTCCAAGATTCTTGCTGTCGGTATTGTCATCTATTTCACAGTAAAAAGTGATATTTCAGTATTTCTGGCACTTCCAACTCAGCCGCTTGATACCATTCTATCTGAAGCAGGAAGATGGATAGTGCTGATTGTGACACGCATTCTTGCCATTTTGATTTTACTATCAATAATCGATGCCGCTTTCCAGCGCTGGAAGTACAAACAGGATCTCAAAATGTCGATGCAGGAAGTGAAGGACGAGTACAAGCAGATGGAAGGAGATCCAAAAGTAAAAAGTCAGCGTAAGCAGATGGCGATGCAGCAGTCGCGAAAACGCAGAATGGATCACGCTGTTCTCAACTCAGATGTGGTGGTCACAAACCCAACGCATTACGCCGTGGCGTTGCGCTATAAACCCGATGAACAGGACGCCCCCATGATTATGGCCAAAGGAATGCGTAAACGAGCATTGAAAATCCGGGCATTTGCTGAGCAATACGACATTCCAATCATCGAAAATGCCCCCATTGCGCGAGCATTGTACGCGGCAGCTGATGAAGAACAATTTGTGCCGCCGGAACTCTATCAGGCTGTGGCCGAAATTCTTGCTTACGTTTATCGAATGAACGATAAGGCTGCCTGATTCCAACCATTTGATATCCCGAATTATTCACTATTTTTTATATCTGCAATTTAAATTAACTGATTCTTCAATCAGAGTAATTCCGTTAAAGTAGCATAGTGTTCATTTGAGATCTCAAACTAATATATGAGTCCCGACCTGTTTTCCGCAGCTCCTCCAACAGTGAGTGAGATTACCAACGCCATCAAGAATATTTTAGAAGAGGAATTTTTTAGTATTTCGGTGGAAGGAGAGGTGAGTCAACCTAAAGTCAGCCGCAACGGACATCTTTATTTTACCTTGAAAGATGATGGCGCACAATTACCCTGCGTTATGTGGAGGAGCACACGCGAGCGCATGGGATTTGATCTTGAGCACGGACAGCAGCTTATCTGCACGGGCGATATTCAGGTGTACGTCCCCCACGGACGTTATCAAATGATGGTAAAAAAAGTGGAACAAGCGGGAATAGGTGCGCTTCAGCAGAAGTTTGAACAGATGAAAAAACGTCTGGAATCTGAGGGATTATTCGACAGAATTCACAAAAAGCCGCTCCCTAAATTCCCCGAAACTATTGGCGTAATTACTTCAGAAACCAGCGCTGCCTGGCACGACATTAAACTCAATATCGATCAACGTTTTCCTTTGTCTGTCATAAAGCTCTATCACTCCGCTACACAGGGTGTGCAGTCAGCACCGCAATTAGCCCGCGGTCTGCACTATTTTCAAAAACATCCGGTGGATGTGATTATTATTGGCCGTGGTGGTGGTTCGCTTGAGGATATGTGGCCTTTTAATGAGGAATCTGTCGCCAGAGCCATTTTTGAGTCAAAGATCCCTGTGATTTCAGCTGTGGGACACGAAACCGATTTCAGTATCAGCGATTTTGTGGCTGATGTAAGGGCAAACACACCAACTCAGGCAGCGATTTTAGCTACGCCCGATATCAACGAATTAAGAATGGATGTGGAGCAAATGGCCGCTTTTGCCGAGCAGCAGGTTATGCAAAAATTTCAGCGCTATGAACAAAAAATTAAGCAACTCGCGCAAAATTATGTCCTTGGACGAGTGAGAGAACGTATTCAAATGGCTTCGGCTAAAGTTCAGTCTTTCACACAAAAAATTGAGCGTTTTTCAGAACATCTGCCGTATAAAAAATCTGAAATTTCATCACTTGAACAGCGCATTAAATCTTCCATAAATCGTCAGTTTAACGAATCAGAAAAAAAGAGTGAGCAAATGCTGCATCGACTACAAATCAATGATCCTAATCTGGCTTTAAAGCAGGGCTACGCGAGAGTTTGGCAAAACGGTGAATGGGTAAAGAAAATGGAAACGGTTCAGGATGAAAATCCCGTCGAGATTCAGTGGCAGGATGGAAAAAAACAGTTTCAATCGAAGTAACTAACAATCCCATCATAAGATTTCAACGAGAATGATTGATCAGGCACGAGCCGTCTTAAAAAAATATTGGGGTTATCCTGATTTTCGCCCGGGACAGGATCGTGTGATTACGTCCATTATGGAGGGAAAAGACACGGTTGTTTTGTTTCCGACAGGTGGCGGAAAATCGATCTGTTTTCAGGTCCCGGCTGTTGCGCTTGAGGGATTTGCGCTGGTCATTTCTCCACTGGTTGCGCTGATGGAAGATCAGGTTTATCAGCTTCAGGAGCGTAATATCAGAGCTACATTCATCAACAGCACCATTAAGCGCTATGAAATTGAGCAGAGACTGATTAATGCCCGAAACGGGATGTATAAGTTGTTGTATTGCGCACCTGAACGCTTACATACGCCACTGTTTTCTGAGATGCTTCACCAGATGCCAATTTCTTTTGTTGCGGTTGATGAAGCTCATTGTATCTCTGAGTGGGGCCATCGTTTTCGTCCATCGTATCGCGCAATTAGAGAGGGCTTGCAGGCTTACGACCGTGAGTTGCCTGTCATGGCGCTTACCGCAACGGCAACGCCGCGGGTTGAGGAAGACATCATCACCAATCTAAACCTCGATGACGCAGTTATTGAGCGCAAGGGGTATATTCGTGAAAATCTGCACTATTGGGTTAATGAGACTGAAAACAAGCGGGGAATGCTACTGAAACTCATAAACAGAACCCAAAAAGATGAATCCGGGTTGGTTTATGGCGGTACACGCCGCGAGTGTGAGGAGATAGCTTCACTTCTGAGCAGAAAAGGCTATAAAGCTGAAGCCTATCACGCGGGATTTACAGCGGAAAACAGAAAAGCCATTCAGGAAAGATGGATCTCAGGTAAAACTCCCTGGGTTGCCTCCACAAACGCGTTTGGAATGGGCATCGACAAACCCGATTGTCGCTACGTGATTCACCTTCATCCGCCATCTTCCATCGAAGCGTATTATCAGGAGGCGGGAAGAGCCGGCCGTGATGGTGCGGCTTCGTACCCCGTCCTATTGTACAGTAAGAGTGATTTTCGCTTTGCAAACGATATGCTCGAACAGAGTCACCCCGACTGGGAAGTGCTCAATCATACCTATCAGATTCTGTGCGATGAACTGGATTTAGCGCTTGGTTCAGAACAGATTGAATCAACAGCCATAGACATCGCGCATTTGGCGAAAAGAAGCGGACAGAACAAAAAACTGGTTATTAAAGCACTTCAGGTTCTCGACAGTTTGGGTATTTTAAGTATGATTGAGAATTATCAGCCTGAAATCGGGATTACGTTTAATTTTTCCAGAGATGCTATGCTGGACCAAATTGAGCGTTATGAAAATCACATGAAACGGGAATTTGTGGAGAGTATCTATCGCCTTTTTGGCGGACATCGCTCTGAGGAATGGCTGTATCTCAAGAAATCAACTATTGAGAACTCTCTTGATTTGTCTTATCAAAAAATGTTGAAAGGATTGGATGTGTTGCAGTCGGAACGAATTTTAAAGTATGAAGAAAGAGATGGAACCCCCGTCATCTTTTTAGCTGAGCCCCGTCAGCCATTGCTTCCTGTGATAAAAACTGAGATTGAGCATTACAGGGAAAATCAAAAAGAAAAACTGGATTTGATGCATCAATACTGCGCTTCGCAACGATGCCGGAATCAGTATTTCAGTGCTTATTTTGGCGATATAAAAGAAGGTTATAAGTGTGGAGTATGCGATAATTGTCAGAAATACGGAATGGGAAATTCAGATGACAAAGTGGAAGAACTCGCAGATCTCGAGTTCGAAATTGAACAAATTCTGGGTGAGGGAGATCATTCGTATAAAGAATTAGTGGAAAAAGTTGATGCTGATGAAGATCGAATTCAGGAACACATTCAAAGCATGATTGCGGCAGGAATTGTTGAGAGGAAATCATCCCCCGAAGGGAATGATAAAATTGGATTTGTTGATTGATGTACTGAGTGGTTTGCCCCAAAACCATTGTTGTCGTTGAAGAGACAATATATTGATACAGAAATGGGAATATTATCTGAAGTCGAAAGCGTTTCATAAGCTTGCATCAAAATATTAATCATTAGAAAAATGGACTGTGGAAATTGAATTCATCAAAGAATGGTTTTTCGGACTTTCTGAAAATTACAACGTAAATCCTTTCATATTCGGTGGAATTTACATCGGAGCGATTCCATTTTTTACACTCGGTGTCGCCTGGCTCGTCAAAAATATCAGAAAAAAGAGATCGATTGCTTTACCGGCTCTCTTCACCGGATTGTGCTTTACATCAGCCTACATCTATTTAATTATTGTCGGAGATAACGTTCCTGTCTGGGTTTATGGTTTTATTGGTGCTATGGTACTTTTTGGCGTGTGGTCAACCCATAAAAAAGTACAGCAGAAATTAGATACTAAAACTCAGGAGAGTGAGAATTTATGAGTAAATACGAATATGACGCAGTAGTTATCGGAGGCGGATCAGCAGGACTTACGGCAAGTGGAATTGCGGCCGGGATTGGAGCAAAAACAGCGTTGATTGAAGCTAATGAGCTTGGTGGTGATTGTACCTGGACGGGCTGTATTCCCAGCAAAGCGCTGATTCATATTGCGGAACTGGCGCATCAGACTGAAAAAGCAGAAGAATACGGAGCGAAAAATTCGGAACCTGTAAACGCGGAAAAAGCATTTGAATATGTACGGAAGAAACGGCAGGAAGTGTTTGAAGACGCCGATGATCCACAAATATTTCGCGACATGGGAATTGATGTCATCTATGCCAAAGCCTCATTCGAAGATGCACACACGCTCATCCTGAAACTGAATGAAACCGGCGAAGAAAAACAGATTACGGCGAGATATATTTTCATCGCCACGGGCTCCCACGCGCAGTCTCCACCAATTCCGGGACTCAGAGAAACTCCCCATCTGAATAATGAATCACTTTTTGAACTGACATCTGTTCCCAAATCTCTGTCCATTATTGGTGCCGGACCAATTGGCGTGGAGATGGGACAAGCCCTAAATCGTCTCGGAGTTTATGTGACCATAATTGACGCCGGAGACAGAATTTTGCGACATGATGATCTGTTCCTGACTAATCAACTTAAAGAGCTGTTGGAGAAAGAGGGACTGACAATTCACTTAGACGCAAAGATTAATGAAGTGACGTCTGACGACTCCGGGAAGACAATTAGTGCAGAAATTAAAGGTGAAACGAAAAATATTATTTCAGATGAGATTCTTGTAGCCGCGGGAAGAGCTCCGAATATCAATGGATTAAATCTGGAGAAAGCCGGAATCAATTTCTCGAAGCGTGGAATTGCTGTGAACGATTCGGGGCGAACGAATAAGAAAAATATCTACGCCATTGGTGATGTAGCGGGACGCTATCAATTCACGCACATGGCTGAGCACATGGCCAAAGTGGCGGTTTCAAAAGCGATGATGAAGATTCCTATGAAGTTTGACGAATCACACATCGTTTGGGCAACCTATTCTTCACCTGAAATAGCTCACCTTGGAGCAACCAAGTCTGAACTGGACGATAAAGGAATCACCTACGAAACCTACAAATTTCCCTACACCAAAGTGGACAGGGCAGTGGCAGATGACGCATCTGAGGGCTGGATTGTGATCTACGCGAAAAAATTAAGTGGAAAAATTCTCGGAGCCTCCGTACTTGGAAAAAACGCGGCTGAATTGATTTCAGAATACGCTTTAGCTATGAAAAACGGCGTTTCTTTACGAAATATCGCCGACACTATTCATCCCTATCCATCATATGGACTCGGAGCTCGCCGCGGAGCTGATCAATGGTACATAAAATCCCAGTCGCCGGTTTTGATAAAAGCCTTACGGTTTATATTCCGCTACAATGGCCCAATGCCTGATTTAAGCGATCCTGACAGAATTATGTGAATTGTTGTGTATAAAAGCTCGGTCAGACCGGTAAGCAACGCTCTCAGAATATGTCACCATCACAAAGTTTTAAAATCACTCAAACATTTCCTCACCTCGTCATTCCGGTCCGACCGATTGCTTGAAAATGTATTCACACTCGAGTCCGCCGACCGGTCGGAGGCTCTGCCGTCCCGCATTAAGGCCCGGGCTCGTCGATCTGCAAAATGAGCTTTGAAAAGCTGGAAGCCTCCTCGCACGAATTCGAGACGTCCAGAATCCCCGGGCTCATAGCTGGCACATAGGTTTTTCTTGTCTCAGGGATTGTATTGGAACAGTAAGTCAGAGCGTTGATGAATACCACCCGGGGTTATGAAATGCGCCGTCCTTACAGGACTATTTTGGCGCAAAGATTATGCGGGTGATTTCAGCCGTTTGATAGGCATCGATTGCATGGAAAGGTGAAAAAGAGCAAAAACTAATGGCGGGCAATGAAGCTGGTAAAACAGGTCAGACGGCGCTCAGGGTTTTTGTTCCAACCCATTGCTTGAATTTTAGCTTCACACTCGAGTCCGCCGACCGGTCGGAGGCTCCCGTCCCGCATTCAGGCAGTTAAGCTCGATCAGACTCAGAATTTAAAAATCTGTCAATCATTTCAATTCTTCAGGAATTTCAAGCAGATTTCTACTTCCTAAAATAGATCCCCAAATTTGTTTCCAGGCTGAAAATGTTGGAGGTAAAAACGATTTATGAGTGTTATATCGTCCGACTAAAATAAAAAGAGATCCTTTTTGCGACCACCAGAATAGTAATTTATGGAGTTCCGTTCCGTGCTTTTTGATGATGTAATATCGATGTGTAATGGAGATGAATCGCTTCAGCAACTGCTTTTTTTGATCGTCATGAGAAATTCGCCGGTGAACACCTTTAGCTTTTGGGATAACTCTGATTTTGCCAACCTCCTTTGCCTGAAGACAGAAATCTAAATCCTCATCTTGAGCGTAGCCTTTCAAAGTTTCATCAAATGTAAGATTCTCACGTTTAAACAGGTGATAGGAAACAGACATTGAACATCCCGAAACCCAATCCCCCAAAAAAGGTGATCTATCTGAAATATCATCTCTGGCCTGCGGCTCGGATGTGGCTCCTGATGTTAAAAAACGTCCGGGATTAATTGAATCCAGTAGGAAAAAACGATGATAAAGTGAAATGTCAGCCACTTTTTGCTGTTCATTTGTTATCTGTCCTCCCAAAACAACAGCATCGGAAAACTGCCCCGCCGCTGAAATTAGTTCTTCGAAATAGGTTGGTTCTGCGAAAAAATCATCATCCAAAAAATGAACCCACTTAGTGTCAGCCGGCAGTTCAGAAATGCCCAAATTCCGCTGATAGGGAATAGAAGCCTGATCACTTATAATATGTTTAACCGTGATGGGAAACTGAAGCGGAATCAGCTCAAAAAAGGGTTCAAGTGGCTGATCAGAGCCATCTACGATTAATATTATTTCAGGAAGAACTGAATTTTGATAAATATGCTCCAAACATGTTCTGAGAGCGGCCGAACGGTTTCTGGTGCAGATAATCAGAGCGTGTTGGCTGGCAAGATGTTGACTCATTGTGCTCCCATTCAAACCATTTAGTGCTAAACTATTTTTTTAACAGGTTTTGATACAGATTCAGCGTTTTAGCAGTTGTCTTGTTTGGATTGAGCATCTTACGAACATACTGCTGTCCTTTTTGAGCGGTCTGCTGACGTTCCTCTTCTGATAATTCCAGTATTCTATCGATATTTGCGGTTAGATTATCCGAATTGCCCATTTTGAATATCCATCCATTTTCCTCGTCATCTATCATTTCAGACATGCCACCTGAGTTAGAAACCAGCGTTGGAGCGCTCATTCCAAGACTTTCGATACAGGCGTAGGGAAAATTTTCAAACGGTTCGGAAGGCAGTATAACCAAAGAAGCATTTTGGTAGAGCCAATACAATTCTTCTCTCGTTTTATTACCACAAAGTTCGATATCCCTGAGATTTAACTCCTCGATAAGAGTGTCAAATTCAGGTTGGTGAGATGTTGTTCTTCCTGCCAATATCAATTGGTAATCATCTTTAAATGCGCTTTTTGACCAGGCTTTGAGTAAGGTTTGAACGCCTTTTCTACGCTCAATACGTCCGCTGAAAAGGACAAATTGTTTGGAAACGTCCACTTCTGAAACGGCATGATTCAGCTCCGAATTCAATGGAAAGGGATAGTGAATTTGTCTGAAATCAGAGAGTGATCGACCGGTTTGAGTGGAGAGCATTGTTCCGAGCCGGGCAGAGGGAACAACCAGGGCATCGGCCTGCAAAATGCTATCTTTTTCGAGCCGGTGACGTAATCGCTCTTTTATTGTTTTTGTGCTGCTGTTCATCTGATCGGCCAAAAACGAGGGCGTATGACACGTCACTACCACAGGCGTTTTCCAGTTTTTATCTTCCGTGAAATAATAGCCGGCACCTAAATAGTCGGCTGCGTCAACAATATCAAAATGTTGACCCTCTGAAATGAGCGATTTAGCAAGTTTATGCGCATTATAGGGAAACCATTTATCTTTTTGCGGGATTAATCGCTCGGGCGTTTTACCACCGAATTTCACCGTTGGATGCTTGGCAGGAACCCGATAAAGGGTGATCTGTTCAGAGAGTTCTGTCATCCCCTCAAACGTATTTCCACTTGTTGCCGAAATAATCGTAACACGATGCCCCAGTTTAGCTAAAGCCTGCGACTGAAACAGTCCAAACGTACTGATTCCGCCCAGATGTTTGTCTTGTGAAAACTGATTTTGAACCAGCAGAATATGAAGTGAATCTGAATGTGTGATAACGTCTCCGTTTCCTTAGTGAAAAATAAGATAGCTTAACCCATCTTATTCATTCGTTCAGATAAATTTCTGAGTGAATAGTGTCTGCTAAAAATAGTGCCAAACACTGGTGACTCCAAACCATCCTAAAATGGCTTGTGAACACCAGAATACGCATTTTGTCTTTAAAAGTAATTCTGACTTCAGGCTCAAAGCGACCGCAAACATAGAAAAGTAGATTGAAATTGCCATAAAGAAAATCTCAATACCAAAGAAAGTCAGAGAAATTAGAGATAGTAAGATCATAAAAATCAAAGCCAGGAGATAGCTGTAACCAAGTACTGAGTTTTTGAGATCACGCAATAATTGAAGATCTATCAGCTTGATTTGAAGATGGGAAAGCGCGAGCCAGGAAAAAAGAGGCATAAATGGAATTAAAGCTGACCAATCTTCTCCCCAAGCCAGAGGAATCCACCAATCAGCCCCAAAAGCGATTATGAAGAGAATGATGGCAGTTACGATTGATGTAATCTCAGCAACCAAGTGATGATAGTTTTTCTTCTCGGGAAGCAGGATAGGTTGAAAAACACCCTGAACCAGATGTGTGGCCTGTACGCTTAAACCATAACCACGATTATATACACCGAGCCAAAATGGTCCCGAAATCCATCCTAAAATCAATGAATCTACCTTTCTGAGCGCCTGATCCGTAATCTGATGTGTAAACAATCCTCCATTCTTTTTAAATATCTCAAAAACTGATGAAACAGAATCAGGTTTGGGAATGGAAACCTTTGATATAATAATACTGTGATGCAACCAAAGCGGAATGATGAAGAAAAGCACAAGAGCCGGAATCGGGAATCCCCAATAAGCTACAATGATGGAGGCAACAGAAAGTGGAATCTGCACCCAAAAATCAGTTTTACCCAAATATGAAATCTCTTTTCGTCGATAAAGATCGGCGTAGCGCATCACACCAAATCCGCTGAATAGCGTACTGATTGCGAAAAATTCAATATAAAGCGAGTAGATTGGGTTCCACCATTCAAACAGAAATCCAAATAATCCAATGTTGATAAGTAAAATAGATATCCATCGCCCTGTGGTTGATGCAATGTGATGAAATTGCGGGAGCAAGTCTGAACCATGTTCATGATCTTGCAACACACGGGTTTTTAAACCGGGATCAATCAGATTCCAACTCAACGTTACAGTCAGGCTCACGAGCGCTAACGCCCCGAATTCCTCCGGAGAAATATAACGCGCAAGAAGAAATCCAACCACAAGGCGAATAACCATAACGCCGTACTGTCTGGAGGACTGTAAGATGAGCCGGGAAAAAATGTTCATGGCAAGGCGTGAATATTTGCTATTTTCTCAACGAAAATCGTAAAGTGAAAAAGTACAAAATGAAAGGAATAGTTTTAGCAGGAGGAACCGGATCTCGTCTGTTTCCGCTCACCAAAGTAACAAATAAACATCTGTTACCCATCGGAGAAAAACCGATGATCTATTATCCCATCGAAAAAATGACGGAAGCTGGAATTGACGAAATTCTGATCGTAACCGGCACCGATCACATGGGAGATGTGGTTTCATTATTGGGTAGCGGGAAAGATTTCGGCTGCAAATTCACCTATAAAGTGCAGGACGAAGCCGGTGGAATCGCTCAGGCTTTGGGACTTGCCGAAAATTTTGTGGGCGACGACAATATGCTGGTCATTTTGGGAGATAATATCTTTTCAGCTTCTTTGAAAAAAGCAGTGCACGAATTTAAAGACGACGGAGCTCATATTTTGATTAAAGAGGTTGACGACCCAACGCGTTATGGCGTCCCCGAGCTTGATGGAGAGAATATCGTTTCCATTGAAGAAAAGCCTGAAAATCCAAAATCTTCATACTGCGTGACGGGTATTTATATCTATGATAATTCTGTGTTTGAGATTGTTAAAACACTAAAGCCATCGCATCGAGGGGAACTTGAAATAACCGATGTAAACAATCACTATATAGAAAGAAATCAGCTTGGATATACTGAGATTGAAGGCTGGTGGACCGACGCCGGAACACACGCTTCATATAAAGTGGCAAATCGTTTAGTCCAAACTGAAGAGTAGAAGATGAAAGCCCCGATATTAGTTTTAGGAGCAGGCGGACAACTGGGAAAAGAGTGGAAATTCTATTTCGATAAGAATGATGTGGAAGCCCGTTATGCCTCATCTTCCGACATAAATATCACTAATTTTGATGAAACCGCACGCGCTTTTGAAATTGTAAAACCAAAATATGTGATCAACTGTGCCGCCTACACGAAAGTGGATCAGGCTGAAGATGAGCCGGAAAAAGCGATGCTGGTCAATGCCGATGCGGTACAAAACCTCGCACGGTTATGCCGTGAATACGACGCAACACTTGTTCACTATTCCACCGATTATATTTTTCCGGGAAAGATTGAAGATCGGGAAAAAAAGCCTAATGGCTATGACGAAGAATTTCCGGCCAACCCTATTAATGTATATGGAGAGACCAAGTTTAAGGGCGAACAGTTATTGAAGCAGGAAACCGATAATTACCTGATTATTCGTGTTGCCTGGCTGTGTGGCCGATTTGGAAATAATTTTGTTAAAACGATGCTTCGCCTGGGAAGAGAACGCGATGAACTTTCTGTAGTAAACGATCAATTCGGAGCGCCGTCATTTGCGTTTAATGTGGTAGAAAACACGATTGCATTATTACGTCAGCAAAAAACGGGAACATGGCACATTGCCAGCAGCGGAATTACAAATTGGTACGAATTCGCGTCGTTAATTTTTCAGGAGCAAAATATTGATGTTCGACTAAAAGCAGTTGACAGCAGTGGATTTCCTACTAAGGCTAAACGGCCGAATTACTCAAAACTGAGCATTAAAAAACTGAGCGAGCTCGAAGATTCTTCTATTATAAAATGGACAGATGGATTGAAGCAATTATTGCGTCAGCTCAGATAGATACCAAATTCAAAGTCATTCACAACAAGCAGACAAAAATTTATAGTTAATGGAAATCATCCCACTTGAAATACCCGACATTTTGCTCATCCAACCGGTTGTTTACGGCGACGAACGGGGATTTTTTAAAGAAACATTCCGAAAAGAATTGCTTTTGGAACACGATATCACTGTCGATTTTGTGCAGGATAATTATTCACGTTCTAAAAAAGGCACGCTTCGGGGACTTCACTATCAGCTCGAGCGCGGTCAGGATAAACTGGTGCTGGTGGGACGTGGCCGCGTACTTGATGTGGCAGTTGATGTTCGCGTGGGATCTCCTACGTTCGGGAAATCTGTCAGCGTGGAATTGAGCGATAAAAATCATCAGATGCTTTTTATTCCCAAAGGATTCGCCCATGGATTTTGTGTGATGAGTGATGAAGCCGATTTTCTGTACAAATGCAGCGAGTATTATCATCCCGAAAGTGAACGTGGTGTGTACTGGAATGATCCCGATTTGCAAATTGAGTGGCCGGAACTAAATTCTGACTACATTTTGTCGCCCAAAGATGAACACCATCCTTTTTTGAAAGATATGGAACACAACGATCTTCCGGTCTGGAAGCCCTGATGTGACACTACACTTTTTAACTATCTGTTTCAGATAAAAATTACTCTGTACTATTATGAGCAAACGAATTATTGTTACCGGAGGAGCCGGATTTATTGGTTCAAATCTGATTCTTCATCTTCTGGAAACGTATCAGGAGATTGAGATTTTGAACATCGATAAACTAACCTACGCTTCTGATTTAAGCTATCTGAAAGATGTAGAAGAAGATGACAGATACACGTTTCATCAGCTCGATATCGTTGACAGAAAGGCGGTGCATGACGCCGTAAGAACGTTCAAGCCAACGGGCATTATTCACCTCGCGGCTGAATCGCACGTGGATAACTCCATTAAAGGCCCCGAGCCGTTTATAATGTCGAACGTTGTGGGGACATTTAATGTGCTTGAAGAAGCAAGAAATTTCTGGACTGAAACAGAGCAGATGGATTCCGCGCGATTTCATCATGTTTCCACCGATGAAGTGTATGGAAGTTTGGGATCGGATGGATTTTTCACAGAAGAAACGCCGTATGCTCCTAATTCTCCGTACTCAGCGTCAAAAGCAGGGAGTGATCATTTGGTGAGAGCCTATCATCACACGTATGATATGAATCTGGTGACGACCAATTGCTCTAATAATTACGGTCCGCATCAGCATGACGAAAAATTGATTCCTACAGTGATCAGAAAAGCGATCAAACACGACGTTATTCCAGTGTATGGAAAAGGGGATAATGTGAGAGACTGGCTCTACGTGCGTGATCACTGCCGTGCAATCGATCTGGCTTTTCATGAAGGAAAATCTGGCGAAACATATAATGTGGGCGGACACAATGAGTGGACGAATATCGATCTGGTACGGACGCTGTGTGATTTGCTGAATGAGGAAGTTGGAAAAGGTCCTGATGGAGATTATCAGAATTTGATCACGTTTGTGACTGATCGTCCCGGTCATGATATGCGCTACGCTATCGATCCCGCAAAGATTGAAGAAGAGTTAGGCTGGCAGAATACTCAGGATTTTGAGGCCGATTTACGCACCACTGTAAAATGGTACGTAGAAAAATTTAGTTTATAA
>Ga0136600_1000845_pt1 | contig 15446 bp, 13 predicted proteins | sample AntRauMFilla2698_FD_104634 | JGI IMG/M metagenome (GOLD analysis project Ga0136600, IMG submission 104634) | Saline lake microbial communities from Rauer Islands, Antarctica - Metagenome Filla 2 #698 | ecosystem: Environmental > Aquatic > Non-marine Saline and Alkaline > Saline | place...
AAACACTCACAGCCCCGGTCGGCGAAGGGCGCCAGATTGGCACCGTGCAGCGCGCCTACATCCAGCACGCGCGCGCCCTCGCCCACGATCACCGGCCAGCCGGTATAGCGCTCGCTCAACAGCACATGGAGCATGAGCTCGCTGGGAAAGCTGCGCGCCTGGGCCGGGCGGGCCCCGGCCACCGCGCCGGTGGTCCAGGCGTTGATCTTGTCACTCATCAGGTCAGCTCCAGAAGGCCGAGAATCAGGCCCGCAACGCGCGCGGCGCCCTGGCCGTCGACACGGGCGCGCCCCGCCGCACCGGCGCGCGCCACGGCGTGGAGATCCGGGCGCTCAAGCCTCTCCAGCCCGAGGCCCAGGATCAGGCCCTCGGACAGGAAATGCTCGGCGGTGGCGCGCTCAGCTTCAGTCTGTGCGAGCACGTGGACCGCTTTTCCCAGCGCCATGCATTCCAGCGCGGTGGTGCCGGCATTGGTCACGGCATACCGGCACCCGGCCATGAGCGCAGGCAGATCCGGCGGGCTGACGCGTACATCGACACCGGCGGGCGCATCGGCAAGCGGGCTCGCCATTGGTCCGCGCACGAGGATCACGAGGGTGCCCGCCGCGGCGAGCTTTATCGCGGCTTCAACACCCAGATCACCCAGATCAGAGCCGCCCACGCAGATCAGCACATGACCGTCATCGCGCGGTGCCTGCTCCAGGATTTCGCGGCGGATCAAAGCGAAAGCGAGGCCATACTCGCAACGCTTCGCCGCCATGGGGACCGGGCGCGGATCAGTGCGGATCGCCAGATCAGCCTGCGCCTCGCCCACCGGATCAAGAACCGCGACGCGTTGCCCGGCAGCGCTGGCGGCAAGGATCGCGGCATCGTCGGCGTAAGGCAGATCAAGGACGAGAATATCGGCCGAGGTCGAGGCCGGTGCACTGGAAGGCGCATCCGCCTTCATCTGCCCGGCCAGCGCGCTGCGCGCCGCGTCGGAGCGCGGATCAAACCGCACAGCCGCACCAGCGTCGCGCAAGGCCGCCGCAAGGGTTTGCGAGCGCGACAAATGACCAAAGCCCAGCCCCGCCCCGCCATCCACGGCGATCTCCACCAGCGGCGCGCTCATAGCTTCAGGGCGAACGCCAGCGCATCGGCGACGCGGCCCACATCGGTTTGCCTCATCTCAGGATAAAGCGGCAAAGACAGCGTTTTGTCGTAATAGGCCCGCGCGCCGGGCAGGTCTGCATCGCCATAAAGCGCGCGGTAATAGGGCTGGGTGTGGACCGGAATATAGTGCACCTGGCTGCCGACGCCGCGCTGTTTCAGGCGCGCCATCACGCCCTCACGCGTGCAGTTGGCGGCGGCGAAATCGATGCGCACATTCATCAGATGGCGGCAGGGATCGACGCCTCTCTGAAACGCCGGCATCCACACCAGCGGAGCAAATTCGGTGAGCGCTGTGTCATAGGCCGCGCAGAGCGCCCGGCGTTTCGCCGCAAAGTGCGGCAGGCGCGCAAGCTGAGACCGGCCCAGCGCGGCGAGAATGTCGGGCATGCGGTAATTCCAGCCCAGCTCCTGCTGTTCATACCACCAGGGCGCGTCTGCCCTGTCGGTGTGTTCAAAGCGCGCCGGATCGCGCTCCACACCGTGGGACCGCCGGCGCGCCATGAGTGCGGCGAGCGCGCCGTTACGTGTCGTGACCATGCCGCCCTCACCGCTGGCGAGCGTTTTCACCGGGTGGAAGGAAAACGTCGCCGCATCCGAGCGCATGCACGCGCCTGCAGGATCACCGGACACGTCCACCGAGCCGATGGCATGGCAGCTATCCTCAACGATTTTCAGCCCAGCCTTGCGCGCCACCGGCGCAATCGCGGCCATATCGCACAGCGCGCCGCCCAGATGCACGGGCAGCACCGCCTTTGCCCTCGCGCCAGCCCGCGTGAGCGCCTCGGCGAATGTGTCTGTGGTGAGCAGGCCGGTCTCGGGATCCACATCGGCGAAGACGACGTCTGCGCCGCAATAGCGCGCGGCGTTGGCGGTGGCCAGAAACGTGATCGCCGGCACAATGCAGACATCGCCCGGCCCCACGCCCAGCCCATCCAGCGCCAGGTGCAGCGCCGCGGTCGCGCTGTTGCACGCCACCCCATGGGGCGCGTTCACCGCCGCAGCGAACTCGGTCTCGAAGGCGGGAATCTCCGGCCCGGTGGTGAGATAATCGCTCTGCAGCACGCGCGCGACGGCGGCCAGATCAGTGTCGTCGATGGACTGGCGCCCATAGGGCAGGAAAGGCTCGCTCATGCGTCACGTCCAACTGGCTTAAGCGGCCATCATCGCGTGAGTCTGTTAACAGGAGAATTCACGCCCCGCGCCCGCCACGGGGTCGGTGCAGCGGCTTCTGCGCCGCCACCACCTCGTGCGCGCTAAAGGCTCAACACCCGGCTGAAGCGGTCGCCGCGCCGCTCGATCTCCACCGGCCAGCGCGCTGCGCCGTCGGCGTCATCCAGCACCCGTTCAGCGTCGTCGATCGAGGTGATGGGCGTATCGTCTAGCGAGACCAGCAGATCGCCGGGCTGGAAGCCGAAATAATCGGCCGCACTGCGCCGCGCCACATCGATCACCACGACGCCGCGGGTAAACGGATCAATGCCGTTCTCATCGTTGAAGGCGGGCGAGAGTTGCACCAGCTCGGCGCCGGCCAGTGGATTACGGCCATCGACGGCGAAACGCCGGCCCTCAGTGTCACCGGGCGCCGGGCGCGCCTCGACGGAAAGCTCCATGGGTTCGCCGTCGCGCATGACGCTGACCCGTGCGCTTTGTCCGACGCGCCGTGTGGCGAAGCGGAACCGCACGCCCGCCTCGTTATTGACCTCGACCCCGTCCACGGCGACGACCACATCGCCGCGCTCAAGTCCGGCTTCATCGGCCGGGCCACCGGTCCACAGCTCGGAGACGATGGCCCCGCGCGGGCGGTCCAGCCCGATGGAGCCGGCCAGGTCCGCCGTCACCGGCTGCATCCGTGCACCCAGCCAGGGCCGCACGATGGCACCATCGGCCAGGGCCGCGTCCACCACGGTGCGCACCATTTCCACCGGCACCGCAAAACCGATGCCGTTGGACCCGCCAGAGCGCGAGAAGATCGCGGTGTTCACGCCGATCAGCTCACCGTCCATGTCCACCAGCGCGCCGCCGGAATTGCCGGGGTTCACCGCCGCGTCAGTCTGGATGAAGAAGGCATAATCGGTGATGCCCACATCGGTGCGCGCCAGCGCCGAGACGATGCCGGAGGTCACCGTCTGGCCCACCCCGAACGGATTGCCGATGGCCAGCACCAGATCGCCCACCTGCGCGTCGCCCGCATCGTCATAGGGCATGACCGGCAGAGCCTCGCCGGCGTCGATCTTCAGGATCGCCAGATCGGTGCGCTCATCGGCGAGCAGAAGCTCGGCCTCGTACTCGCGCCGGTCGGAGAGCACGACCCGTAAATCCTGCGCCCCCTCCACCACGTGATTATTCGTCACGATGACGCCGGAGGCGTCCACGATCACGCCCGAGCCCAGAGAATTAACCTCGCGCTGGCGCACCTGGGGCCCGAAGAAGCGCTCAAAGAACGGATCGCCGGTAAACGGCGACCGCTGATTGATCACCCGGCGCGAATAGACATTAACCACTGCCGGGGCGGCCTGGCGCACCACCGGAGCAAAGCTGAGCTGAACCTGGGTCTGGCTTTGCGGAGTTTCGCGCGCGCCTTGCAGGGCCGGCTCGGCCGGGCTGGCCGGGCTGGCAGGCTCGGGGCGCTCCTGGGCGCAGGCCGGGGCCATCATCGTCAGGCCGGCGGCGGCGGCAAGAATTACAGATCGGATCATGAAGGCGCCTCGCTAAAAAATAAATAAACGCTCCGCTCATTTAAGAAAGCCCGGCCCATGTGAACAGCCCCTGAAGCCTTACGCTTCGTTCACCTGGTGCCCGTGATGACGCCGTCACAGCCGCGCGCTACAATCGTGCAAGGGACGCGTAACGAGGGGAAGAGTCCATGTTCGGACGCGACAAGCCATTGCGATTGTTCAAGCCAGCCAGGGCGCAGCGTGAGCTTTTGCGCATTGAGGCGCGCGCTGGCGAGGAATACGCGGTCCTCTACAAGGACGGCCGGGCCAAGGCGCTGGACCGCGCCGAAGACGTCGCCCAGGAAAAGATCGCTGAGGCCGCGCAGAAAACTGAAGCCGAGGTCGCCAAAGAACAGGCCAAGGTCGAGGCAAATTTCTGGGACAAGCTGAAGCGCGTCGCCCGCCAGATTCCGTTTCTGGAGGATTTGCTGGCGGCCTATTACGCCATGCGCGATCCGGCGACACCGCTTCCTGCGCGCGCTGCCCTGGTGTTCGGCCTCGTGTATTTTTTGTGGACGTTCGACATCATCCCCGATTTCCTCGGGGTGATGGGCTTTGCAGACGACGGCACTGTGCTGGCCACCATCATCGCCCAGGTGGGCGGCTCGATCACGGAAGGCCACCGGGTAAAAGCGCGCGAAGTGCTGGGCGTCGAGATCTAGACCGCCTCAAATGCCTGGCTCACCCCACTATCCTCATCCCTGAGGAAGCGTCTGGTCCATGCTGCGCGCAGGCTCGGCGCATTTGCCGCCCACGGGCTTGGCGGGAACCCCGGCCACGGTGCAGCGCGCCGGAACCGGCTGCAGCACCACAGAGCCTGCAGCAATGCGCGCCTCATCACCCACGGTGATATTGCCCAGCACTTTTGCGCCCGCACCGATCAGCACACCGCGCCCGATTTTGGGATGGCGGTCGGACTCGTCTGCGCCGGTACCGCCCAGCGTCACCTCATGCAGGATCGAGACGTCGTCGCCCACCACAGCCGTTTCGCCGATGGTCACGGCGGTGGCGTGGTCGATCATGATGCCGCACCCCAGACGGGCTGACGGATTGATGTCGACGCCAAAGCGCTCGCTCATCCGGCTCTGCAGGTGGAAGGCGAGGGTCTCGCGCTCCTCGCCCATCAGCCAGTGGGCGATGCGGTAGCAGAGAAGCGCGTGGAAGCCCTTGAAATACAGAAAAGGCTGCAGCAGCGACCGGCTGGCCGGATCGCGCTCGTCCACCGCCATCATGTCTGCCGCGGCGCAATTGGCGATATTGCGGTCGGCGTTCAGCGCCTCCCGGGCAATGTCGTGCATCTGCAGAAGGTCCAGCTGAGCGTCGGCCATCTTCTCCGCGATGCGGTGGGCGAGCGCTTCAGCGAAGCTGTCATGGCGCAGGATTGCCGCGTTCAAAAAGCTGGCGAGCACCGGCTCGCCGGCAGCCGCAGACGCAGCCTCGAAGCGCAGGCGCGACCAGACCCGCTCCTGCAGGCCCTGATCTTCTCGGTGGGACGGTTGGACAAGCGACATGCGATCTCCGGAGTTTCGCGCCCTCAGGGCCGCGTCAGAATGGCTCGTGCGAGCTCTTTATCAAGGGCGCCAGTGCGGGCGAGATGATCCGCCGTGGCCAGCATGGCCACTGAAAACGCATCGCGTATCTCGCCAGACATGGCCATGGCCAGCGCGCTCTGCAATGGAAGCCGTCTCATTTTCATGTCCGCTTCGCTGCCTTCGCGGTCAGGGGTGCCGTGTGTCAGCCCCCATGCCAGATAGCCATCGGCGCGTTCGTCGGTCACCGAATTGGACAGATCCAGGCTGGTGAGATGACGATAGTGCGCCGCAGTGTATCCGGTCTCTTCGGCGAGCTCGCGGCGCGCGGTAATGACCGGGTCCTCGCCCTTGGGGCCGCCCCCCTCGGGCAGCTCCCAGCTGAACGCGTCCAGCGGAAATCTGTGCTGGCCCACAAGCAGCGTATCGCCGTTTTCGAAGACCGGACACACGCCGACGGCATGAAATTTGGGCTCCATCACACCGTAAAACCCCGGCGTGCCATCCGGCAGGGTGACATCATATTCGCGCACATTCATCCACGGGGTCTGATAGGCGAGCCGTTCAGAGTGGATGGTCCAGGGACCGCGTTTTTTCATGTTCAACCCTTTGGCTTCAAGCGGGCTGAGGCTCGCTCGCAAGCGCCGGGCGGTCAAATCTGGCCAGCAGCACGAAAGCGGACGGGGCAAACACCAGCGCGAGCAGCGCCGAGCCCGACACGCCCCCCGCCACCGCAGCGGCGAAGGGTAGCCAGAAGCTGTCACCCTCGATCAGAAGCGGGGCAAACCCGCCAATGGTCGTCAGCGTCGTGGCCAGGATATGACGCGTCGCGTCCACCACGGTCTCGCGAATCGCATCGGGATCTCCGGCGCGCGCCTTGTCATTGGCTTTCAAGGCCGAGAGGACCACGATGGAGCCATTGATCGATAGGCCCACAAGGCCCAGCGCGCCAACAATGGCGTTGAACCCCAGCGGCGTGCCGAACAGCCAGACCCCGAACATGGCAAGCCCCACCGACAAGAACCCCACCACGAAGATCACGACGGCATAGCGGAACGAATTGAACGCCAGCACCACCGCAGCGACCATGAGCACAAGAAGCGGCCCGGCAGTGGACATGAGATCGGCCATGGCCTCACCCTGGTTTTCTGCCTCGCCGCCAACGAGGATCCGATAGCCGTCGGGCGGCTCCAGACCGGCGGCATCCACGCGCGCGAAAAAGTCGGCGAGCACCGGAGCCGGCAGAACATAAGGGCTCAAAAATCCGAACACTGCGTTGGAGCGCTGGCCATCGGTGCGCGTTATCGCAGAGGTCTCAGGCGACAGAACGAAATCCCCGAACGCGGACAGGCTGGACGGCGCTTGCCCGGCCCTGGCCGGCATCGGCGCGGCGCCAAGACCATCGGGCCGGTCGCGGCGCGATTGCGGCGAGATCACCCGCACCGGCAACTCCTCCACACCCTCCAGAACCGAACCACCGGTGACCCCGTCGATCTGGCCGCGCAGCTGCGTGGCGAGATCGGTCAGGCGCAGCCCCGCCAGGCTGGCACCGGCCTCGTCAGCGTAAAGGCGCACCATGGGCTCGCCCCGCGCCAGGCCAGCCTCGGTGTAGGTGACGCCCGGTGTCGCGGCGAGGATCAGGCGAATATCGTCAGCCAGCGTGTCCAGAACCGCCAGATCGGGGCCTACGAGCGTGAGCTCGATGGGCGCGTCGGCGGGCGGACCCTGCTCGAACGGCAAAGCGAGAAGCTGGGAGTCCGGGAAGCTGCGGCGCAGATCTTCCTGGACGTCGGCCACAATCCGGCGCGTCTCATCTGAAGAGCCGGTACGCACGAAGCCCTGCGCGAAATTGGGCTGGCCCGAGACGCCGCCAAGCATGTTGTAATATACCCGTGGTCCGCTCTCGCCGAGCACCCAGACGATGTCCAGGATCTCGTCGCGCTGCTCTAAAAGCGCCGTGGCTTCAAGCACGCGCCGCTCGGTCTCCTCGATGGAGCTGGAGGGCGGCCCGATCAGGCGCAGCTGAAACATATCCCGCTCTGTCTGGGGGAAAAACTGGCTGGACAGCGTTGTGGCGGCGGCAAAACCAGCCACCGGCAGCATCACGCCCACCACAAGGCCGAGCAGCGGCTGGGTGATGATCCCGTCCAGCGCCTTGCGATAAATCCCGGCCAACGGCTTGGAGCGCAGCCCGTCGCGCCACCAGGGCTGATCCGTATCCCCGGCCCGGCCGTCATCAAACCAGGCGGCAAGCGCGAGAATGACTGTGAAGGCGAGCACGAAGCTGGCGGCGACCGCGAAGATCACCGAGGTACCGATCATGCCGATGAACTCGCCCGCAGAGCCGGGCATCAGCGCGATGGGCGCAAAGGCAAAGATCGTCGTGAGCGTGGAGGCAAGAAGCGGCCCGAACAGGGTCTTCACCGCCTTTTCCACCGCAGCCAGGCGCTCGAGCCCGCGCGCGCGCAAAAGCCGGTAGTCATCCACCACCACAATGGCATTATCGATCAGAAGCCCCAGCGCCACCACCAGCCCGGTGACCGACATCTGATGCAGGGGCTCGCCGAAAAGATTGATCAGCAGCACCACCAGCAAGACCGTGAGCGGCAGGGCCGAGCCGGTGATCAGGGCGGCGCGCCAGCCCATCATCACAAACAGCACTGCAAACACGATGAGCGCGGAGAACCCCAGATTGATCGCCAGCCCGGACAGGCGGTCGACGACATATTCAGCCTGGGCGAATACGATCTCCACATCGACGCCCGGATTGGCGGCCGCAAAAGCGCTCACCGCCTCCTGAGCGCGCGCATCCCAGGCCGAGACCTGCAGGCCGGGCTCAAGATATCCCGCCACCAGAATCGTGCGCTCGCCATTGATGATCGCCCGCGAGCCGGCTGGCTGGCGTTCACCGCGTTCAATGTCAGCGATATTGCCAAGGCGTACGAAATCACCGCCTGATCCAGAAATCGGCGCGGCGCGCAGGCGGTCCAGACTGTCGAACGCGCCATCTACTTCCACGGTGAGGTCCAGCGTCCCACCCGTCAGCCGACCGGCGGGCGTCTTGGCGTCAGAGCGCGCAAGCACCGCGGCGACATCTGCCGGGCTCAGGCCCAGCGATGCGGCAGCTTCCGGGTCAAGCGTGACGCGGACTTCTTCGTCTGGCGCGCCGAACACCCGGGTTTCGTCAGTTCCAGATACAGCGCGGATACGATCAGCGAGATCGCGCGACAGCCGACCCAGCGGGCCGAATCCCGCCCCAGCGCCCTCGCGCCAGGTCAAGGCCACCACCAGGGTTGCCGCGCCGGTATACTGGCGGCGCACCTCCACAGTTCCGGCCCCGTCCGGCAGTCTTTCAGCCGCGCCGGAGACCGCGTCACGGATTTTCGTCCAGGCCTGTTCGACCTCGGCGCCGGAGAGATCCTCGCGGATATTAATGTCGAGGATTGCGATATTGGCGCGCGAGACCGAGCCGATCTCGTCGACCTCCACCAACTCCTGCAGCGCGGTTTCCAGCGGCTCTGTGATCAGGGCCTCCACCCGCGCGGCATCGGCCCCGGGGAAGGGCGCGATCACCGTGCCGAAGCGCTCGGTGAGGCTGGGATCTTCCTGCCGGCCCACCACGGCCAGCGCCGCAAGCCCGGCCACCACAACCAGGAACAGCGTGAGACCGGTGAGGCGCGGAAGACGAAAGAAAAGGGAAGACAGCGAGCCCATGGATCAGCCCTCGCCGCGCGGAGAAACCCGCTGACCCGGTGTGACGCGGTGCACGCCAGCCGACAAAATCAGACCGCCCGCCTCCACCGCGCCGGTGAGAAACACACGATCGCCTTCGGTGTGCAGGATCTCCACAGGCCGCGGCTCCAGGCGCCACGCATCGTCATCCTCCACCAGCGCATAGACCGACCAGAGCCCGCGCCGCCCTTCCGACAGAGCGCTGAGGGGTGCCCAGAAGCCGCGCTGGCGAAGCTCGGTGGACAGGATCAGCCGCGCCACCGCGCCGCTCTGCACGCCCACCGCATCTTCAAGATCAAACACCGCCTCCACCGAGCGCGCACCCGGGCTGATCACGCCGGTCTGAGCGCGAAGCCGGGCCGTGTGCAACGCGCCGGCGATTTCGAACGGGTAAGTCTCACCGGGCGTGATCTTGCTGGCTTCCACGGCGGGCAAACCGACACGGATCTCCAGCGCGGCATGCTCCACTAGAGTCAGCACCGCGGTGCCCGGACCCGCCACCGCGCCCTCATCCAGGCTGCGGGCGACGATCACCGCGTCATAGGGCGCGATAAGCGTCGCGAGGTCGATCTGCACGCGCACCTGGTCGGCGCTGGCGCGCGAGGCTGCGGCGCTGGCCCGCGCAGCATTGAAATCAGCTTCGGCCTGATCAAGGGCCTGGGCCGAGACATGGCCCTGCTCCACCAGCGTGCGGCGGCGCTCAAGAGTCACGCCTGCTAGCCGCGCCTGAGCCTCAGCAGCGACAGTTTGCGCCCGCGCCGCAGCGAGCACAGCCGCCAGCGCGCGCGTATCAAGACGCGCAAGTATCTGACCGGCGACGACCCGGTCGCCCACATCGGCGGTGATTTCAGCGACGCGCCCCCCGGTCTCAAACCCCAGCGCGCTGGACCGGCGCGCCTCTACGAGGCCCGGATAGGCGCTTTCGATTTCGGTGAAGTCTGCATAGTCCGCCGATATGGCCTCCACCGGGAGGGGCTCTGCGGTAACAGCCGTGTCCGGGCCCGCATCAGCGCCGCGTAACGAGCTGACTGCGACGACCACCACCGCCAACGCCAGGGCCGAAGCGAGCACGCCCAGCGCGAAACGGCCTCCGATTAGCGATGCAATGCGCGCCATGGCGATGTCTCCCATCCCGGTTCGGTATGGGAATATAAGTCAGTTATCAGCGTTCGGAAAGTAAACAGCGTTCACAATTAAAATTATTTCATAAGCTATTGTTTTTAAACTTTAAGTCCGGCGTTCAAGCGCTCGATCAAACGATCAGAGCCCAGGCCGCGCATCACCATCTCGGCGTGGAAGGCAATCATCGCGTCCAGGCTGAGCCCGGGATCGTCGGCGCGGCCGGGGAATTTTTCCTTGGGAAAATCGGGCACGGTGACTGCCAGCATGGTCAGGCCATGGGAGGCGGCCCAGACAGAGTTGGAGGCGAACTCCAGATTAACCTTGCGAAACCAGCCGGCGTCGATGGACTGCTCGATCATCTGGTACAGATGTTCCGCGGCCGCGTAGGCGAAGCTGTCTTCCTGGGGCGCGTCCTGGTCGTCCCACATGCCGCCAAAGGCGAGCTTATAGTGGGCAGGCTGCTCCAGACCGGTTTCCACATAGGCCCGCATGCATTTGGTGCACAGAAGCGGGCCGTCCTGAAGGTCGACGCAAACCTGCTGCATGCGCCCCAGCAAGCGCTCGAAGAATTGCTCGCGGATCTCGCGATACAGCGCCTCTTTGGAATCGAAATACTTGTAGAGGGCCGCTGGCGAATAATCGATGCGCTCCGCAATGCGGCGCATGGACAGGCCCGCCTCGCCCTCTTCGGCGAAGATCGCCTCGGCGGCCGTGATGATGGAATCACGCACCTTGCGCCGCCGGCGCTCGGCCGGGGTCAGGTCGTCTTCGCTAATGGTTTCGGCCGCCATGAGCGTGCAATTTCCTTGTCCTGCGGTGGCGTACTCTTGCAAGCGCCTGTCTCAAGCTTCAGATATATCGTGCGCCTAAGCAATCCACAAAACTCCGCGCGCTGAGCGATCCCGCGCCGTGCGCCGACCCACGGATCATCCACATGACGAATGCGCCGACCTTCCCCGAACCCGGGCAAACCCTCGCCCCCGCCAACCCCAGCGAAGAAACGCTGGCGCTGCTGGCGCGCCGGCGCTCGACGACCGCAAAGGCCATGACCGGGCCCGGACCGTCGGCCGGCGAGCTGGAAACACTGTTGAAGATCGCTGCACGCACCCCCGATCACGGCAAGCTGTTTCCCTGGCGCTTTGTGGTGTTCGAAGCTGAGGCTCGCGCCCGCTTTGGCGAAATCCTGGAAGCGCGCCTGCGCGATATCGAGCCCGACGGCCCGGCTGAACGCTACGCCCTGGAACGCAGCCGCTTTGAGCGCGCGCCTGTGGTGATATCGGTCATCAGCGCCGTTACACCAGACCACAAAATCCCCGAATGGGAGCAGGTGCTATCGGCCGGCGCGGTGTGTCAGACCATGCTGATCGCCGCCAGCGCCATGGGCTTCGCCGCCCAGTGGCTCACAGAATGGTACGCCTATGACGAGGTCACGACCAAGGCGCTGGGCCTTGGCCTGAGCGAACGCGTCGCCGGCTTCATCTATGTGGGCACCGCCACCGAAGATCCCACCGAGCGCCCGCGCAAGGCCCCACAGGTAAGCCGCTGGAGCTGAAACTAAACCCCGCCCGCAGCACAGCTGAGAGCGTTCACCGATAGCGGCGAAAGCTTTACGCCGTCTCGCCGGCCAGGCGCTTCCTGGCGGTCTCGGCGCCGATGAGCGGCAGGAGTTCAGACATTTCCGGCCCCCGCTCCTGACCGGTCAGCGCCAGGCGCAGCGGCATGAAGAGCTGCTTGCCCTTGCGGCCGGTCTTTTGCTTGATCGCATTGGTCCATTCAGACCAGCTGTCGGGCCCCAGCGGATCAGACGGCAGCAGTGCGGCGGCCTGGGCGGCGTAATCCGCCTCCTCGATCACCGGCTCCACCGGCCCGTCCACCAGGCGGCGCCATTCGGCGACGTCTTTCAGGCGGGTCAGATTGGGGCGCACCGCGTGCCAGAATTCCTCGCCACCGTCGGCGTCGAGCTCAGACAAAAGCGCCTTCGCATCGGCATATTCCAGCGTGTGCAGGAGTTTCGAGTTCAGGCGCTCCAGCTCGGCCGGATCAAACCGCGCCGGGGTGCGCGAGATTTTCGTCAGATCGAAATCATCGGCCAGCTGATCAATCGTGGTGCGAATTTCCACCGGATCGGACGTGCCGATCTTGGCCAGCAGCGACAGGACGGAGAGCGGCTCAAACCCCTCAACGCTGCGCAGATCGGCAATGGCCAGCGACCCCAGACGCTTGGAGAGTTTCTCGCCGTCAGGACCCACCAGAAGCGGGAAATGACCCATGTGAGGCGCGGCACCCTTGCCGCCGATCGCCTCGAAAATCTCGATCTGTGCGGCCGAATTGGTGACGTGGTCCTCGCCGCGAATGATGTGGGTGACGTTTGACTGGATGTCGTCCACTACGCTGGGCAGGGTGTAGAGATAGCTGGCGTCGGCGCGGATCAGGATCGGGTCGGAGACCGAGCTGGTTTCGATATGGCTGGGCCCGCGCACCAGATCGGTCCACTCAATGCGCCCGCCCGAAAGCTTGAAGCGCCAGTGCGGCTGGCGGCCTTCGGCTTCCAGCTTGGCCTTCTCGTCATCGGTAAGCGAGAGAGCCGCGCGGTCATAGACCGGCGGCTTGCCTTGCGCGCGCTGGATCTTGCGCTTGCGATCCAGCTCGTCCTCGGACTCATAGCAGGCATAGAGCAGACCCTTGGCGATCAGGTCCTGCTTGGCGGCCTCATACTGATCAAAGCGCTCTGACTGCTTGAAGCAGTCCTCCCACAACAGCCCGAGCCAGGTGAGATCATCCTTGATCCCCTGCTCGAACTCAGCCGTGGAGCGCTCGGTATCGGTATCGTCGATGCGCAGCAGCACCGTGCCAGCGTGCTTGCGCGCGAACAGAACATTCATCAGCGCAGTGCGCACATTGCCCACATGAATGCGGCCAGTGGGGCTGGGAGCGAAGCGGACTTTCACGGTCATTGAGGCGCCAGACTGGTTGCGGCGCGCGCGGGCTGCGGCGCGCCTGACGGGAGGAAGCAAGGCGGCTGGCTTTAGACCCAGCCGGACACGAAATCAAACGTGCGAAATCAAAGCCGCGAGCGCGAGCCGCAGGCTTCATCAATGCGCAACGCCGCTTCAAGCGCGGCAAGCCCCGCCGCACCATCGGCCGCCGGGCGGCTGTCATGGCCGCGCGCGGCGCTGACAAAGGCGGCCACATTCGAGCCAAGGCTGTCTTTTGCCATGGCGGTGTCGTTGAATTCAGGGTCCAGCGCCAGACCGGCCGGATTGTCGAAGGCGCGCGAAATGAAATCCACGCTCACCACCGCATCGCCGTCATAGTCGATTGTCATGACCCGGTCGCGGTCAGGCGCGACACGGCTGGCTTCAAGATGCGCCGCGACACCGGCGGGAAAATGCAGCACGGCTTTGACATGGTCTGCGAGCCCGGCCCGGTTCTCCAGCATCTCCGCCTCGATCCGGTCGGGCCGCGCGCCAGCGAGCGCGAGGGCCAGGTCGATATCGTGGATCATCAGATCCAGCGTCACCGAGACGTCCAGATTGCGCGCGCTGGCCACGCCCATGCGCCGGGCCTCCAGCGCCTGAATCCGCGGCAGATCACCAAACAGGCCCATGGCACCGAAGACGAAACGCTCCTGATGGCCCACACGCAGAACGGTGCCTGTCAGATCGGCGATCTGCACCAGCTCGCGCGCTTCCTCCAGCGTGGCCGCCAGCGGCTTTTCCACCAGCACCGCCTTGCCCACATTCAGCGCCCGCCGGGCCGCGTCGTGGTGGAACACCGCCGGGCTTGCCACCGAAATCACGTCGCAGGCCTCTATGAGCTCATGCAGACTCCCGAATGGCGTGCCACCATGCTTATTGCACAACGCCGCCGCGTGATCGTGGACCGGGTCGAAAACGCCGAGAAACTCGACGTCGGCGAAGGCGGCGTATTTCGACGCGTGATAGCCCCCGAAAACGCCGGCACCGACCACGCCGGCGCGAAGAATCTGAGTGTCTTTGTTCATGGCCGCGCAAGAAGCACGGCGCGCGCAAACGCGCAACCAAGGCGCCGCGTCACATTTGGTTTCCCGGGATTTCCCGGCATTGCGCGCCGCCGCTTGCAAGGCACGCCCAGCCGGGCCACCGTGCGCGCCAAATCAGCTTGGGAGACACTTCATGAAAAGCCGCGAAATTCACCTGACCCAGCACTTCACCGGCAAGGTGAAGCCGGAATATTTCGAGATGACCGAAATCGACCTGCCCGATCCCGGTGAAGGCGAAATCCAGGTAAAGAATGCCTGGCTCTCGGTCGATCCCTACATGCGCGGACGCATGATCGGCATCAAGACCTATGTGGATCCCTTTCAGGTGGGCGGGCCCATGGAAGGCGGCGCGGTCGGCCAGGTCGTCAAATCCAAAGCTGATGGCTTTGCTGAAGGCGACTGGGTGATGAGCATGCATGGCTGGCGCGAGGGCTGGACCGCCCCGGCGGCCGGGATCACCAAGATCGACGCCAACCTGCTGCCGGCCGAGGCCTATCTGGGCGTCGCCGGCATGCCGGGCATGACCGCCTATATCGGCCTGAAGCGCATGATCGACCTGAAACCGGGCGAGAGCCTGTGGATGAGCGCGGGCGCGGGCGCGGTCGGCACGGCCGGCATCCAGTTTGCCAAGGCCATGGGTGCAAACGTCGTTGCCACGGCGGGCGGCGCGGAGAAGACCGCGTTCTGTACCGAAATCGGCGCCGACGCCGTGGTCGACTACAAGGCGGTGGACGATCTGGCCGCCGCAGTGAAGACAGCCGCCAAGCCACTGGGCGGCGTTGACGCCTATTATGAAAATGTCGGCGGCGACCATCTGCAGGCCGCGCTGGACGTGATCAAGCCGTTTGGACGCTTTGCCGTGTGCGGGATGATCGCGCGCTATAACGACGACACGCCCCTGCCCGGCCCGACCAATCTGACCCAGATCGTCGCCAAGAAGCTGACGCTGCGCGGTTTCATCGTGTCAGACCATTTCGACCTGCAGGGCCAGTTCATCCAGGACCTGTCAGGCTGGATGATGGCGGGCAAGGTGAAGACCCGCGACACCATCTATGAGGGCGTGGAGAAGACCCCCGAGGCATTCATGGGGCTCTTTGAAGGCAAGAATATCGGCAAGATGCTGGTGAAGATCTAACGCGCCTTGCGGTCACACTCGGCCTTGCTCAGGCGGCCGAG
>Ga0136600_1000846_pt1 | contig 15432 bp, 17 predicted proteins | sample AntRauMFilla2698_FD_104634 | JGI IMG/M metagenome (GOLD analysis project Ga0136600, IMG submission 104634) | Saline lake microbial communities from Rauer Islands, Antarctica - Metagenome Filla 2 #698 | ecosystem: Environmental > Aquatic > Non-marine Saline and Alkaline > Saline | place...
ATGGCGGCTATCGTATAACGGTTTATTACTCCGGTTTGTGGTACCGGTAATCAGAGTTCGATTCTCTGTAGTCGCCCCAAGTGAGAATGAGTGACTCCAAACGCTCATTCCGTCCTTGTTTATCAAGGGATTCATCCAGTTCAATCCGATTAAATTCAGCCTCTAACCCAGGGTATGCTTTTTCTATTGGTACGAGCCATTTGGTGGCTTGAATACTCACTATTTTGTCTTGTAAGACGTAGTTCTGACCTAATGCTGCAAATATCTCACGCTTCTTTTGAATGTCCCCTTTTAAGTAAGCTTTGCGCGCGTATCGTGCGAAGTGAAAAGTTTGTTCTGTCAGTTCGAGCCACTTCTTTGCCCGGGACTCAGTCGAATCCAAATTACGCTTCAGTTTTTCTTGCTCTTTCTGAAGCTCACTCCGTTGTTTCGTGAACTCATCTTCATCAATCAAATCTTTCATTAGCATCTTGGTCAGGTTGTCGATTTGCTTTTGATTCTGATTATAAGCTTTCTGTTGTGCTTCAAAGATAACCGTACGCTCTTGAATCTCAGTGTCATTACGTTTATCTAAAATATCAATCGCCCACTGCTGGAACTGCGGTAAAATCGTGTACTTCTCTAGTTCCAGATCTACCTGTTCTTCAAACTCTTCAAGAGTGACTGGCTTCTGACTACAAATTGCCTTACGTGTCTTTTTGTCTCGCTTACGTTTTGTACAGTTGTAGTAGACGTAGGTCTTAAGCTCACCAGTAGATAAGACAATCTTTTTCTTTACACTAACTGTGCACATATTCCCGCATTCACCACACTTCACGATTCCAGTGTAAGACGCCTCATGCTCTTGGTAGCGTGGTTTACCTTCCCTTCCCAAAATCACCTGAGCCTTATCATACTCATCATTCGTAATCATCGGCTTATGGTTACCCTTGTAGACTTCTTTAGCCCATACGAAAGTCCCAGTATAAAATTCGTTAGTAAATATTCGATATATAGTGCTTAAAGCCACAGGAACACCACCTGAGCGCTTATATTTAGGCGTACGGAAGCCCCAGTCATCATTAGCAACCTTTTGTATCTGAGGGACTGTGTAATTACCAGAGAGCAATAAATCCCACATTTTACGCACCATACTCCAACGCTCTTCATCTACCTCAATAATGTGCTCAATCAAGTTATTCTTGTATCCCAGTGGCGCTCGCGATGGCAACCATCCCCGGTCAGCTTTGCCCTGCATACCCCGACGACTCGACACAGCCAGGTCACGAATATACTGATTAGCCATTGCTCCCTCCACACTAAAAAGTAATACATTATCTTCAGGAAGATGCTCGCGTTCCATTGTTTGGATTACTTGAATGACACCTTTTTGCAACATCCAACCTAGTGTCCCCGAGTCCACTGGATTACGTGACAGCCGATTGATATGCCACGTTAAAATCCCATCAGCTTCTCCGGCTTCAATTCTTTCCAGCATTTGAGTAAACTTAGGACGAATGTAAGGCTGTTTCGATGACTTAGACTCTTCAATTATCTCCACAATCTGATACCCACAACGCTTCGCAACAGGCTTCAGTGCGTTAACCTGGTCTTCAATTGATTGTGCCTGTTTATCTGAGCTCTCGTCAGAAGAACGCCGAGCGTACAGGAATACTTTTTTATTAGTTTTGTTTTTCATAATTTGTATAGTAAAAGCCCGAAAGGGACGGTTTGTTGTTGACCCAAACATGCTCAGTTACAAGAACCGATACGTTGGCAAACCGCCCCTTTCGGGCTTCCATATAAAACAAAAGGCTCCTGCAAAAGCAGTTCGGGTCAACAGGTTAATTATAGCGCATTTTCGGTACTTTGTCCTTATAAATCAACACTTTTATAGCAACATCGCTTTCCATTTGTTGATACTGTTAGTGGAAAAATAGCCATTATTTGTGGCTTTATATCAGGATGAACTTTCGAGCTATCGAACCACTCTTCAACTAACAAAAGAGTATCTTTCACCCCCAACTCTTTTATTGCTCGTTTTGCAGCCGCTTTTTCTTTAGCTCCGATTGTAGGGTAGCTTTGATACTCGGCATGGAATATATCTTTAACGCTCTGTAATACCATAGTACTCTCTCTTTCCACCTTGTTAGTTGAAGAAGGAATTAGTTTCTCAGGTGAGAAACCCTTATCATTGTCTTTCTCACTATAATTATAGGGTGTAGTTTTTACACAGTCTGATGTCCGTAAATCAGTCTTCTTGGTGTGTAATTTCTTTACACTCTGACCAGTTACTTTACTGTGAATTACTGAGTCTTCCCACTTTTTTGTAGTCCGTAGATGGCCGTATTGATTCTTAATAACCCATTTGTTGGCAATCAATTTCAAAATTGAGGTTTGAATAGTAGACCGAGAAACACCCAACTGAATGGCAAGATTTTCTTTTGACTTATAACACCACCCATCGAGCTTATTATTTTTATTGTTTGCCAGATGATAAATGGTATCTGCTAAGCAATAATCAACATAACTCAAGCCATACTTAACCCTAGGTTCATGCTTCACAATAGTGAATAGTTCTTTTGCGCTCATATTTATTTATTTATATTTTTAGTAACTTTAGAAGCAGTAGCCTTTCTATGCCTCTCAATCTCATCATGCTCATCCTGTGTCATAGGCTGATATATGTTATTCATCAGACCCACGAGTTTCAGACCCTCTTCAAGGGCTTCTTCTCGACTAATTTCTGTTCCAAATTCTTTCTTAAAAAGGATCTGGAAATTTGTGGCATCTTGTTCTGAGAGCATAATGAGATTTGCTCTTCGCTTGATAAGTGAGAACGCGGACTTATCAAGCGAGGAAGAAACCTCATTTGCTTTGTGTTGCGTTCTCACTGCAAACAAAAAGAGCTACGGTTGCCCGTACCCCTTATGGCGAAAATTCACCCATCTCTAAAATATCTTTATTTCTAGCGCTCCTCTTTCACAAATATTGTAAATTTTGTTTTGTATGCCCCTTCATAAGGCTCAAAAGGGTCAAAGTCTATCGAAAAATATGTTTGTAGTTTCTCACTTAACAGTTGCTTTTGTTTCTTGTAGTTAGAGCGAGAGTCAGGACTCGTAGCAGGTATTTCACCGACATTCTTAGCGAACAGCTTTAATAATCCCCACTGAATAGTTGGATTGCCTGTCCTACCATCCGCTAATCCAATCTCAGCAAATGTTAGTGTCTCTTCAAACTGTTTTACTTTCACCGTTATGGTTTCATTTGAGTTCAAAATAAAAATAAAATCTGCCCATCTTGTGCCAGCTGGAATCTTATGAGGGAATAACAGGCTATTTGTCCCAGCACTTGATTTTCTCTGATACAAATCAACTAATTTTTCATACCCAGACCGAACCTTGCGACCTAACTCAAGACCTTCATCTCTCAGCTCCTCCCACGAAACACTTCTTCGGTCTGAGGTTTTAATTTCAGTCTTGTGTTTATGTTCGGGATACAGTTGAAAAGCATTTCCTCCCCCGCCGAGCGGTTTATAGTGCTTATCCAGAAACTCATTTAATTCATCTATTGAGGTCGCCAGTACCTTGGACTGCTTATCTAGCTGTTTGTCAGAAAAAGTAAATGTCTTCTCTTTAGCTAAAACAGAAAGTTTAACCAGACACTCAATTTCGCTGCGAAAATACTCACCACTTGCAAGCGAATCTACGACATTCACGAGTACTTTCTCAGGTAACGCGTCTAAAACCTTCTGATACGCATTCTCAGCTGTCATAGACGCTATTATAGCCTTATTCTGATATACTGACAGGACAATATAGTCACCTAACTCCGCGACGTGATGCTGTGGACATGGTGCGAATACGTTAATCACAGAACGATAAAGAACCCGCTGTTAACGGGGTCACGTTCTGTGTCATGTTTGGGAAACTGAGCATGTGGATTCACGTCCTACCTTTTAGCAGTGGGCTTTTTGTATATTAAATATGACCGAAAAAGAAAAAGAAGAAATGCGTGCATCATACAGCAAAGGGAGGTTTGCCATGAGTGAATCACAAATTGAGGGTCAGATAAAATACTACGAGAATCAAGAAAAGATTCACAAAATTGAAATGAGGAACGAATTATTTCAAATGTTTATTTTTTGGCCAATTTTCATTGGAATCTGGGTAACGTCAGCTTTTGTTTGGGGGCCTTTGACTGGACTTGCCATCGGCTGGCTACCAGCCGCAATTGGTGGCGGTTTGATATACTCAATATTTCACTCAGAAGCATGAAAACTAGAATCATATACTTTATCCTTGGAATCTCTTTCGCAATTTTTATAGCTGGTACTTTTAACTATTATTTCCCTACTCAAGAAGCTCCTACAAAAGAGGAATATATTCCTCGCTATTCAACAAACGAAGATACTGGTGCTTCTGCCCGCATCATGGAAGCTGACGTAGTTTATTTTGATACTGATGGTGACGGCGAAGAAGAGAATATTATTTTATACAGCTGTTACCTTTGTAATGCCTCACCACGTGAAATGGCAATTATTGATGATGGTGAATTAGTTTTCTTTTATGAAGGTGGGAACATAGAATTTATCCCTGTCGAACCTGGAGTATTTATAATTGATGAAACTAATGTCCCGAGAGATGGTCGGAGAATAGAAACTACATACCGATACGACAACATAGTTAAAGATTACAGAAAATAATCACAATACTTACCAACGTTCAGACCCCCACTCTTCTCTTTCACCATTAACTGAACGTTCATAGTCCCAAACACTTCTTTTAAGATTTTCAACTGGAATTAAACCTAAATTCTCAAGTCGAATACTAGCCGCTACCTTTGATACAAGGAACTTATCTTGTGTTATTGCTATAAAATACTCAGGACTATCTAGTAAACCAGCCTTACTATCCAAAAAAGAAACTAGTTGGTCTTTTGGCATCAGTAACGCTGAGGCATAAGCATCAGCTTGTTTCTCTCTAAAATGTTCGTGTTTATCATAAACTTCTCCTAGTTCAACTAAATATTTATGTAAAGAAAAATGCCCAACTTCATGGGCATTTGAAAATCTATCTCTCGGTTCATATCCACAAGACTCAACAACAATACGATTATTTTCAAAACTAGCGTAAGCAATAGCATCTCCCTCTAATGCATCCTGTTCCAGGAAAATTGTTGGTATGCCCCATAGCGTTTCGGCTATATCTTCGGGGAATACAGGCGATTGACGACGACCCACCATAGAACAAAAGTTGTTGTAGTCTGACTCAGCCTGCAATCCAGCAAATTCTGTACTCATATACTCCATAGCTACTTTTTCTTTTTTCGAAACATTAACTCCATAGCTCTTTCTTCTTTCAGTCCTTTTAGTGCAGCTTCAAATGATGGGGTCATTTTTACTGACACAAATAACTCTGTGGTCTCCTCCTGAGATAGTTTATATTTTTTTGCAATCTTATCCAAAACTTCGTCACTAGGTTCTGAAATGCCGTTCTCTATTCGTGAGAGGTAGGTGTAATGAACGCCAACAAGCAGAGCCGCTTCACGAACCGACACCCCAAGCTTATCTTTTCTGTGTTCCTTCAGCAATTCTCCAACATTTTTATTTGTCATATAAATATATATTTACTCACTTATTGTAGCATGTTAGACAGACATGCACCACTTGTGTTAGAATGTATATACAAAAGGCGGCAACGTATACGCCACCGCCTTTTGTTCAAAACCCAGACTTTGCAATCTGTTACCTACAGCATACCGAATGTTCTAGGTAACAGCAAGGCAAAGTCTTCTTATAAGAATAAAAATTAAGAAGAACGCCTATGGCAATTCAAATCACTTGTATCAACAAGGACAACGGTAACCATGAGAACCCGTACGTAGCAATTAGTCACCTTGGCTGGAAAGACCAGTCAGGGAAAGTTGGTCGCAACACACGGCTTGAAATCTATGACTTCATCAAGTCTGAAGGAGGACAAGCTTACGTACTAGACCCGCGAGATTACAGTAAAGCTTACCTAGAAGCATTAGTCTCCCCTGCGGGAACTAAGTACGTTCGTACTAAACCGAACGATACGGGACGGGACAATCTATTGTCATTACCTGAGTGCTAACGAACTGACGTAAAAGAAAACAGCATCACTCTAACAAGTGGTGTTGTTTTCTGATTCGGCAAACTAAGAATATTCCGAAAGCAACTTACTCTTATACACGTCAGCAATTTCACTCGTCTCATTGACCATTTTTCGAATCTTCGCGTCTGACAAATCAACAGTCAGGAACTTACCATTTATCTCCGCGCAAACCTCAACCCTTCGGTACACACCAGGATTATTCTCTACGTATTTGGCTAATCCCCTCATTTTTGGTAACGCATCACTATAATAAGCACCATGGGGGTCAATTAAATCTGCGACAATTTTCTTGCCTACCTTAGCAAAGAAGATAAAGTCTGGTCGAACGATTTTCACCTCTCCACCCTCTTCGTACGTCACCCCTAAAGAGTCCTGGCTCGCATACGCCGGGTTACGATACCAACCAACCGAATCTTCTCGCTCAAGCTCAGTCTGCAAAACCTTACCCTCCCAGTTATTATGCTCAACCGGAAACAAACCTTCTCCGTCACATAGTAAATGTTTGGAAAACTTAGGTAGCTCTTGTTTACTACCATCCGCATTTAGAACTGTGGTCATCTGTAGCCATTTTTTGGGCCGAGCAAGGTCTACGTCCAACGGACTATCGCTCATCTCTCGAATTTGTCGATACACTTCCTGTCGTTCATCACTTAGGCTTTTAATTTTTACCCGATATTTTTCGAGCCAGGCATTTGCCAGCTTACCTGCTTCCACTTCTAAATCCTCTTTGATACGCGGAACAAGTCCAGTCGAGGCAACAACCGTATGTGCTTCAATCAAAGACTCTTCTGGGTCTTCAGAATCAGCATCTTTACCTGCCAAATGTTCACTGTAGCTAGTCGCTAAGTCGGGACTAATGGCTCGTGAGGCTGTACGGTACGCATCTTCAATCACCTTATAGTCTGCCACATCAACAAACTCATTAAATGTTTTTTCTTGTGTTTGTGTGTCGGTCACAACAGTCACTCCTTCTACTGTCATAACTGCCTCTCTTGCTGCTTTAATCTCCTTGGAGTAACGAACAAGTGACCCATCAAGCACTTTATGCATCTCAGTGTGAGCCTTCTTCCCAGCATCTTTTAGTAAACCATCAGCGGCCAATTCATGAGCCAACGCAGTAAGTCTCTTAACTGGTCGAGTTTGTTGTTTTGGTAGTGTTTGTGACGGCAAAGACGAAAACTTATCCCACACCTCTTCTGAAATTTTAGGATTAACAGACAACTCTTGAGGATTAATAAGAACTCGTCGTCCAGGCAAACCTCCCCCAGGTACCCCAGTCATCAACTCATTCACTACCGCTTCTACTGACTTTCTGTCAAAGTTAGGCAACAAACAATCAACTGCGTTAAGTCGCTCATTACCCGGAATCCTTCGAGCTAGAGGCGTACGCACCATACGGCCAAGTAGCTGAGTAATATGGGTTTTGTCAGTTGCCCGCCTAAGAGAAACCATCACTTCTGCTCGCGGACAGTCCCATCCAGTACTAATCGCATCTTTTGCCACCAAAACACGCACCCAGTCAGATTCCTGTACCCGCTCAGGGGCAATATATGGGACTTCATGATTACCAAAAGTTTCATTAGCATGTTCTCCCAGTACATTGGCAATACTGTCACGAGGAAGCTCTGGCCACTCCTCAAAAATAGTATCTATCCATTCACCAATTTGATTTTTGTCTGGTGAGTTAGGTACTTGTAGGACTAGAAGTGGCAACACCCTATCAGCGTCATCTTGCTGTTTACAGTACTCTTCCCAAGCATTCGAAATATCTCTCAGCTTCCCTGCTGCACGTCTCAACAAGACCGTAGAAAAGTCACCCGTTTCATCTGGCACATCGAGGTTAATGGTGTCTTTTAATAAACCTGACGCCTGAACCTTTTTCGAATCCACTACCACATTTGGCAAAGTACTCCTCTCCACCATACCTGAGATTGCATCATTAAATCGCTGGACAGTGGCTGAGATACCCCACACAATCGGTATACTTGGCGTACCATCAGAGCCGTTAATCAATTGTTTAACGATAGTTGGTTTACTGTCGGCATTTGTGCGCGTGTTTTCTTTCATCCCTCGGTGTGCCTCATCAAGTACCAAATAAAGCGTTAATTCAGGGTCTTCGATAGTGTTTCTTATAACGTCCCAGATAGTATGCTGTCGAGCGTCTGGCATGATTGTCATCTGATTAGGGCCAGTCTCTAGCTCTTTGTCATCTTGATTATGACCTCTTACCAGCAAACTGTTCTTTGAGAGTTTTTGGGTATTTAAGAAATAAACTTTTCCAGGCTGGAACTTATCTCCCATGAACGATTGGTCAACAGTCACTAAATCAGAAACGGTCAGTTTGTCAGAAGCTTCCTGTAGTCGCCAACGAGACTGCTCATTCAAAGATGGGTCATCACTAAACCAAATCACTACTGCCCCTGGGTCACCAGCAAAATCATGGTCATCATTCCCAAAAAACAGAGATTCAAACACTGAAGCAGCCATAACAGTCTTACCTGCTCCAGTAGTAGCGGTCAGCGAAAAAGCATGTTTATCACTATCTTCATGCCAACGCTTGCGAGCTTTTTTTAGCTGCTCTAAAACATCTTTAACGGCCTCATCTTGGTAATCTTTTAATGTAAATTTCATAAGCTAGCGACCGAAAGAAAAACGGAAATTATTTAAATACGACTCATACAACCTCACAGGCTCAACGGCATCAGGCAACTGACGGGCAACTGACTGAAAACGTCTATCGTCATTTGTCACAATAAACGCCAATCGCACCTTATCACCCTTCTCAATACCTGCACAAAAGTCTGAAGCCAGGTCAAGGTCAGTTAACACACCATAAGTATCAGCCACATCCCATCCTTTACTCGGCATTTTTTCTATTCTTCGTCCCTCACTTCCTGCCCGCATCCATAACAAAGGAGAAATCTTTGCGAACGCTTTATTATGACTTACAGCAATCGGGGTTTCGTAAGTTAAAGTAAAGAACTCAGCATTCTCCTTCAACCCTTCAAACATTGCGAACTCGTCAATAAATTTATAGTCACCTTTTATTTTCTTACCTTCAGGAGTTTTGCCAGTTATGGCGGCTTCGATACGTGGTTTGGTCACATAGTCACAAATACCCAAGTACTCCCACTTCGGGTCACCAGGACGAAGCTTCTTTTCAAGTAGTACTTTCTGCTCCTCAGCAGCGACCTCATTATTCGTTACAGAAATAGATTGCCTATTTCCACCATCTTGTTTATTTAAACGCATTACAGCATGTGCAGTAGTGCCAGACCCGGCGAAGAAATCAAGTACAATCGCGTCATTTTTTTGGTTGATAAAAAATCGTAAAGCATCTTCCACTGCATATAGTGATTTTGGGAAAGGAAACTTCCTGTTTGGCAACATTCTTCCTACCAACATACTTCCTTGTTTTCCTGCATCATGAGAAATTTTATTCCAAATTGATTTTGGAGCTCTTTTAGTTACACCCTCATCTGTTCTTTCATAGATTATGTAACCAAACTCATCAGTTCCTGATTTAATAATTTCTTTCTTATTAATTCGGTCACGGTCACCCGACCGAACATACATGACTGAGCGACTGCCGGTGTTGTTTATCTTCCCGATTTTTGCAAATCCTTTATCTAAACTTTCTAAAAAGGTTTTTGATGCTAATTGCCATCGACCTTCGCTGCCATCTCGTCTAATTGGCCAGACCGCTTCACAGTCCTTTGGAATCTTGACTGAATCTCTTTTAACATCTAGGGGCAAAGGCTTTCCGACTGATACAACTTTCCGGCTTTTTGGTGAAATAAAAATCGGATAGAATAAATTTTTACTGTCTTCTCTTCTGGCATCAGTACCCGAGCGAATCATGCTAAACCACACAGGCGCTTTTACTACCTCTTCCGACTCTACTAACATATCATCACCTGTACTGGTAACCAGAGACTTACCAAACCTCAAATAGTATATATATTCCTCAACTCTAGCAAAACCACCTGGTCTTGCAGACCCCTGAGGACTAATGACACTACTTATCATTTGCATATCTGCATTAGGAAAAGTCTGCTCAAGCAGTAGCCCTAATCGTAAATATTCTTTTTCGTCAATTGTTACGATTAAAACAGAATCCTCTGAGTTAAGTAGTTCTTTAGCAATTTTCAAACGCCGTTCCATCATTGCTAGCCATTTTGAGTGGTGATACAAATCTTCACCATCCACGTAGTCATTATTGTACTTCCAATCTTTTGCACCACTATTATATGGCGGGTCAATATAAATAACGTCAATCTTGTTTCGATGGGTAAAAGTTAGAGCTTCTAACGCGTGAAAGTTCTCTCCGTTAATTACAGTATGGAAGGGCTTGTCTCCTCCCCTCTCTACTTTGCCAGTACTCACTAAACCAGGATAAATATAGTCTTTAAACTCAGCAGCTACTACCAAATCATCAGCTAGCACTTCCAATACTTCTGACTCTTCACCGTTCAACAAATCAAGCTTGGCTTTCCGCTTTGCTCCTTTCCCAGACAGGCTTTTAACTTTCCATAAGCGCTGGTCACCTTTTTTAGCTTCACCTCTTGGTGGTAAAACCCGAACCTTATCACCCTTACGTACTGGGCGACCTGGCAGTTCAACACTTTCTGGTCGATGTCGCTCAAAGTTCAATCCAAAAGAACGACGCGAAGAAAGTACTTTAAATTCACGCTCTAGCTCTTTAGCTAATTCAGGGTCTTTTGCTTTCGCTTGAGCAATTAAATCAGTTAGTCGGGACATTCTACAAAGAATACCATTTAGACAGACCATCCTCAATTTACAAACCCTCTTCAGCCTCCTGTATCTCAACCAAGTCAACAACCCCTTCATTATGCAATCTGACTCTAATTTGCCTATTCTTCAAGTAACCGCGCTGTATCACACTAAAAATATCGTCCTGTGCTCCCTCTTTCTTAGCACTTATTAAATACCATTTAACTCGCGCAAATTCTTCCTCTGTGTACAGCTGCTTTTCCATCAACTAATAATAACAGAGTCAGCGTTGACGACTCCTATTAACCCGTAAATAACCTTACTTTCCTTCATCTACATTTTAAAAAACATATATAGCCTTTGTAGCTAACCAAAATCAACTAATAGGAGTATTAATTAAGTTTCTCCTATAGGGTGAATTAAAGTTTTATCTATACATGTAAAAAGAGTTGTATCTAGCGCGCGAGCCTGACAGACAAAGCTTTTTCGCAGCGAAAATCTATAACACTCTACTCAGAATACGTTGATTTATATAGAAACCGCCCTTTTTAGGACATACTTACCCAGAATATTATGTTTGTATCAAGGTTAATTCGTAAATCACAGCCGATTGAAAATACGGGTTAAAATGCTTTAATTTAGGGGTTAAATCGGGGCGTATCGGGGTAAATTGATAAAAGTGCCAAGCCGATTCTTCACGATTAGAAAATCTCTAAAATAACGTGAATAATCGTTAATATATCGTGTCAAATCGTTAAATCCACAAAAAGTTTTTCCACGATTCTCCTCGATTCAAAATTCGATAAAATCAACCCAAAAACCGTTCGTAAATCGATAAAATAGATAGATTTAAGAAAAGTTTTTGGTCGTTTCTTTCACGGTCTGAAAAGCGTGTAAATTGATCCAAAAACCGTGAGAAAAGCGTCAGAAACCGTGAAATTCCAAAAAAAACTTTTCACGGTTTTGTATAGTAGACCTTATAGATTGACATCTGAAAGTTTTGGTACTATTGTGCGTCATAACTTATACATACCACTTGGAAATCTAGGAAGTAATTTTGGTATCATTAAAGTAATCATGAACAAGTTTCACAAAGACTTAGATGAAGTTTTGTTAGTTCAGAGCGTTCTAAAAAGACTTGGCAGTGGAAAAGTGAACTCCTTCTCTGAAAGACTCAGAACTCAAAAGACACACTACCTTGCGCAAGCATGCGGTATTGTCCCTGCCTACTCATACAACCTTTACCTCAGAGGGCCCTACTCACCCTCCCTAGCTGATGATTTAATTAAAATCGATAAAGAAGATTTAGTCACTGATACATCAAAATTTATTCCCGACGAGTTGAATAAAAGATTTCAAACTCTAAAGCAAGCCATCAAAGGAAAATCCTCAAGAGACTTGGAAATAGCTATTACATTACACTGGTTCTTAAAAGAAGTTGGACTCAAGAAAGATAGTGCTATTAGCAATACAGCTAAGTATAAACATGCTACAGAAGAAGAGATTAATAATAGTTTTGTGCTAATTAATACACTTGCTATATGAACAGGAATAAAGCTTTTCAAGAAGTAAATATCGCTAACGCTGGCCATTACATCAATGATCAAGAAGCATTAAAACAACTCAAAGATACCGAACAGATTTTTGTTGTAACTGATTACAGGGAGCCTGAGTCTGATAAATTGATTGATTTAGAAGTGACAATCAGAAAAGGCAAAAGAATTGGAGTCTTGAAATAAACTTACACATGCCGAGGAAACGACAAACACGGACACAAATCAAAAAGCAAGCTAAGCAAGATGCACAAGAATCTCGTTACTACGATGCGTGCACTCTTAGTTCTGTCAGTGTCATTAGCGAAATTGTAAATCAAAAACACAATTCCGTAATTAGCCATCTCGCAGTTGGTGAATCTATTGCAAATGAATACAGCAAGCATGGTATAGATGCTGGTCAAAACGCTGTCAGACTCTTCGAACAATTAGTTGGACTTGGTAAAATTAACATTGTTGGCCACGATGACGTAGCTAAACCTTTCAATGCAGTACGTAGCGAATTTACAAGCCTCAGTATTACTGATGCACTCCACTTAGCAACGGCCATTAAACATCAATGTACCGTATTCCAATCTGCTGATAGTGATTTTTGTAATGAACCTAGACCAGCTGAGATTAAGAAGTTTGTTAAAGACTCTTACACGTTTAACATGAAAGTAAAAGAGGTTGAACTGTAGTTTCGCCGCGAAACTTTCGCGCGCTACTTTTGTATATACACTTTTCAAAACGCCACATCAACTTTCCTGTAGCTAAGACAAGAAACGAACAGAAAACCCCAAGGATGGTCGTCTTTTACTACAACTTTTTATATAAAACTCATCATTATATGTTTGTAAATAAGGGTTTATTGAGTTTTTTCTAGTGGCTATACGTCGAACTGTAAGTCAGGAATATAGATTGTAGTGTCATTAATCTCAGCAAACGCAGTTCGTACAGCGTCTACGACGGCGCCCCTTCTGTTCAGACACCCCAATTTCGGGGGTCTCGACAATACATTTACCATTGAAAATAAAGCGTTTTTTAGCGGTTCCACTAGCTAGTTCTGCATAGGTCGGGAGACCATCAAAGAACAGCTTGAATAGATGCTCTTGACGGAGTGGATTAGCCTTATCTAGCAAGGCTTTTTCTGGTGATTCCACTATTTTCCTGGCATAACCAATTAGCTCCTTTACATCGACCTCTGTGAGGTCCACAGTGAAGCGATATGACTCTGCTCGCTTAATCTCTGCCTCTTTGTTTTCTAGCTCTGCTTCCATCATTTTACTCACCGTGTCGCTCTCTGTGCTGATGAGTTTCTTCAGTAGGCTACTTTTCTCTGATTTCAACAAAGCCACCCGTTCATCAAGGGTTTTTGATTCTTGCACAATGTCGTCTTGTTTTTGTCGCAGGCGTCGCACCAACACTTCTTCTAATACCTTCACGTAGTCTTCACTGTATTCCACGTCAGAAAAGAACTCTTCAACTGTTTTATCCATCTGGTTCCGTGATACAGAAAAAGACTTATGCCCACGAGCACAATGATATTGCGGGTAGTGAGTATTTCTTCCTTTAGGAGCACTTCCCTTTAGCTGTTCACCACATTCTGGGCAGGTAACACATTTGAATGGGTATTCTGGATTGTATTGCAGTCTTTGAAAAACAGGCTTCTCGGTTTTGTAGTTATACAGCATCTCTAGAGTGCCATCAGGATATTCTTTGAGGTACAGTTTATTGCGATTTGCCTTGTTCCATAACTCGATGCTTACCAAGCCCTCCCACTGAGCTTTCACCGGCTTATCATGAGTCCATTTTTCATTTAGGACTCCAGCGTATACGGTCCGCTGGTAAATACGCTGCAGCTGTTTGATACCAAGTTTCTTTCCTCCAATTTGACCTACAATCTCGGTTCCGTCTTTACTCCACCGATTTCGCATTTTAGTTCGGAAGCCCATCTCTTCATTAAGGATGTGTAGGATTTGCTGGTCAGTGTGGCTACACGCAGCACGCAGTTCAAATATTTTCTGAATGAAGTGTGCTCGTTTGGGGTCTGGAGCTTGGATGTAGCGAAGTTGGGTGTCGATTCTAATCCGTTTATTTTGTAAACCATCATCAGGACACCCCACTTGGTAGCCACCTTGGGTGTATTTAATCTGTTTTGGAATTGTCCGCTTGAGGATTTTTTCTCCCTCATCTTCGGCAATAACTGCCGACATTGTTTCTGCCATCTTGCTTGGTTTTTCATGACCCTAGTCATACTCGAACCCTAAAGCCTCAAGTTCAGGCATAAGATACGACGGCTGAATAATTCCTGAAGTATCAACCAAAATCACTCCGAGTTCTGCCAACTCCTTCTTCATAGCATCATACTGGCCAACACCCCCTCGACTAAGTCGGTCAATATAGCGAATGATGTAATACCCAACCTTACCTGGGTTCGCTTTAATGTACTGAATCTGTTCGTCATAGAGAGTACGTCTTACTTTTGCGCTACCAATCTCTTTTGGAATCTTGCCGTCAGGGAGAATCTTCCACCCCTTCTCCTTGGCAAATTTCTCCATCATTGAAACCTGGTCATTGAGACTTTCACCAGAAACCTGACCCCGTTCACTAATACGGGCGTCTCCAATGCATGTCTGTGGATGTGATTCAGGGTACTTATACATAGTTATATTCTATATTACACTTTTACTCATTTACTTTCATCTTCTCCTCCACCCAGGCATCAATGGCAGAGTCTGCCTGACTAACAACTAAATCGCGAAATACAGCTAAAGACTCTTCAGGTACTGAGACCTCAAGCTTTGCAAGTATTTCTTTAAATTCATCGGTGTTAATCACGCTTTAGGAGAAAGTTACTGGTAACAGGGTTTTTAATGCCCTATACCCTAATTATCTCTCGCTACTTGTGACCGATTGTCAGGTAAGGTGACTCACCAATTTAGTACCTACGTATCACCCTATGTGCTGGAGCAACATCAAACAGGTCCTCATGGGTAACTAGTTTCTCTCTGACTATCTTGTTTACCGCCCTACATGCATCCTTTATA
>Ga0136600_1000853_pt1 | contig 15307 bp, 14 predicted proteins | sample AntRauMFilla2698_FD_104634 | JGI IMG/M metagenome (GOLD analysis project Ga0136600, IMG submission 104634) | Saline lake microbial communities from Rauer Islands, Antarctica - Metagenome Filla 2 #698 | ecosystem: Environmental > Aquatic > Non-marine Saline and Alkaline > Saline | place...
AAAGAAAATATCCCGACAACCTATCCCGCTATTCGCTATTTCATCTGTTATTATCAATCATTAAAGGGAGTTGATGAACAGGAAATTCACTGGTATTTAATTTCCGGCGAAAAAGAGTAAAATAGGAATTAAGTGCTGAACAGCTGTTCATATGTATTTAGCCATTCTGCTCAGATTTGTAGTAGTATAAAGTTAGCCGCAATATTGTAATAAGAATATTTAGGTAATAATTGGTAAGCAGTCTGTTGCCAATAGCTTGACATTAATGTAAAATCATGTTAATTGTGTGGAAATAAATAACAATAAAATGGGGTCAAAATGCAAGTTCGAGATTTATTAAAGGGGAAAGGAGACGCAGTTTATGCTGTAAAACCAACTGACAGTGTATATAATGCCATTGAAAAGATGGCCGAGCTGAATATTGGCGCAATGGTGGTTCTTAATGGCGAAAAGTTGGCGGGAATCATCTCTGAAAGGGATTACCGGAATAAAGTCATTTTAAAAGGACGTACCTCGAAAGAAACAGAAGTGCTGGAGATTATGACCGACCAGGTCTTTTGTGTTAAACCGGAGGATTCTGTTAATCTGTGCATGAAACTAATGACAGAACAGAAAATTCGTCACTTGCCCGTGATAAACAAAGAGGAAAAGGTGGTGGGTGTTATTTCGATCGGCGATGTTGTGAAAACGGTTATTGAGAAACAAAAAATTGAGATCGATTCACTACGCAATTTCATCTCAGGAGGTTATCCGGGATAATCGTGTGATTTGTTGATGCCTTGTTCTTAAAAAAACCCGAAGAAAATTGTCAGGCCCAAAAACTTTGAACTACAAACTCAAAGGATAGACTTCGAAATTAAAAATCTCAAAGCATGGACTCTGAATTTAAAAATCCCGAACGGTAAACTCTGGCCCAAAAACTCGAAAGGTAAACTCTGTCCAAAACTCGAAGGGTGGACTCTGGCCAAAAACTCGAAAGGTATACTCTGTCCAAAACTCGAAAGGTAAACTCTGGCCAAAAACTCGAAAGGTGGACTCTGGCCAAAACTCGAAGGACGGTCTCTGCCGTCCTTTTTCAATAGGCATAAAAAAACCCCGATGCTCATTAGAACATCAGGGCTACTCACGATGACAATCAAGTCAAAAGCTGAATATCAGTTTGTCTGTATATTTTTCGCTATGAAGCTTTTTGGAGAAGAACGGTGTCGATGATCTCCTTGAACTTTGCTTTAGGCAATGCGCCCTGAGCCATTTGTGGTTTGTCGTCGGCAGGCACAAATAAAATGGAAGGAATGCTGCGGATGCCAAACATTCCGGCCAATTGCTGCTGCTCTTCGGTGTCAATTTTATAAATATCTATCTCGCCGTCATACTCTTCCGCGAGCTCTTCCATAATTGGTGCAATCATTTTACATGGTCCGCACCAGTCGGCGTAAAAATCGATGATACAGGGTTTATTCCCTTCAAATTTCCACTCCTCGCTCTCCTCAAAGTTGAAAACGAGTTCTTTAAATGATTCTGTGTCTAAATTTTTCATAATGAATGATATATTTGTTTTTCGTTTTGAGTCAAAGATACGAACTATATAACTGATTAGCAATATATGTCAGACCCCAAAGAATACCGCCCGTTTGGTTCCTACGGACCAGAAAAGAGCGAAGACAAAAGCTCCTCTCGCAAGTCAAACACCGATGCTGAATCTTCCGAAAACGATCCGGTTTCCGATGATTTAAATCAACCTAAGGAATTTGAGGAAGAAAAAAGGGAAGAAAGCAGACATTCCAAACATGATTATGAGCTTGATGATCAGATGCGGACTGTTATCAGAAAGATGGCGGGAGATATGACGTTTGTGGCCATCTTCAATCTTATCTCAGGAGTGTTTATTTCTCTCTCCATTATCGGGGCTGTTTTTGGGATTCCCGTGATTGTACACAGTATTCGCATGATTCAGAGCGGTAGCAACTATAAGCGATTTTCCCGTAATGGAAATGTGCGTCAACTGTATGAGGCTTTTCTCATGCAGCGAAAGTCATTTTTTATTCAAAAAGTAGTATTGATTGTAATAATTGTGCTGTTTGTGTTGCAAATAATATTGATCTACTTGTTTTTCGACATGCTTGTGGGAGACTTGATGCGAACCTATCCATTCCCAATGAGTTAGGAGTGGTTACAAAATAATGACCCGAATAATTGATTCAACTTTTCGGCCACAGTCAGGGGAATTTCATGAAATTCCCCTGACTGTGTATGGCAGAAAAAAAGGATTATAAAACATAGCCGAAGGAGTTGGCGGTTGGTTGCGCTATTTTGCTGGCAATCGACCCTTCGACACGCTCAGGGTAGATTGCGTTAGTATGGTTGTTTGCTCAACTTCTTACCTCCTTAACCTCCCAACAAATAAACCCATTACCAACAAAATGCTATGCATCTGTTGGTTGAAGTAGTTCGGCTCCGTTATTCTTGGTGTTGTTTACCTCATCGGAAACTCGATAGACACGAAGTTGTTCACTTGGGCAGGGAACAAGCAGTTCGTTTAATGCTTCGGTGTCAGAGTTGACGGGATTTAGCCATTCAGCGTAATTTTGTTGATTTAAAATGACGGGCATTCTCTCATGAAGCGGCTCGAGCAATTCGTTTGCCTTGGTTGTGATAATGGTGTACGACCAAATCTGATTGGTTTCATCACTCGGGTCAACCCAGCGCTCGTAAAGTCCGGCAAAGCCAATAAGGTCATTTTCGATATGACTGATGTAGAACGGGATCTTCTTCTTAAAAATAGTCTGCCATTCGTAAAATCCGTTCGCGGGAATAATACAACGCTGACGCTGAAACGGTTTCTTAAACGATTTTTTCTCCATCAGTGTCTCTGAACGGGCGTTTATCATTTTGTAGCCGATGTTTTCATCATCCGCCCAGCCGGGAATGAGTCCCCACTTGAGCGCACCAATACCTTTTTTCTCTGGTTTAGGCTGTAAAACCACAGGATTTGGAGTGCCTGGCGCAACGTTGTAATTCTTGTTGAAAATGCCATCGTCATCAGCAGCATGATGAACATCAAAAGCTTCCTCAATCGTATCCTGATCTGAATATAACGTGTATCGTCCGCACATATCGGTAAGTTGTTTTTTGTGTTGATTTAGTTTCTGAGTGTGGTGAAAATCCTTGATTATCTTCTGTAAGAAATCACCAAATAATCAGGGTAATATACTATAGTTGAACTCTGAGCCAAAATAGCCGGGCTGGCTGAAATGCTTTTTTTGCGTTCTTATTCACTATCTGAAAAAAGCATAATTGAATTCTCCTCTGACTTCACCATTCCATTCTCTAATCTGCTATATTTATCCTATTATTCAGCGATTCTGTACGTATTGAGTTGAATAAATCCTTTTAAAAACGCTATGAATATTTTTGTAAACGAAGCAGACGGGCGTATTCGTGCCGGCTGGCGCATTCTGATCTTTTTAATCCTTTTTATTTTAGTGATGGCTTCTCTGCAGCTAATCAGCGGAGCGGTTGGTGTGGCTTCATGGATTGGTCAGGTTTTCTTCGCAACGGCCACTTTGCTCACGATGTGGGTGATGGCTTTGATGGTTGATCGCCGTAAGTATGTAGATTTCGGATTCCACATGAATACGCGTTGGGCTGTGGAATGCCTCCGTGGTGCAGGCTGGGGCATTGGATTGATTCTCATCCTTTCCGCAATTTCGTACGCCTTGGGCAGTTTTCAGATAGTGGAAACTTTTGGCTGGAATGTGTCGGTGGCAACTGCATTTGTGACCATGGTTGGCGTTTCAGTTGCTGAAGAAAGTATGTTTCGTGGCTATTTTCAAAAAAATATTGAGGAAGGATTTCAGTTTTTAGGAAAAGAGAAAGCTATGTGGGTGAGTGTGCTTATAATCAGCTTGGGCTTCTCCCTCGCTCACTGGTTTAATCCCAATCTCACAGCTCTCGCGCTTCTGAATATCGCGCTGGCGGGGATTTTACTGGGACTTTCCTACGTTCTTACACGGAGTCTGGCCTGGCCGATTGGGTTTCACCTTACGTGGAACTGGTTTCAGGGAGGATTTTTAGGCGTTCCGGTAAGCGGACTTGAGATGGAGGGCTACTTTAAAACCACGCTGGGCGGACCAAGCTGGCTCACAGGAGGAAGCTTTGGATTTGAAGGCGGACTGCTCTGTTCTATTTTGTTACTCGCCCTTACACTGCTGCTATTCAAATTTTACGGACCGATTAATTATCCTGAGATGGAAGTCAGTGGTGATTTGGTAGAGAGTGGGGATTTGTGAGTAGTTAGCTTTCCAACAACTCTTTACACATTACGAACAACTCAAATTAACAATTTTAAACGACCACAAACTCCACATGAACACCTACGCAATCATCATAGTAGCGGCACTGGCCGTTGATTACGTGTTAAACATTGTAGCCGATATTCTGAATCTTAAAGCGATGAAGAAGGAGATCCCGGATGATTTTCAGTCGGTTTATGATGAGGACGATTATCGAAAATCGCAGGAATACACAAAAGAAGGCACAAAATTCGGGCTGTTAACTACCACATTTGATATGGCTTTGCTGTTTGTTTTTTGGTTTAGCGGGGGATTTAACTGGCTCGATCAGATGATACGTGGTTTTGGTTACAGCGATCTCGTAAACGGTCTGTTGTTTATTGGGGTTTTATCAGTTGTGAAATCTCTTATCTCATTGCCGTTCAGTTTGTACAGTACATTTGTGATTGAGGAAAAATATGGTTTTAATAACACAAGTACAGGCACATTTTTCGCAGATTTGCTAAAAGGTTTGGGACTTGGAGTTGTGATTGGCCTGCCGATTTTGGCACTCATTTTATGGGTGTTTCAATCGCTGGGAACATGGGCGTGGCTTTACGGATGGATCGCTGTCACCTTATTTTCCCTGATTATGCAATACGTTGCGCCGATGTGGATTATGCCGTTGTTCAACAAATTTGAACCATTGGAGGATGAAGAATTACGAAAAATGATTATGAACTACGCGGAAAAAGTAAAATTCTCACTCACCAATATTTTTGTGATGGATGGGTCGAAGCGAAGCTCAAAATCGAACGCATTCTTCACGGGGTTTGGTAAGCATAAGCGGGTGGCATTATTTGATACGCTCATAGAAAAACACACAAAAAAAGAGTTGTTGCTGGTGCTGGCTCATGAAATCGGTCATTACAAACACAAGCACATTGTGAAGAATATGGTGATCAGTACAGCGCATACGGGAGTTTTATTTTTCCTGCTGGGAATATTTCTGAATGATACGGCACTCTTTGATGCTTTTTATATGCAAGAGATGTCGGTTTACGTCGGACTCTTATTCTTTGGGTTACTTTATACTCCTGTGGAAATGATATTGGGATTAGGCATGAATTTGCTATCCAGAAAGCACGAATTTGAGGCTGATGCTTTTGCGGCTCAAACTACCGGTGAAGCTGAAACGATGGTTCAGGCGCTAAAAAAATTATCAAAAGATAATCTCTCTAACCTGACTCCTCATCCGTTTTATGTATTATTACACTATTCGCATCCGCCAGTGCGTGAAAGGATTCAGGCCTTATCAACACATTAAACTGTAAATTGTACTATTAAAATATAATCGAGAGCAATGATGGATGGACTAACTATTGAATCAAGAGATTTTGGGGATACAGAATTAAAAGTATCGGCTTTGGGGTATGGAGCCGGACACATTGGCGGAGATGAGCTGAGCGAAAATGAGATTGAAAAGCTTCTGAGAACGGCCGTGGATCTTGGAATCACCCTATTTGACACCGCCCGGGCCTATGGGAAATCAGAAGAGCGACTGGGGAAATACTTAAAGCCATTCAGGGATCAGGTTGTGTATTCAACGAAAGTGGGGTACGGTGTTGAAGGCGTGGAAGACTGGACATCAGAAGCGATTACAGTCGGAATTGAAGAAGCTCGTCAGAAATTGCAAACCGACTGCATCGATATTGTGCACCTGCATTCATGTCCCCGGCATATTTTGAATGATACATCAGTGGTAGATGCTCTGCTCGAAGCTAAAGAGAAAGGCCATATAAACGTACCTGCCTATGCCGGAGAAAATGAGTCGCTCGACTATGCTATCACCGGAGCGCCGATTGAAAGCATACAATGCTCTATCAATTTGTTCGATCAGCGTGTGATGCATACCTCGCTTCCAAAAGCCAAGCAGCGAAGTATGGGAGTGATTGCCAAGCGCCCGATGGCAAATGCGCCGTGGAGGTTTAAAACTTATCCCGACCAAAATTACGCGGCTGAGTATTGGAACAGAATGAAAGTGATGAATGTTGAAACCGGAAACTTATCAAACGATGAGTTTGCGCTTCGTTTTGCAACATTTATTTTCGGAGTGGACAGCTCAATTGTCGGTACAACAAATATCGACCATCTTAAGCAAAATGTTGCCGCTGTTAATAAGGGGAAACTCCCGGAAATAAAACATGAAGAAGTTATTGAACTGTTTCGCACTAATGACAATGGCTGGTCGGGACAACTGTAACCAGTATATTTTAAAGTAATACTGTTCATAGTTGAAATATCCAATTTGAAAATGAGTTTCAGAACTTCATCAAAAAAACAAAGAAATACTGTAATCTGTTTTAAGTGCAGTTAGTGATTTGAGATAAAGAATGATTAAACAAACGCTCGAAGTTAAAAATAAGGCAGGCGTTCATGCCCGACCGGCCGCATCCTTAGTCAAGGTTGCCTCAAAATATAAATCTGAGGTTCACATTTACATGTATGGTTATAAAGTAAATGGGAAGAGCATTTTAGGTGTAATGACACTTGCTGCGGAGTGCGGATCTGAACTGGAATTTCAGATTAGTGGCCCCGATGAAGAAAAAGCTTTTGAAGAAATTAAAGGGCTTTTTGACAACGGTTTTGGAGAAGAGATGTAGATACAATTACTCTAAGTAATTGGTTCAAATTTTAAATTCTACAATAAACTGAAGTCAGGCTCAGAGTTTGAATAACTCGGTATGGGAAAAGACAGAGAGGATGAAATGCTGAAATTATCGGGAACATCGGCAGCAAAAGGAGTCGCGGTGGGACAAGCCCAGCTTCTGTGTCACGATGATCTTACGATTAGTGAAGATACTATTGAAAAAGCCGATGTTGATAACCACATCTTTCTATTCGAAAAAGCTGTTTCTAAACTTGATGATGATCTTGCTCTTACCCGCCGTTTATCACGACTTGACAGTTTTCCTGAGTCAGAAGATATTATTGAAACCCAGCAAATCATCCTTCACGATCCCGAACTCAACGATCAGGTTCGTAATCTTATAAAAGGTCATCACACCGCAGAGCGAGCAATTTGGGAAGCTTTTCAGATCTACATTGACCTGCTTGAGCAGACCAGAAATGAGACGATGTTTCAGCGTCTTACCGACATAAGAGAAGTGCGCGATCGTTTGATCAGGATTCTTCTTCGACAGAATGAAGATTTCCAATTTCAGAAGGGTGCCATTTTGGTGGCCGACGAAATTACGCCTTCAGAAGTTATTCACGCTGTTCGAAATAAGGTTAAAGGGCTTGTGTGCAATACGGGCGGACTCACTTCGCATTCAGCTATTCTTGCTCATGCCATGGAGCTGCCTATGTTAATCGGGGTGAAAAAAGCCACTACTCAAATTGCTAAAGGTGATTGGATCGCTTTGAATGCCGATTCAGGTGAAGTTATTTTCCGTCCCGAAGAATCAGTGTTGAAAGAATACGCAGAATTTGAGCAGGAGATTGCCCGTAAAAAAGAAGAATTGATGAGTGTGATTGATGAGCCCAATGAGCTCAAATGCGGTCATCGGATTTCATTACAGGCTAACATTGAGTTTCAGGAAGAACTTCCGGGTTACGCTACCTACAAACCACAGGGTGTGGGATTATTACGCACAGAATCTCTCATTTTATCAACAGAAAACGCGCTTGATGTTGATTGCCAGATTGATTTCTACAGGACGATTTTGAGTTCTACCGGTGATGACGAGATTACTATTCGTCTGTTTGATATTGGTGGAGACAAATTAAACGCTTACGAAAAGAAAGAGGCGAATCCATTCTTAGGATGGCGTGGTGTTCGTGTGCTTTTAGATAAAAAAGATCTTTTGCGTGATCAGCTCCGTGCGCTGCTAACGGTATCGGGAGAATATCCGGGACGAATCCGCATTCTGGTGCCAATGATAAGTTGGGTGGAAGAGATGATAGAGATTCGGGAAGAAGTTGAGCTGATGAAGCAGATACTCAAAAAAGAGAAGACTGTGGTTGACGAGTATATTCAGGTCGGAGCTATGGTTGAGGTGCCCAGTATGGTGGTTCAGGCCGATAAGTTTGCCAACTATTCTGATTTCTTCAGCGTGGGAACCAATGACTTGACACAATACACGCTGGCTGTTGATAGAGGCAATACGCTTATTTCGCACCTGTATCAGCAAATTCATCCTGCGGTATTCAGGGCGGTTGCTTATGCGGTAAGAGCGGCTAACAGCAGGCAAATGTCAATCTCTGTCTGTGGTGAGGCTGCGTCTAATCCAATGGCGGCGATGGCATTTGTAGGATTGGGAATCCATAATCTGAGTATGACACCCAACGAAATTCCCACAGTAAAATCAAAACTGCGTTCTGTAACTTATCAGGAATGTAAATCGTTTGCCTCCCAACTTCTCAATGCTTCAACCATGAATGATGTCAGGGAGATTATCGCCCGTTTTGAATAAGAACAAAAGTATTGAAATTTTGGTAGTATTCATTTCAGTTAGCTTACAGGAGCATCCGTAAATATCTGATTTCTCCATTTTTTAATATTTGAACGCATGAAAAAAACTCGGAAAACCCTTTCAAGACGTTAATAACCAAATAATTACTCCTTAACATAGAATTAATGTCACTTAATCCTTTTAAGTGTTTCGGCGCAAAGGGATTATAATTTAACTCTGGAAACGTTTTCATAATTAATAAAATTAGGCAAATATGAAATAATGACTAATAAAATTAAATAAATTAAATAAAATTAATAAATAATTAACGGTATATAATATTTTGACATAAATAAATTAAGCCGTAAATTTTATTTGCATAATCAATCAATAAGCAAGCAAGTTATGATTAAGAAACAATACACACCAAAGCGAACCATCTGCAAAGTTACGTTTTCTGTACCATCAGATAAAGTTGAGAGCGGCGTAAGCATTGTGGGCGATTTCAATGAGTGGGATCCAACCGCTAATCCATTAGAAAAAAATGGTGAAGCCTTCGAAACTACCCTGCGACTGAAGCCTGAGACTACGTATCAGTTCCGCTACTTTGTAAATGATGAGTATTACGAAAATGACGAAGATGCTGATTCTTACGCTTCCAACGAATTCGGAAGCGAAAATTCAGTACTGGAAATTGGCGCATAAGTTACCGGCGCAACAAAAAACGTCATAATACCATCTTGACGTTAAAGTACTTTTTAAGCCTCTGGTCAATCGCCCGGGGCTTTTTTTATTATTAACCTGAGTTCGATTAATAAAGTGAGCATTGTGTGCGGTTTAAAAGGTTTGTCTTCTAATACCCGCCCAATCAACCCTTCGACTGTCGCTTCGCTGCTCAGGATGGATTGGGCTGGCCTCAATAATAGTGCATTAGTGTATTTTAAACACTTTATTAAACATTTTAGAATCGAACTCAGGTTATTAGCATCCACTTATAATTGAAACCGGAAAGGTGCCAACCGCCCTGATAATCAGATTTGATACTCCATCATCTCCCTCATACTTTTGTGTATCTTGTCGTCAATCAGTAAAGTTTTCATAAAAGTGTGTTTCAGAATTTGTGATTTTTGACACTGAACATTTTACAAACCTAACCGGTAATCAGCGTTTCCCCGCAAAGCTGATAGCGCTTGATTCTGCTCCGTCCACTAATCAGTGGCTTAAAAGCTGTGATACCGATTGTTTTGAGCATGGTGTGCTGGTGCTGGCCGATCACCAAACCAAAGGAAGAGGACAATACCAACGGGAATGGATATCGGAGCCGGGCGTTAATATTACCTGCTCGCTGGGACTTCGTCCGCGTGGCAAAGGCTCGGTGCATCGGCTGATTTTTCTGATGGGAGCGGGTATAGCGCTGGCACTGGAAAAAATGAATATTCCCGAGGTCAGTTTGAAGTGGCCCAACGATGTGCTTGTAAACGGGAAAAAAGCGGGCGGAATTCTCACAGAAACAACATTTCGTGGAAATACTCTTTCAAGAGTTATTATTGGATTTGGATTAAATGTGAATCAACGGAATATGTCGCCCAACCTGCAGCGTATTGCTACTTCGCTGTTGCTTGAAACGGGAACAGTTTGGCCGCGGGAGGAACTTTTGGCATCAGTTCTAAACGAATTTGAAAAACTGTATCGGATGTGGGAGCTTGATCAGACTGAGTGGAAAGAGCACTATAATCGCTTTTTGACGGGTATGAATAAACCATGTAGATTTGTGATCTCAACAGGAGGCGAAGAATCCAAAAAGGTAAGAGGCCGTTGCAAGGGGTTACAGCCTGACGGGACATTAAAAATTGAGACTGACGATGGAGAAATAATGAAATTTTCGCATGAAGAAATTCGCATCTATCCGCTGGAATCATGAGCATAGAATTATCAACACTTCCTGATGAGAAGCAGCACTTTGTAGTAGGCGTTAGTAGCGGTGTGGATTCGATGGTGCTCCTCCATCTGCTGGCAGAAACGCACCATGAGGTGACTGTGGCGCATATAAACTACAAAACAAGAGATCCCGGTTCTGATCAGGATCAGCGCCTTGTGGAAGAAGTATGTAAACGTCTGCGGATCCCATTCCGGGTGAAAAACTCAGACAAGAATAAAGCAGAGGGAAATTTCCAGCAGTGGGCACGCAATCAACGCTATGCTTTTTTTGATGATGTGTGTGAAGAATTCGATGCCAAACTGGTGTTGGCACATCACGCCGATGATCTGCTTGAAACACAGTTGCTAAAACTGGCAAGGGGAGAATCTTTTTTGAGCTCATCGGGATATTCACGCAAAAATACTTTTTATCCGTTATTGAGCGTGAGCAAGCAGGAGTTATATGATTATGCCGATGAATACGGGATTTTATTTAACGAAGATCAATCCAACGCTTCAACCGATTATGACCGTAATTTTCTCAGACATGACGTGATTTCCAAACTCAAAGAACGCTTTCCCAATGTGTTGCATCACGCCCTGATTCTAAAAGAGAGTAGTGAAGGATTTAACGAAAGTGTAGATCTTCATGTTAAAGAGATTTCGGAAGATGGTGAGCTAAATCGCAAAAAGTGGCAGAATCTCCCCCAAAAATTACGTGCGCTGGTATTCTCAAAATGGCTCATGCAACAATGTGGTACTCCATTGACTCACGCGCAATTCAACTCTGTCGATGATGTATCAAAACTTGAAACAGGTCAGCTCTGGACGGTTAATGAGCAATGGTCGGTGATAAGAAATCGGGATTATATCGTTTGTGTGCATGAAATCGCCGCACAAAATGAGTTCAGCAAAATTAAGATCAATACATTTCCATACCAGACAGATGATTTCAGATTTGAGATTAAGTCTCCTGAAGATAAGGATGAGCTTTTATCAAACGCGTGCTTGTGGGTTTCGGGGGCACAAATATCTGAGCAAGACGAATCACCTGATATTATTCTGAGGAATTGGAAAGATGGTGATTACATGAGTCCTTTAGGCATGACGGGTAAAAAAAAGATTCAAGATTTGCTTACGGATGAGAAAATTCCGGCGCATCTGAAAAAGTCCGCAAAGGTATTAGTGATAGATAATGAAATAGCTGCTTGTCTGTTTCCTTCAGAAAAAAGACAGAAAATTGGTATCATTGGCGAATTATTTCGCTGCAATCTCAATCAATCAGCCATAAAAATTACCCGTTTATGAGTTTTTACATGCCAGACCGCGTTGAATGCAATGGAGAAGAGTTCAAACTCTTTCTTTCGAAACAAGAGATTGACAAGCGCCTGATGGAGCTTGGAGAGGAACTGGATACCGATTTTGAGGGCAAGCGCCCCATTTTTATTGGAATTCTCAATGGCTCATTCATTTTTCTCGCCGATTTAATGCGTCATGTGTCCATCCCCGCTGAGGTTGATTTCCTGAAACTCAGTAGCTACGGCGATGCCAAAGTCTCTTCAGGGAAAGTAACCGAGCGCAAAGAACTGGATGCCGATATTGAAGGCCGCCATATCATTTTGGTGGAGGATATCATCGACACCGGCCTTTCTATGAGTTACATGATCAATCGAATTAAGGATAAAAAACCCGCCTCAGTAACGGTTGTCACATTGCTCCACAAATACGAGGCTACGCGCTATGATGTTCAAATAGACTACGTTGGGTTTCGCATACCCGACCTCTTCGTACTCGGCTACGGACTCGATTACGCACAGGAAGGAAGAAATCTGGCCCAGATCTACATTTTAGACGAAGAAGCCAATAAAGCCAAAAACGAACCCGAAGATCACGCTTAAATTTGCGTTGATGTGTTGATCGGTGTATGAGTTGAGGAGTTTTTATTAAATTCGCCCTCTCAGTTACATTCGGTTAAATGTGAGTCAAAAAATGCTTTTGGGCTCATGCGACAGCTCTCCCCGGTGTATTAATTGCTCGTCACTACTTGTTAGGCGGGAGAGCAGTGTCCACAGCATAGGTTTGTTATTCGTAATCTAACTGCGTTGCCGGGACCAATGCTCTCCTGGCAACCCATTTCTAAAGGTCCATAAACTCAAATCAGGAGAGCTGGCTCCGCTGTTTAGAGAGTTCTGAGTGGGAAATAATCCAATCGGCGGAGACTGAGAGGATAAAGACAGATTTGATTTTTTATGACTCATTCAGGAGATCCAAAAGTGAATTTAATAATCTTTCGTCCTCTCAGTCACATTCGGTTAAATGTGAGGCAAAAATTTGCTTTTGGGCTCATGCGACAGCTCTCCACGGTTGTGTTAATGACTCGTCACTACTTGTTAAGCGGGAGAGCAGTGTCAACTGGCTTCAAATTCTAAAATGGGGAATTGCTATTTCCCTAATTCAATGAAGGTTGTTTTTGCACTTCTGAGGCGTTATCCATTCTCTTCTGCAGCTCTTTAAAATATTGTTCGATGAGCTTCCGGAAATCTTCATTATAGGGCGTTGTGCCTGTCCCTTTCATCTGAAGCTGGATTTTCTTTCGTAATTCCTCGAGAGATAATGGTGGTGGATTCGTGCGCTCGAAATCGGTTGCGGTGTCTCCCTTACGTTTTTCCTCTTCGCCACGCTCTTCCAGTGCTTTTTCGGCCTGAAGCATGCGCGATAGAATATTTTGCTGACGTTCAATCATGATTTTGTCCCGTCGTCCGCCTCTCATATCGTTGATGGCGTCTTCCATCTCTTCCGACATGCGCTGAAGGTCACTCATGATTTTATCGCCCGACTCAAATCCGCCGTTTTCTTTGAGTTCGTTGAGCTGCTTGCGGATCTCATTCTGCATTCTTGACATTTGATTCAGACGCTGCATTTGATCCTGTGATAAACGCTCGCCCTGCATGTCGTTAATCATCTGCTGCATCTGTTGATTTAGCTGCTGCTGATCGCCCTGCATGTCCTGAAGCTGCTGCATCATCTGTTCAGATGACATTCCTCCTTGTCCGGATGAATTGTTTTGGGCTTCGTCGAGGCGTTCGAGCAATTGGGTAAGCATTGCGGCAAGTTCGTTCATCTCGCCGAGCGTCATGCGCACTTCACCGGATGATAACTGTGGATTTCGCTCAGACAGAAACGACAAACTGCGATCTATTCTGCGCTGAACTTCGAGTTTTTTCTCATTCACCCTGTTGCTCATTGCGGGAATCTCAGCTGACAAAGCATAAAGGGAATCCACGACAAAAGTGAATTGGCGGGCGATATTATCCTGTATGCGAGCCTGATCGACAAACGCGCGGCTGTTATTGGTGTACGTTTTAACCTGATTGTGAATCTCTTCCTGTTTTTCCGACAGCGACAGAACCTGAGTTAACACCGATTCCAATGCCTGCACGTTTACATTAATTTGCTGAGCCGACATCTGCTGACGCTTTTCGCCAATATCTTTTGCCATCTGCTGCATCATTTTGCTCATCTGCTGCTGCTGTTGCTTCAGCTGTTCTTGTTGCTGCTGCTGTCCGGATGGAGAAGATTGTTGTTGTTCTCCCGATTCGCTGTTTTCACCGCTTTGTTGCTCGCCTTGGTTTTCCTGTGAGAGCGATTCTTCCATTTTCTGAGCATTTTCTTTCAGGCTTTCAGAAATTTGATCCATTTTTGGAAGCATCATCTCCTCCAACTGCTCTACCTGCTTTTTTTTGCTGTCGGGAGCTTCTTCCGACCATTTTTCCATCTGCTCGCGGAGTTGATCAAGTTGTTTTTGTATCGACTTCTGTTGCTCAACCGCTTCGGATGAAAGCTCAGATTCTGAAAGCTTTTGCTCTTGTTTTGAGAGCTCATCGAGCGCTTTGGACGTTTGCTCCATCTGCGTATTAAGCTTCAAATCTTTGAACAATTCGAGGGTACGATTCAGGCGCTCCTGATATTTTTGCTCATTGAATTCCACATCTTCAAGCGATTTCTGCAATGAGCGCTGGTCAAATTGACTGAGAGATTCCTGCAGCTTCTGAAGAGCATCTTTGAGTTCGCTGTCGTTTATCTGTTCGAGTAAATCCTGAAGCTCCTCATATTTTTTCAGCGTTTCTTCGCTGAGCATGTTATTGTCTTCCAGCTCTTTTTTGATCTCCTCAAACGCCTTGTTCAGCTCGTTTACCTTCTCTTCCATCTCCTGCTGCTTTTGACGCAAATCCTGCACATTTTGCTCTTCCCGCCATTGTTCAGCCGGATTATCCCGCAGGTTTTTGATCATCTCCTCATATTGTTTCTGAAACTCCTCAAAATCTTCGTTAACCTCAGAGAAAGAGTCATCAATGGCTTCTTCCTTCTCAGCAATTTGATCAACCATATCCACCATGGACGGGATTTTAATCAGGTTTTCTGCGCTGGAAGTCTTTTTGGGACCGGAGATAACATCGTTATCAACCACCTCAATGCGGTAGCGGATTTCATCTAAAGGAGTGAGTCCCAATGGCTCTAAATTCCATTCATGGGTGAAAAATACATCGGAGCGGGCTTTGTTGAGACGAACTCTATTAGGTTTAGATTCCTGAGAGAACGCTTTTTTTACGGTGTAGATCAGCGTGGCGGAACGGATGCCAAAATCGTCACTCATCTCATATAAGA
>Ga0136600_1000854_pt1 | contig 15305 bp, 6 predicted proteins | sample AntRauMFilla2698_FD_104634 | JGI IMG/M metagenome (GOLD analysis project Ga0136600, IMG submission 104634) | Saline lake microbial communities from Rauer Islands, Antarctica - Metagenome Filla 2 #698 | ecosystem: Environmental > Aquatic > Non-marine Saline and Alkaline > Saline | place...
CTGTACAATTACTTCACTTCTATTATCGGTGAACTGACTCGTAGCTTAACTGGGTCATCACAGATGCATCTGTTAGCTTACTCACCGGTCTGACCTCTCTTGACCTTGATGTACAAGTACTTCACTTCTATGATCTGCGAACTGACTGGCAGGGTAGCCGGTATATTACGGATGCATCTGTTAGCTTACTCGTCGGTCTTACCTCTCTTAAACTGGGAGTACATTACTTCACTTCTATGATCTGCGAACTGACTCGTAGTATAACGGTAACATTACAGACGCCTCGGTTAGCTTACTCACCAATCTTACCTCTCTTAACCTCGCTGTACAATTACTTCACTTCTATTATCGGTGAACTGACTCGCAGGGTAACAGGGTCATTACAGACGCCTCCGTTAGCTCACTCACTGGTCTTACCGCTCTTCGTCTCACTGTAGAAGTACTTCACTTCTATTATCGGTGAACTGACTCGTAGCTTAACGGGGTCATCACAGATGCATCTGTCAGATTACTCGCCAATCTTACCTATCTTGACCTGAGAGTACATTACTTCACTTCTATTATCAGTGAACTGACTCGTAGGATAACTACACCATTACAGACGCCTCTGTTAGCTTACTCACCAGTCTTACCGATCTTGACCTCGATGTACAAGTACTTCACTTCTATTATCTGCGAACTGACTCGTAGAGTAACCGGTATATTACGGATGCATCTGTTAGCTTACTCTTCGGTCTTACCTCTCTTAGACTAGGAGTACATTACTTCACTTCTATTATCTGCGAACTGACTCGTAGTATAACGGTAACATTACAGACGCATCTGTTAGCTTACTCACCGGTCTGACCTCTCTTGAACTCTTTGTACAATTACTTCAATTCTATTATCTGCGAACTGACTCGTAGGGTAACAGGGTCATTACAGACGCATCGGTTAGCTTACTCACCAATCTTACCTCTCTTGACCTCACTGTACAATTACTTCACTTCTATTGTCGGTGAACTGACTCGTAGCTTAACTGGGTCATTACAGATGCATCTGTTAGCTTACTCGCCGGTCTTACCTCTCTTGACCTCTTCGTACATTACTTCACTTCTGTTATCTGCGAACTGACTCGTAGAATAACACGTTGATCACAGATGCATCTGTTAGCTTACTCACCGGTCTTACCTCGCTCACCCTCAATGTACATTGCTTCACTTCTATTATCCGAGAACTGACTCGTAGAATAAAACGATCATTACCGATGCATCGGTTAGCTTGCTCACCGGTCTTACCTCTCTTACCCTCAATGTACATTGCTTCACTTCTATTATCTGAGAACTGACTCGTAGAATAACACGGCCATTACAGATGCATCTGTTAGCTTGCTCTCCGGTCTTACATTTCGTTCTCTACGTACATTACTTCACTTCTATTATCTATGAACTCATTCGTAGGTAGAATTTGAGATATTTGGTTATCTCGATCTCTCTGCAAGACTGAAATAGACGCTGGTACAGCCCACGACTTTGGTAAGACTACTGCGAAAAGCGCAAACCTGTGATTGGAATAAATGAGTGGTCCATTAAACCCCCCTTTGTGGATCTGTTAAAATTATAAGTTAGAAACACGTGCATGTTGGGCTTGTTCTATACATGTACGACGAATGAAACGGGTGGGGAGGGGGCGATAAAGACGATCTAGAGTAACTTTATTGTAACGCCACACAGGGAAGTCCGTATCAAAGGATAGACTTTCGTTCGGAGGTAAGCGTGTTCCCGACTACCGAAGAGCACGTAGGGAGCGACTTCTTCCTCTAATATACAGAGCAGTTCTTCAACATGTATGAATGGACCCGAAGGAGAGATGCTGTAGCCCCCGACCCGGATGGGCTGACGATAGTTGCCACGAGGGGAGTCATGGACAACACACGAGATGCGATAAAGAACGAGGATTAGGGACAGGGCGATAGGGATCTCGATGTGATCGAACCGGAACAGAGAGGAAAGGCATTCGTGCTGCTTGAGAAGCCCTTGGAGTACCATGCCCACTTCACCCCCATTGTCGAAGAAAATGAGCGGGCTATCGCCAAAGCCAACCACCTCATCGCTAAGGAATCCACATGGTTCCTCGCTAAACCGGAATGAGACCGAGCCTGTATAGGCGTGGGTCACATGGCGATTGATGTGGCTGGGATTCACAGTCACGAAACTCATGTCCACGTCGATTATGGCCTTCTTTCCAACGTCCGCCTTCCACGAGTCAACCCCCACGTTCCAATAATAAGAAAGCCCCGAAATCGCAGTCCACTCTAGAGGTAGGAATGAGTGAATGTCGATTGCACACTGCCAGAACTGTGCGTTGTCGTGAGATCTACTCTCTGACGATTACACTGCCCCTGCTGTTATTATTATTATATATATTCGACCCCAAGGGGATGATCTGTGAAAATCGCAGATCATCCCCTTGCTGACAAAGAACTGACAGAATCGCGATGTTGCGTTACTTCCATGTTCTCACCAAAAAGAATGAACAGCGAAATCGAGAATTGCCTTTTTCATCGATGAGTGTGGGGGGGGGGGTCTGCCATCGAGCATTAGACGCATGGAAACAGTAAAACACGAATTTATTAATCACTCCAGTCCCTGCCTCTCTCTCTGTCTCTGTCTCTGTCTCCGTCTCTGTCTCTGTCTCTCTAATATTCGGCGTACTTGTAGTTTTGCAGCGGGTATCCGTAGATGTCCATTGGCTGGTAGTTCTCGCCATCACTTTGGTCATAGGCGTAGGACTCTTCGAGCTTCATGGCCATGATGAGAGAATATGAGCTGAATACGCCCAGCACTATGAGAATGGCGTAGACGTAGATAAGTACGAACGCGAGATTGGCTGCGATGAAGAACACTGGAAGAACAATGTCCACCAGGACGAACAACACAAAGTACTGCGACATGTTGGCCGGTAGCGACAGGATGTTGAAGTAATAGTGTCTCGAGTAGATTTCGGAGTCTGACATGTCAAGGGCGTCAAAGTAGGTCGTTTGCTCTCCCAAGATCAGCGTGAAAAGCATGCCAAGCACTGGGATAGCGGTAAGACCATCGAGTGAAGACGGGAACATCTCCCGTAGCGAGAAGACGAGGTTGGCGCGGATGTCGCCGAATCCCGCGTCTCTGATGTAGTGTGCCATCTTGAAGTCTTTCACGGCATCGCATTGGTAACAGTTGCTCTTGTCGTACTGGCCAAGAATGGATCCACTGAAGAAGATGTCGCAGGGGGGGAATATGACGAATCGCCAGAGGTAAATAATGTCGTTGGCCAGCATCCAGGGTAGCGAGGGGAAGCAGCGGAACGACCAATTGTAGGTCAGACTGAGAGTGGCGTAGGCGAGGATTGTAGCATATCCGGTAGAGATGATCCCGGTGACGATTCCCAGGTCAAATGGGAACAGTCCGACGATGAAGGATGCTCCTAGGAAGACGCGAAGGATAGCAAAGATCGTCTCACCGAGTGACGCGTGTTGCCGAGAGCTGTCGAATTCATCTCGATAATCACAGCTGTTGAACCAGTCCAAGAGGAACGTAATGATGCTTGCAGCGGATACGACGCCGTTCTGGAATCCGTCCAGACCGGAATCTACGAGTAGTGTTATACTGTCTAGCAAGCTGCCAAAGATGGCAAAGACCAGTGCGAACGTGATGCCGTTTACCGAGGCCATGTCGGGTTCGGGTACGACAAAGGTCCCAGTGCTGTTGGTGGGTTCTCCGAAGTCCGTGCCGTTTCCAAACAAGATGTTGCCGAGCTCGACAAAGTTGTCAGACTCGATATACCCCGGGTTCAAGTACGCAGCCACGGGATAGTCGGGATTGGGGAAGCGAACCGGTAGCGTGGCGTTGCTTCCAACCACGATGTAGCCTTCGTTGCTGTTCACTACGGATGCCTCGGCGGACCACGTGAAACCACCGGTGAAGATGAAACTCTGATAATATTCCAGAAGGAACAGGATGGCATTGATCCCTCCCTCGATGATCGTCGCCAGCAGGAAGCAGATTTCGCACAACTGCCCTACATACTCCCCGCACGCCTCAACGCCGACTTCTACAGCATACGCAAAGATGCCTGGGCGTCCCATGCGGAAGAGGTAGGCTCGGGGATGGGTTTGCATAAAGTTGTAGGTCCGACTTCCAACTTCTTGCTCTTGTTCGGGTGAATCGGGGACTTCCTCGTCTATGCCTTTGTAGCGACGGTACGATAGGATTGCTTTCCTTGACATCGTCTCTATGACCACATCCTTGAGCATGCTGAACTTGGCCGCTCGGATGTTGGCGTTCGGGGTACCCTGGGTAACATAGTACATCCAATTCACGGCAGTCGTCGCCATGCCGTCAAAGGCGGACTTGTAGTCTGGCCTGTTCGTTTGTTGGAGGGTGTCCAAGTACGAGTCAACCGACGATTTCGCCAGTACCCGTGCCTCTTTGGTCAAGGAAGCCGGGAGTAGCGTGTGCATATCTTCGTAGTACCGTTCACGGGTCCTAGCCGTGATCTCGCCTGGGGCGTTTGTCTTCTTCATGGAGTCGTAGAGTCCCCAGACCGCCTGTATAGACACGGCATTCCCAAAGGAGTTCCCAAACGTGTAGAGTTTGTCGCCTAAGATCGCATCGTCTCGGATACGAATAGCCTCGTCGGACGGTTGGAACCCGTAGAGCTGGGCTCGCTGGATTTCACCCGTGGCACTCCGGTACGCGGACCACTCGGCAGTGTAATTGTAGGCGTACGCGGCCAGCGTGTCGATGGCGATTCCCATGGCCTGCCGCGTTGCGGTACTGGCTTCGTTGTAGTTTCTCCGCATATTGTTCTTGGTGTACTCCTCGCCTAGGCCCGAGTAGATGTTTCCGATTCCCCAGAACACGTTCTTTATGGACTGGTACTGGTAGCGGGACAGCTCTTCGTCGCTCATCCCAAGCTTGAAATCGCTTAGTGTGACACTCTTCACCTCGCTCAGGTCCTGTGTTGCATTCATGACGGAAGATCGGGCAAAGGAGAATAGTTGAGATATCGCGTTCCCGGTGCTCGCCACTGCCTCTGGATGCTCCGCGTGGTTGCGGAGCATGTAGTCGTAGACGGTGTACTGCCCGATCACCGAGACGACATCCTCGGGTCCAGTGATCAACTCGTAGTGTCCAACCCAGAGTCCCTGGGCTTTCCACTTGGCTTGGTATTCGGGACTGGCCACGATGTGGGGATCGGAGAGCCGGTCTGCGCTGTAGTGGCGCCAGATCGTCATCTCGCTGAACACATCAATCGGGTACCGCACCTGGCGGAGGGTGCTGGTCATCAGGTCAGAGGGAATAAAGTCCACACCCATGGTCTTGGAGGCAGAGTCGATGTAGCTTCGGGTGCGGAAACAGTCGATCGCAAAACTCACTTCGAGGTGGGTGAGTGAAGAATATCTCGTGTCGCTTTGTGCGTAATGCATCATGACATCGTCACACTGGTTGGGGATCTCCGAGTGTTCCGCGGCTACCCGGGGGTCTCCTGCCGTCAGGGGTGGACTGGCCGGATCCGAGTTGGATACAAACGTGTACGGTGTCCTGGTGTGTGTTGATGGCATTCCGTTCTCCCAGCTGTACACAGCAATACAGTACAGAATCGCTTTTCGGCTGAGTAGTGGGATTGAGGAAAGGGTACTGTCCTGGTAGTTCGTAACTTCGTTGCACGAAAAGGGTAGTGTAGCCGTATCGAGGCCTACAGTTCGGACTAGTTCCTTGACGGTCACTCCCGTGTCTTCCAGTGATCGCTTTCCACCAAAGAACGTAATGATATCGCCAATCAACGGAATTCGTTTCAGGAACCCGAGGATTAGTCTACCTAGGTCGACGACGAAGATGTCGAAGAGTCCGATGAAAAAGTTGAAGAATGCCCCAAGGGGATCTCCGCCAAACAGACTGGAGAAAAATGATACAAACAGACTGACTACGTTCAAGAGCAAGTCAATCACCCCAATAACCAAGTCGATAATGGGATCGATCAACGTAAACAAGAACGTGTAGATGGGGCCTGGACCGCACTCTTTGATATCTGTCTGTTCTTCGTTCAATCCAATAAACTCGAGGGTACAGAAGAAGCAGTCTATGGTGTGGGCAACCGCGTAGATAACGTTTGCGCCGTTGCGGAGTGTGAGTCCCAGAAGAACGACGATAAAGTCGCCAAACTCTCCGTCTCCGGTGAGTGGTCGCTCGTAGACAAGGTTATTATAGAGGCTGTTGACAAAGGTTAAGAACCCAATCAAGAAACGACCGATTTCACATGGAATGCTTCCGATGCACTCGTTGGCCGTTCTGCACTCTCTTTTTGTAACCTCCGAATCCGAAAAGCACGGTATCGAAAAGGGGATGGCGAATCCTATAATGCATCCCATTTCGCAGATGGTACTCTCCATGCGAATGATGATTTCGTCAAAGGTAAGCAACTCTTCTGCTGAAATTCCCAGTCCAGAAGACAGACCTATCAATGCAACCGCAAAGTCGACAATCTCCCGAATTGCGATAATCAAAATCTGTGCAATCTCAAACACAAACGAACCAGAGCAGCAAAAGAAGCTGGAGGTATCTCGAGGATCACCACATACGAGGATGTAGTCCTGTCCGTTGAACTGCCATACAAAGTCTCGCATTCCGATCGCCACCGTAACCGCCCCTATGAAAATTGGGTCAATGTCGAGGTCTCGGGTAGTGGGGGAGGTTTTGAACTGGATGAGTTCCAGCGCGTAGAAGCCGATCTGAGAAAACAGTCTGACAAATCCGGCAATTACTTTGAAGAGACCATCTGCAATCTGCCCCATTGGTGAGTTGATACTCCCAATAAAGCGACTTAGGAACTTGGCTGCCTCGTAGATGTTGTAGAATAGATGATCTCCCTCCACGGGCATCGGTTGTCGGAAAGCTCCTAGGTTTACAGAGTCGTCGTAGAACTCTCGCATGAATCCCGTAAACTCCAAAAAGTTCTGGGCATCAAGGTAAAGGAGGCGACGGATGAACTCGGTGATGGTCCTTCCAACGCTGATTGGGATTCGAATCCCGTAGCGGATCATGAACGCGACATCGATTCCAGCTAAAAGGAAGAGGTTGGAAAACGCAGCGACTGCTTGGTCGAAGTGATCGAACGATCTATCGGTCACCCAAAACACTTCTCCGTCGGACGTGAACAGGATGTCGATATTGGCAAGAGCGTTGAGGAAGATCTCTACAATCCGTAGAATGCCTGCGGCAACCTCAGTGATGATACGTGTGAATCCGGGATCTGGCGCCAGGTAGTAGATCAGTTCATCCGGGATGAGATCATCGTAAAGTTTGGCATTGATGTCCTGAATGGCAAGTCTAGTTCTGTGACTGTGAGCCATAGCGTTGTGTTCAAACGCGTTCTTGGTGTTGTTTCTCGTGAGCGGCATGAGGCTTTCAAATCCTTCCATGGCACCCCGGTAGTGAGATTCTTCGTATTGTAGTGGGTACATAATACGGTAAAGATCGGCCGCCTCTTCGCTCGAAAGTCCTTGGGGTGTATAGTCTGGAATAGAAGAATCGACAAGCATCCGGAGTTTTATCATCGGGGTGAGGGGTGCATCCGAACGGACGAGTCCCGCTTTATGGTTCTTATTTCTCCTCTGAATCTCGGCTCCAGACGTCGCATTGACGATGTTGGTAATGATTCCCACAATAACTTCAAACAATACAAAGACTGCGTCTTCAATGGCATCTCCGCCAAACAGAATAAAGTCTATGATTTCGTCGAATAGGAATTCAAACGTTAACGTGTTGTTGATAACTGCGTTACCGAACACTTGGATAAGTTCGACTGCTGTCCCGACCACGGCATTCAATGCAATAAATAACGATGGAAGTTGCAATACGCGACTGACCAATGCCCACGCAAAATCGAGAATTCGGCAGGCGCACACCAGCACTTCTTCCAGAATATCGATGAGGTCCCCGATTCTCTCCAAGGTAGTGATGATGTTGAGCTCGCCTTCGGTGAGAGGAAAGTTCCCAAGGAACTGCCCCAGTGCAGCAAAGAATGTCAGTAAGATTGTTCCCAATGTCTCCAGGATGTTCTCGAGACCAGAGTTTGCTGAACAGGTCGTTGTAACTCCCCGTATAGACTTAGTGAGAAGGCGAGAAATTTCTCGATAAAAGTTGAAGATTGCTATCCCTACATTGTAGATCAATCGGGCGATCTCGAGTAGGGGGTTTATGGTCGTGGAGACAATCCGTTCAGCGCCACATTGGCGAACAACGAGTCCCGCCTTGACGAGAGTCCCGGCGTTGTTTAGAGCCAATGTGAATATCCCGGCAACGGCAGCGTACACAAAGAGGCGAGGGAGGCGGGTGGCTGCACGAGCGCCAACTTCTGCGATTCCGGAAGCAGTGGCCACGCCCACTGCGTAAAAAAGGGTTTTCACCGCGACAACCGCCTGTCCCATGATGAAGTAGTTTTCAGAACGCATATTCGCATTTCCACTGGCGAAAAAAACGCTATAGATTGCGTATGTCGCTATCATGATGATCGCAAATACTAGAGGTAGTACCAAGGCCAGTACCACTATGGTAATAAGGACACTATCCATAGCGTATAGACTACTACTACGCCGATACGAGTCAGATCTGCGTAGACTTCTCTATAATTACGGCACGACAGAGGTCTGCAATTCACTTGCTTCTAACGGGGTTGTATAACAAGACCTGAATCAAAAAACGCAGAGTTAATGGAGGCCGTTGAAGAAGAACTCGCTGATTCGCACTGTGGTGCAAATAAGAGTGATTCGGCTAGACCTCCGCGCGAGGCCGGGAAGGACAGAGACGAAGGAGAAACGATACAAGAGGAAACACGGGAAGAAAGAGATGGAGAAGGAGACGACGGTAGAGGTGAAACTGAACGAGTGGGAGTGGGCGGGAGCACTGCGTCAACGTCCGCGGTCGTTCGCAGTCGCCCCGCTCGATCCTCTAGGATCAGACTGTACAACGATCCGGCCGAGGTACAGAAAAGGGAACTCGAGAGGCATACTGTCCGAATTTCAGCCAGACTGTTCTGGTTTTGGCCCCTGTCAATCATACTTGCTGCCGGCTACGTACTTCCCCTATGTAACGAGACTGCACTGACTATGCACTACGTCTCGACGTATCCCGGTCAGTTGAACACGTCGCTCCCTATCTCGGCGAGACTTGAAACCTATGATACAATCATGGAAAGTATGTGGGTCTATCTTTGCACATTCTACGCTATCAAAATTGTCACATTCGGTGTCCTCGTATACCTGAGTCACTGGTGGATTTTCGAGGATGTACACAGCAGTGCCTATGTCTTAACTTCCGTCGACCCCCCATCCATTGACGTAAGGAGGGGAGCCCAGGGGAAGGAAGAACTTCGACAGGACAACTCGCTCTTCCTCACTCATCTAACCTATGCGATAATCTTTGAACAGCTGCTCTTTGTGCCTTACCTGGCGTATATACTGGAGAAAGTTAGCGTGTCGCCAGGCGTCGCACAGACTCGCACCAAAGGGGCTGTGCGAAAGGGGGGCGTTTCGGGACCCACTCGACTATTCAAGTTTATCATGTTCTTCTTCTCCTTTGCGGTTGTCGCCGCCGACTTCGAGGGCGATCTCGCGCCGTTCGCCATTCGGTGTAAACAGGAGCTACTCATCTACAGCGAAGGACTCAGTTATACGGAACAGGATTTCACCGAAGTGCCCATTCGAGGGGGAGAGTTAGCAGAAGAGCCACTGTTCACGGTCCGTGCCGGAATAACGGCGGAAGGAAAGCATATTTGGCCAGCCGAGTTTTCGATGGGCCCCATACATTCCAATGCAACAGATGAACTCGGGAAGAAGTTTGTGATTCCGTGGTGTCATCGGGTGGGCTCTGTGCCTTCGCGTATTCCCACGAACAGACACATATGTCATATTGACGCGAGCAGTGAGCACATCTCCACGGAGTCGATTATCAACCGAGACTTCCACATGGACTGCCACACCTCTATGAACCTCATGGACGTCTCGCGAAGTCTCGATCTAAAGAACAAACCGGTATGCATGACGCGCGAGTTGCACCGATTTTTGAAACACGGGCCCGTCCCAGGCGTACAGTTTGCGGGAACATCGCGTTACGTTAAGCTGAACGGGGTACGCAAGCCGACCGCCAAGGACGAGTGTCTAGCGTTACTGGAACTGTACATTCCGAAGAATGAACTGTCAAATGCAGCCTCTTGGTCCTCCGAGCACAACACGTTGCATGAAAATGTGTGCGACTTTGGGGACTATATCCTACAGGAGTTACATCGCGATGTGCAGTTCCAGCGAGAAGACGGCGAGCTGCATATGGAAGAAATACTCTTGTCCAATGGAAAGAGCTTCTACCGCCCCAGAGAAATATCCACCCCTCTACTGGACTACAGTGAAAAGTATAGCTTTAGTCCGATACTGAGCTACGGGGACTTATGGGAACAGAGTGCCGTAAGCACAACGATGAAAAATTACATACCCATTTCCCCATGCAGACGGATGCACGATTACGTGAGAAAGAGCTTTATTGCAGCAGAGAGCGAGAACCGGATACGACTGGTCTGAATGGGCGGAGGGGGGAGAGATAGAGTAGTTTTTGTGCCCAGTAAAACTTTCCTTGCAATCGCAGTTCACTGGATTGTGCAGCCGTTTCGTTCATACCTTACCTAGAGTTACCGGTCGTACACCATGGGCCATTTCGTCTCGGTGTACTATGGGACCATTCTCTTTATTGTGGCATTCTCTGGCTTGTGTGTCGTACCGACAACTTCGCAGCAGTCGCCGGTCCGCAACGCGGACGTGATTTGCAGTTCCAGGAAGGGGGCTGAACTGTTGATCTACGAAGCCTGCAAACAAGACGCACTGTGTCTAAAGCTGTTCCCCGACATCCTAGAAGTCGAGCGGATCCTCGAGTTTGACTCCTCTGAGTGGGAAGTCGACATGGAGATGTTTGTCACCCCGTTTGATGGAATCTTGACTATTGCCTACCGGATTGATCTACTTCTTAACATCTCAGACACAGGTGACACAGTTCGCTTTGATGACTACCCCGTCCAGCTCGGGGTGACACACCCAAACATATACGAGATTGTATGGAACGCCTTCTCGCCTCAACTGCCCCGTATCTTAGTAGCGCCCGTGGGTTATCCCAACCATACTCGGGTAATTGACTGTGAGGTGTTTGGGCTGTCTGCACCCATAACTTCCGAGGAAGCGGTCGTACAGTCAATGGTCACGATACTGACCGCAATCAATCGCTACGTCACAATGGTGCATCATCCCGATACATGCAACGACGTAAATAAGAAGCTTATCTACCTCGGAGACGGAAATGGTCTAAAGTGTGAGTGTATCGAAGGCAGGAACTGCGGTAGTCGCGAATTTGTCCTTGTGTGGTTTACTGGCATCACGCTTGCAATATTTCTTATCACCTTTGCCATGACATTTGTCATCGTAATCTCAGCTACGCAGCTGAGCGACTTTCAACTGACAGCAGGAATTAACGATGGTATGACTGCAGACAACAAGTCAGCATAATATAAACAATAAAACGCTCTCTTCTATCCGTCTCGCGCGCTCTCTGTCTCTCTGTCTCTCAGTCTCTCTCACTGTGTGTGTGTGTTTCTCTTCTGCATGGATGGCATACATGCATATTCCACTGAATTCATTCCGTTAAATAATGAATACGGTACCAGAGTTTCAGTGGTATTCGTTCATCCCGTCTACCGTATCGGCGAGTGGGCCTCTTCTTCGCCAAGGGAGGAAAATGGCAGTGTCGGAGGAATCAGAGAGACTGGATAAGTACCTAAATACACTTCGCGCGAACATTGGACGAGGGAAGAGCGGCAATGCACTCGAAGAGTACCTGGGAGCCATGCTGGCCCTGTCTGAGAGACTCACCTGCCAACTAGACAGGCCGCTAAGCTACACGGTAGGAGACTCGCCGAAACGATACCCTTACCGAAAACCAAGCGATCTGAACTCGTTCTCTTCCACTTCGGCATGGACGGAGGTACTCGTACTGCTCAGTATGAGTGTGATGGAATCTCGTACCAATGCCACTCGATTGTTCTCCATGTTGCCCGTGGGCGATGTGCAGCATACGACAGACACCGCGAGTACGGAGAAGAACGTCAGTCTCTTCGTGGACACAATCAACGCCCTTTTCTACGTAGGACTTCTGATTCGCAAGATCCGGTCCCTCTACGACACAAATGTCTACGTATTTCCGTTTGATGGACTGAACTATGAGACTACAATGCATATGTTCTCGTTCATCGAAAAGGAAACGATGCTCTACGGCATAGAGTCGATCTTCGCGCTGCGTCTTTACATGAGCAGTTCCAACGGGTTCAGCCAACCAGAGAAGATTACAATGGCCAGTATTCTTAGTCAACGCTACAATGAGATCATCTTGGACGAAGGGACAAGCGAGTCGTATATACCGTATCTAAGCATGAGACACCACTACTGGACAGGTAAGTACTACCTTTTCCTTACGCGGCTCGTTGATATCAATCTTCGAGACGCGACCAGCGTAAAGATTAAACTGCGCTACGACGAAGAAAACACGACGGCTGTCCTCTATGCGTTTTTCCTCTCCGTTCGACTGACCGGCGATATGATTTCTTCCGTCGTATCCAATCCTGCAAAATACCCTCCTGCATTGGTACAGCGAGTTAAGGGACGAGAAGTCGGGACCCTCGGCAAGCTACGGGAAATAGAGGCAGGGTTGCGACAGCAAGTCCCCGAGTTTGCTTCATGCACCGACGATGAACGTATGGTCGAATACGTGTCGAGGACACTAGTATGGAAACGGCAGGGACCCGTGTCCGACGAGGACTTTCTACTCTTTGCTGAAAACGGGCCAGCACTCGTCGACCGTCTGTTCGCCAGGCTTGACAGTATTCAACGACGGGTGGTAGAGCGCTTTCCGTTATGCTTCAGCGAAGACATAGATTTCTCTTACCTCGAAGAAGAAGAAGAAGTTGCAGGCAGCAACAGCCTTCCGCTTGCCGGTGCATGGTCACAGACGGTGACATCGGCATCCAACGCGCTAAAGAGTACCAGTACTAGACCAGGGTACCAACCCGAAAGGCTAAGAACCGAGATTCCATCGATGGACTCCCTCCTGCAGCGCGTCCTTGCTCTGGATAATGCTTCTGGCACCATACAAAACGAGGGAGATATAGAACTATATCGTGTACAGGGAGTTCTCCTAGAACGTCTTCGGTGGTGTGAGTTACTCAAGCACACCCTAGACGCTCGTGCCTACTCCTCTCTATTCAGCGAGGAGGATCTAGGGTCCCAGATATACACTATTCGCGAATGTATCGTTGCACTGGCCACTGACATACAGTAACTGAAAAAATAAAAATTTATTGTCTTCCGTCTTATTTCATCTCATTCGGGTCGTCTACAGGTGTTGCTACTATTGGGATGCGATCTCTGACGCAGTAAGACTCGAAATCAATGTACCGTAATTGGAGGTCGAATGAACTCTCTCGGTGATCCTGTCGATCATGTCGAAGTGCCTCTGGGTAAAACACCCTTCGAACATGTCTCCCTGTTCCATGAGTCCAGAATCGTCGGGGTTCTCAACGACTGCTTTGTTCCCTCCTCTGCTCGAGGCCGTCGCATTTGCCACGAGCCATTCGCTGGCGTCGGCGATGGGAACCTTTTCGTAGCGAGATGCAAAGCGTGACTGGAACTCCGCGAGTCCGGCGCCGCGTTCGGGTTCACGCGAAGAGGCAGTTGCGTTGCGAGCGAGTTTGGAGGGCGGGAGAGACGCGTTTCGGTACCCCGTCTCCTTCTCGTGGTCGTCTTCGTCGTCAAATCCGGCGTCCCGGTGGGATCTTTTCTGCGCAGGCGAGGGCCGCGTGAAAGAGCGCGAGAGGCTGTTGTAGTCCATCGTCTTGACGGGTCTGGCGAGAGAGGGAGATGATGTCTTCTGGCTGGCAAGACGCAATGAACTGGACGTGCCCTGGGTGCTCCGGTAGGGCTTCTCGGGAGCAAATTCGATGTCCTTTCCTCTGGTGAATAGTTCTTCGAGTTCCTTCCGTCGGAATTCAGACTTTCTGGCACTCCATGCGCTGGAGGAGAATGCAGCGCAGATGTTGCGGTCGCCCTTGCTGATTCCGTTGTCGCCGGGACGGAGAATGTTGCCCGTGGTCACCTTTGCGGGAATGCCCGCCTTCTCGCTCTGTGTGAGATCACTCCCCACCGCATTGAGCTGATCGATGGTGTCTTTGGCACGCCCACTTGCAAAGTTCTGGACAACCGAGAGGTTCTTCATGATAGGAAGATATTTGGAGTCGAAGCTGATCTGTGGATTCTTCACAATCTCCGCCGAGATCGCATCGATCACTTTTTGCATTGCAATGGCCACATCCAGGACCCGGATGGGATCCATCTCCGTCTCTCCCGACTCGAGGCTTTCCACGTCTTTCGCCATCTTCTCGATCAAGGCGACGTTCTCGTCGAGACTCGGGTTTCCGGTCGAAGACGTGTCCATGGGATCGACACCGTCCTCTTTCGAGGGGTCCAGCGAAGGAGAGGAAGTCGACTCGACGCCTTCCATTCTGTCTTGATTGTTGTTGTTCTCTGGCTCAATGTCCGGAGTTCCTTCCACGGTCTGATTGGTACCAGGTGAAGGACGGAAAATGGTCTTTGAGACTTGGGGTTCACCGCTCATCGGAATAAAGAGTGAATTGTAATCGGTTGCCGAGAACTGATGCATTGCTGGGGTTACACTGTATAGTTAGTTCCCTACAGAACAAAGTATCGGAAATATTGCCCCCCCCCCTCGTAATGCAAAAAACTATACCTTGGACTTTCTCCCCCACCCCTTGAAGACCCTGTATAAGAAATCTTCTGAGTCAGACGAGGCTCCCTTGGCGTAGAAGGCTTCTTGGGTTCAGAAGGCCCAGCTGACCCAACCTGCTTCTCTGACTCAGACCGCTTCTCTGGCACAGAAGACTTCCCTGATTCAGGAGACTCGTCTGACTCAACCTGTTTCTCTGACTCGGAAGACTTCGCTGATTCAGAAGACTCATCTGACTCATCTGACGCAGACCGCTTCTTTGGTACAGAAGACTTCCCTGATTCAGGAGACTCGTCTGACTCAACCTGCTTCTCTGACTCGGAAGACTTCGCTGATTCAGAAGACTCGTCTGACGCAGACCGCTTCTCTGGCACAGAAGACTTCCCTGATTCAGGAGACTCGTCTGACTCAACCTGCTTCTCTGACTCGGAAGACTTCGCTGATTCAGAAGAC
>Ga0136600_1000855_pt1 | contig 15300 bp, 15 predicted proteins | sample AntRauMFilla2698_FD_104634 | JGI IMG/M metagenome (GOLD analysis project Ga0136600, IMG submission 104634) | Saline lake microbial communities from Rauer Islands, Antarctica - Metagenome Filla 2 #698 | ecosystem: Environmental > Aquatic > Non-marine Saline and Alkaline > Saline | place...
GCGTATCGGGGCTGGGTGCAAAGAAAATTTCTTTTTGGCATTTACGAAAACGAAGAATTACATTAGAATCATACATGTTGGTCGTTCTGATCGGCTTGTGATTAATCACAATTCAATGCACAAAATTTTAACAAACCCACGCTGATTCGGCGTCACAATAGATTCTATTATGTTTTTATATGGTGAAAAAGCGGCCTTTGCGGCCAACATGTATGATTCGCTCCTGACTCTGTCATCAGTCGGGAACGAAGAAATTGACGGTATGCGCCTGTTGCAAATGCTATCAGGGCTTATGGTTGAAACATTATTATTATTTGATGATCCGGACGAAGGGCTCGAGGTCAGCTATATCAAGCTTGCGGATATGTTTGGCTGTGAACCCAAAAATTGCTTGCTTGGCCGCTCTGTTTTGCCGCCGGCTTATGTGCTCGATGTCGAGACCGAAAAAGGCCGTAATATGGCCAAAACATTATTCGAAGATTGGCAAAATTGCGCCTATGATTTTCACGATCTGGTCTTGTTTTGTGTGCATCATCTTGTGTTACGTATGGAGCGCACGGGGCAATCGCGGGCGGATTTGTTCCGTTTATTCATAGAAATCAGTAATCGCTGCATGGGCTATGAGCTCGCGGCGCAGGAATTATGCGATATCGTTCTGGATGTCTCTATCAAGGGTGTCAAAGGGGATGATAGCATAGGTGAAATGTGGAGCCTGTCACAAAGCGTTAGTGCCCTCGGGGCGACCGCTGGGCGTAATCTGGCTATGTCTATGGATATGTGCGAGATATTCGATGGTCCGGCATTTCCCGAAAAACTGGATCAACTTGCGGCTGTGATGACGCAAGAGGCAACGCGTCTTGGCGTGCCTGTGGGGTCTGATTGGCGCTTTGGTCTTGCTGCGAATGATTTTCTGACGTCCGCGCCATATGAGCTTATCGAGACGCTGGAGCCAAATTGCGAGCGTTTATTTATGTTGCTTGGATTTGATCAATTACTGGATCAGGCTGTGTGTTTGTCAAAAGCCACGGGCCGTATGCTGGCGGTTACATCTGCGGGTGATGACCCGTCGATTGATCCGGTCATAGCAAAGCCGCTTGCGATGGGCGCGATGACAGATACATACAAAACAATCTGCCGTCAAAAATCAGCTTATGCCTTTGGCGCGGAATGATTTTATCAAAATCTCTTCTTGAAAAGATGTTCATTGTTGATTGACCTATCCCCCCGATAGATCGTATAAAGGGCAAATATTATTTTAATCACAATAACAATGAAGCAGACTTATGACTTTTGAACCAAAATCAAGCTACAGTTATGAAGAAATAATCGAATGTGGTCACGGCAAACTATTCGGCCCCGGAAATGCGCGTTTACCGCTTCCGCCTATGTTGATGTTTGATCGTATTACCGATGTAACCACCGACGGCGGAGAATACGGCAAAGGCAGTATCGTTGCCGAGTTCGATATTAACCCCGATCTATGGTTCTTTAAATGCCATTTTGAATCCGATCCTGTTATGCCGGGCTGTTTAGGTCTTGATGCGCTATGGCAGCTGGTCGGGTTTTATCTTGGCTGGACCGGCGCGAAGGGCTCTGGCCGCGCGCTTGGTTTGGGCGATCTTAAATTAACAGGGCAAGTCTTGCCCGATGCTAAGCTTGTGACATATGAGCTGCATTTAAAACGTGTGATAAACCGCCGCCTTGTGATGGGCGTTGCTGACGGTACAATGAGTGTCGATGGCGAAGTGGTATATGAGGCCAAAGATTTGAAAGTTGGATTGTTCGAAAATCCAAACGCCTTATAAGAAAAATTCAAAATAACAGACAAAAGAAGAGGTAAGTGATGAGCCAGCCGGGATTAAGACGTGTTGTTGTAACAGGGATGGGCATTATTTCGTGTATCGGAAATGACGTAAACGAAGTGCTCGCATCGTTAAAAACAGGAAAATCAGGTATATCTTTTGCGCCTAAATACGCAGAGATGGGCTTCCGGAGCCATGTTCACGGCATGCCGGATATCAATTTGGCAGACCATATCGATAAACGCGTTCTGCGCTTTATGGGTGACGGCGCAGCGTATAACCATCTTTCAATGGAGCAGGCTATCGCGGATTCCGGTTTAGAGGAAAGCGATATTGTGAATGAACGTACAGGCATTATCATGGGCTCTGGCGGTCCTTCAACACGCAATGTTATTGCGTCTGCCGATATTGCACGCGAAAAATCACCAAGGCGTGTCGGGCCATTTATGGTACCGCGTTGTATGTCGAGTACGAATTCGGCGACAATCGCCACCAATTTTAAAATTAAAGGCGTGAATTATTCGATTTCATCGGCTTGTTCAACGTCTGCGCATTGCATCGGCAATGCCACGGAGCTTATTCAATGGGGTAAGCAGGATATCATGTTTGCAGGCGGCGGCGAAGAGCTGGACTGGACGCTGTCTGTGTTGTTTGACGCTATGGGCGCGATGTCATCCAAATATAATGATACACCGGAAAAGGCATCCCGCGCTTATGACGCAGACCGAGATGGATTTGTGATTGCGGGCGGCGGCGGCGTTCTGGTTCTTGAAGAACTGGAGCACGCAAAAGCGCGCGGCGCGAAAATTTACGCAGAGGTAACAGGTTACGGCGCGACATCGGATGGCGCGGACATGGTTGCACCAAGCGGTGAGGGCGCAGTGCGATGCATGAATCAGGCGCTATCAACTGTTAAAACGCCGGTGACGTATATTAACTCACACGGCACAAGTACGCCTGCGGGTGATATTACCGAAGTTAATGCGATCAAAGACGTCTTTGGAGCGCGTGATCAGGGGCTGCCGCATATATCTTCAACCAAATCAATGACAGGGCACTCTCTGGGCGCGACAGGCGTGCAGGAAGCAATTTACAGCTTGCTGATGATGCAAAACAAGTTTGTATGTCCGAGTATTAATATTGAAACATTGGATGAAGGCGCAGCAGACGTTCCTGTTGCACAGAAATTGATCGAAAATGTAGGTCATGAAACTGTTCTGTCGAACAGTTTTGGATTTGGCGGCACAAATTGTACGCTCGCAATGTCCAAATATAAAGATTAAGAGCAAGGAAAATGCAATGACTGAAGATTTTTCGCATGGTGTCCCGAATTTGATGAAGGGCAAAAAAGGCCTGATCATGGGGGTTGCCAATGATCGTTCTATCGCGTGGGGGATTGCAAAATCACTTGCTGCTGCGGGCGCAGAGCTTGCTTTTTCCTATCAGGGCGACAATCTTAAAAAACGTGTTGAGCCACTCGCGCAAAGTGTCGGGAGTGATTTTCTGGTTGAATGTGATGTTACAAGTGAGGACGCGATTGACCGAACTTTTTCCGAAATTGAAAATAAATGGGGTGAGCTTGATTTTGTTGTTCACGCGATAGCCTATTCCAATAAAGATGAACTTCAGGGGCGCTATGTTGATACATCACTGGAAAATTTCATGAAAACCATGCATATCTCTTGCTATTCCTTCACATCTGTTATGCGCCGCGCCAAGGATTTGATGAAGGATGGCGGGTCTGCGATTACCTTATCATATTTCGGAGCCGAAAAAGTGATGCCGAACTATAATATTATGGGCGTTGCAAAAGCGGCGCTTGAGGCCTCTGTGAAATACCTTGCGGCTGATCTTGGCCCGGACGGTGTTCGCGTGAATGCGATCTCTGCAGGACCTATGAGAACGCTTGCTGGTGCGGTTATCGGCGGATCAAGAACAACATTTCGTTACAACACCTTAAGCTCTCCTCTTCGTAAATCGGTTGAGCTGTCGGAGCTAGGCGGAACGGGGCTTTATTTCTTGTCTGATATGTCCTCTGCTGTCACAGGCGAAATACATTACGTGGATAGCGGTTTTAACGTTGTTGGCATGCCCCCGCATGAAAATCTTAAACAAATTGCAGGTTGCGACTAAATATTATTTATTTTGCATAATTATGGATTTGCTGCTATAATCTTACAAAATTTAATAATAAGAGTGGTGAACTATGTCTTTATCTATTAACAAAATTGCACTTGCTTGTGCGCTTCCTTTGGCATCTATTTTTTCCGGCTGTGCAACAACGGATCGCGCGGATCAGGCTGACAGGAATCCGTTTAGAGATTCTTATATCATTGATCTTCCAGGGGATAATGATTTTATGATTTTTCCGTCTTTTGTTCTTCCTTAAATTGTTCGTTTATTAGCATCAAGTGCTATTGGATAAACTACAATCATTGGTCGCAGGGCGTCGATAATAATTCTATCGCGCCGCTGAATATGACCTAAGTGATATTATTTTTTAGCTTTTGTTTTTTGGGCTAGGTCTTTGAGGCCTACTTCTAATGGGCGGCTTTCATCGCCTGCCAAGAACAGAGTCTGGGTTGGGAATGCAAATTCAATGCCTTCTTCGCCATATTTTTCAAACAATGCAAACAAGAATTTTTGCTGGAACTCATTATAAGCCCACCAATCCGCGGGGTGATACCAATAGATAACGAAGATATTGAGCGAGTCTGCGTTCAAATCGTTAAAAAAGACGCGTGGCGGAAAATCTTCATGCATACCCTCATGGTCTTTCAGAAGGTCTTCGATGATTTCAATGGAGCGGCGGATTTTTGCAGGCGGCGTATCATACGTGATTGTAACGTTCATGATACGGCGTATATGTGGGCGCTTACCGACATTTTCTATGTTTTTATTCGCGAGCTCGCCATTTGGTATAGTTACCAGATTGCCTGCTAGGGTGCGCACGCGCGTGGAACGGAAACCGACTTGCTCGACAACGCCGTCAGTGCTGTCGACTATAATACGCTCTCCGACCTCAAAGGGACGATCCGCAAAAATAACGAGAGAGCCAAAGAGATGTTTGATAGAATCTTGCGCCGCCAAGGCAAATGCCAGACCGCCAATACCGAGACCGGCGATGATGGATGTGAGTGGTTGATCACTGATGACCTGGGCAATTTGTACGAAGGTCAGAATAACAATAGCAATTCGAAGGCTGGTGCGGATCATAGGGCCGACCATATCCAGCATACGGCTATCCTGTTTATCTGCCCAGCGTGTGAAAATTGCGTAAGGAACGTCAACAAGGCGATAGAATATCAACCCGACAGATCCAACAATCAGGACATTTACAATCGTTTGAATGACGCCGGAGACATCATCGGGGATATCAAGAAAGGCCACGCCGGCTTTCACACCCCAGAGCAGACCGAGAAGGCCTGCGGAGCCTGCAATGGATCTAATGATTATTGATGCTACTTCACGTTTTTTGGATGCTTCTTTTTTAACGGTTCTCTTCTCAACGCGGCGCAGGATAAAAACAGAAAGCTTTCCAACTATATAACCGAGAATAATACTGCCTGCGAGTAGGGCCATCTCATTGACGCTAAACCCCCATAACTCTTGTGAGCCGATATCTGTAACAACAGTTTCAACACTGGATGTTATGTTATCGGTTGTCTGTGTCGCTTTGTTTATAAGGTCGTCCGGCATTGTTTTTCTCTTATTGTTAGGTTTGATTTAAGAATTAGCATTTTTAGAAGGGCTGTAAAACATTCTATTTAATGTACTGTAAAAAAGGCTTCTTCTATGACGTCTGGCACATCTGTGAACATGCTGTCTACGCCCCAGCTTTGCAGCAGTCGCGCTCTTTGCGGGTCGTTGATAGTGTAGCAGAGCACGGGTAAGTCCAGATCAATGGCGTCTTCAACCTGTTCGCGCTCAAGGTTATTGCCATTGCAGTGCAATGTTGTGGCGCTGAAATATTCAATTAAATCTTTCCAGTTTTCCGGCCATTCATCGAGTAACAAACCGCGTTTCCAATCGGTGGCAACATCCATGGCGGCCTCTAGCGATACGTGCTGAAAGCTCGAGATAATTAATTTGTCATGGTCATCCCACACGCGGGAGAGGTGATCCAGCGCGATTTCAGCCGTTTCTTTCTCGCGGCCGGGGCAGGGTTTTATTTCAAGGTTAAGACCCAGATCAAGATTTATCAGCTCTTCTATGGCCTCGTCCAGTGTCGGAATTTTTATGCCTGTAAAACCATCTGAAAACCAGCTCCCTGCCTCTAGCTGGGATAAATCTTCGTAACTTATATCCGCGATATTGCCATGACCGTTTGTGGTGCGATCAAGTGTATCGTCATGGAAAAGAACAGGGATACTGTCTTTGGTCAGTTTCACGTCAAGCTCTACCCATTTTACGCCCATTTCTGCGGCTGTGCGAATGGATTCAATTGTATTTTCAGGCGCATACCCACACGCGCCGCGATGTCCGATAATCTTGGGAAGTTTGAGTGCCATTTTTATAGTCTCTCTTTTTCTAATCTTTTCGTTAATAAAAAACGCAGCGCTTATAATTAAAGCACTGCGTCATTGTTATTTTAATAATCAGATTAGCCGTTGGCTTCTTTTTTCTCGTCGCCTTCAATAAGCTCGCCAGTTTCCTGATCAACGCGCTTCATTGAAAGTTTAACTTTGCCGCGATCAAATCCGATAAGCTGTACTTTCACTTCATCGCCTTCATCACAGATATCAGTCACTTTTTTAACATGATGATCTGCAAGTTCTGAAATGTGTACAAGGCCGTCTTTGCCTGCCATGAATGTTACGAACGCGCCGAAATCAACAACTTTGGCCACTTTACCAGTGTAAATCTTGTTAATCTCTGGCTCTTCTGTGATTTCTTTGATGATTTTCACAGCCGCTTCGATGGCTTCCATGTTGTTTGCGTACACTTTTACAGTACCATCATCATCGATATCGATTTTCGCGCCTGTTGTTTCAACAATCTCGCGGATAACTTTACCGCCAGTGCCGATAACATCACGGATTTTATCCGTTGGAACTTTCAATGTTTCGATTTGTGGTGCGTTCTCGCGAACACCTGTACGTGATTCCGACATGGCTTTGGCCATTTCACCAAGGATATGAAGGCGGCCGTCTTTGGCTTGCTCAAGCGCCGTTGTCATGATCTCTTCGGTAACAGATGTGATCTTGATGTCCATCTGAAGCGCTGTGATACCTTCTTCTGTACCAGCCACTTTAAAGTCCATATCACCAAGGTGATCTTCATCGCCAAGAATGTCTGAAAGAACAGCGAAATCTTTACCTTCTTTGATTAAGCCCATCGCGATACCCGCAACCGGACGTTTCAAAGGAACGCCTGCGTCCATAAGAGCAAGTGATGTTCCGCAAACTGAGGCCATAGAAGATGAGCCGTTGCTTTCCGTGATTTCCGATACAACACGCATTGTGTACGGGAAGTCTTCGCTTGATGGAAGAAGAGGGTTAATAGAGCGCCATGCCAGCTTACCGTGACCAATTTCGCGGCGACCAGGGAAACCAAAGCGTCCGCACTCACCAACAGAATATGGAGGGAAGTTATAGTGAAGCATGAAGTTAGAGCGATATTCGCCTTCTAGCGCGTCAATAATTTGCTCGTCCTGACCTGTTCCGAGTGTGGCAACAACGATCGCCTGTGTTTCACCGCGTGTGAACAAAGCAGAACCGTGTGTTTGTGGAATAACGCCAACTTCGGACACAATCGAACGTACTGTCTTTGTGTCACGGCCATCAATACGGCCACCTGTTTTCAAAATCTGGCCACGAACAACGTCTGCTTCTGCGCCTTTGAACTTCGATGTTACAGTGTTTTTATCAAAGCCTTTATCTTCATCAACGTGCTTTTCAAGGGCTTCGTCGCGCAGTGCGCCGATCGCTGCGACGCGTTCTTGCTTGTCTTTGATCGTGTAGGCTTTTTCAAGTTTCTTGGCGTAATCTTTTTTGATTGCCGCGCCGAGTTTTTCGATTGCTTTGTCGGCCTCAGGAATATCCCAAGGCTCTTTTGCGCACATTTCGGCAAGATCAATAATGCCGTTAATAACGCACTGGAAGCCGTCAAAGCCTGCTTTAACCGCAGCAAGCATTGTTGCTTCGTCAAGCTCTTGTGCTTCTGATTCAACCATCAGAACGCCTTCGGATGTACCGGCGACAATAAGATCAAGATTTGATTCTTCCATTTCCTGTAATGTCGGGTTTATGACATATTCATCGTTGATATAACCAACGCGCGCCGCGCCGATAGGGCCCATGAACGGAAGGCCGGAGATTGTAAGTGCTGCGGAGCAACCAATCATCGCAACCATATCAGGATCATTTTCAAGATCGTGCGATAAGACCATCGCGATAACCTGTACTTCGTTATAGAAGCCTTTCGGGAATAACGGACGGATAGGGCGGTCAATAAGACGGCTGGTCAATACTTCTTTTTCCGATGGTTTTGCTTCGCGTTTGAAAAATCCGCCAGGGATTTTACCAGCTGCATAAGCTTTTTCCGCGTAGTTCACAGTTAGCGGGAAGAAATCTTGGCCTTCGCGCTGGCTTTTTGCACCAACAACGGTACAAAGAACGCTTGTGCCGCCCATTGTGGCAACAACTGCGCCGTCTGCCTGACGTGCGATTTTGCCTGTTTCTAGACTGATTGTTTTTCCTGCAAAGTCGATTTCTTTGCGATATACATTAAACATATAGTTTTCCTTTTCGTTTTAATGTTGTGCTGTAATATATGTGCGTCATTGCACCGTGATTTACAGCACGGTTTCTTTCAATATTTTGACTGAAAATTGTTTATGAAAATCGGTGGACAATACACAACAGAAGGGCAAATAAAAATCTTTCAAATCGTCTCTGCTGTCTACAGTCAACCGGTCTCTCCTAAACTTATCTTGACAGTCGCCACTGTAATGGCATGATTGGCGGTGAAAGTCAAACATTAATCGTTTTTGAAGGTAGATAGAATGAGTGTAAAAAAGCCCGTAGTCCTTTGTATTCTGGATGGTTTCGGTATTGGTGACGGCGGAAAATATGATGGCGTTGTCCAAGGGGCAACACCTGTGTGGGATGGCATTAAACAAAATTGTCCTGGTGCTACGTTGAAAACCTATGGGCCTGATGTGGGGCTACCCATAGGGCAGATGGGCAATTCCGAGGTCGGGCATATGAATATCGGTGCAGGGCGCATTGTGATGCAGTTCTTGCCGCGCGTTGATGAATCTTTCAAAAATGAGAGTGTCCGTGAGCTTGAGCCTTATAAAAACCTTGTTTCCAATTTAAAAGACACTGGCGGGATATGCCATTTGATGGGGCTTGTGTCCGATGGCGGGGTTCATGCGCATATTCGCCACATTATCAATCTGGCCACACTTCTGGCGAGCGACGGCATAGAGGTTGCGCTGCATGTCTTTACGGACGGACGCGATACACCGCCAAAAAGCGGCGAGGCCTTTGTCAATAAACTCGCGCTTGAGGTCGGGCTTTTGGATAATATAAAAATCGCAACAGTATCAGGGCGTTACTATGCCATGGATCGTGATAATCGCTGGGATCGTGTATCAAAAGCTTATGAGGCGATTATATCCGCGCAGTGTGAAATTCCCGCGCTTGATGCTGTATCTGCCGTGGAGGCAGCCTATGCCGAAGGTTTGACCGATGAATTTATTCTGCCGACTGTGATTGGTGATTATACGGGCGCAAAAGATGGCGACGCGCTCCTTTTTGCAAATTTCCGCGGTGATCGTGCGCGCGAGATTTTGAATGCAATTCTGATGAAAGATTTTGACGGCTTTGATCGCAGCAAAATAGTGGAGATGTCCTATGCCGTGGGTATGGTGGATTACTCGGACGACTTAAATCAAAAGATGGGTACGCTTTTCCCGCCGACCAAAAATAAAAATATTTTGGGCGAAGTCATTGCGAATGCAGGGCTTAAACAGCTCCGCGCTGCGGAAACGGAAAAATACCCGCATGTAACTTTCTTCTTTAATAGCGGCCGTGAACAGCCCTTTGAAGGTGAGGAACGCTTGCTTGTGGCTTCACCCAAAGTTGCAACATATGATTTGCAGCCTGAAATGTCCGCGCCCGAGCTGACGGAGAAATTGGTGGACGCGATTGATACGGGGAAATTCGACGCCATTATTATCAATTACGCAAACCCCGATATGGTCGGGCATACGGGCGATCTTGATGCGGTGAAAAAAGCTTTGGAAGCCGTTGACGCAGGACTTGGCAAAGTCAAAGAGGCCGTTGAAAAACAAGGCGGCGCGTTGATTGTCTGCGCAGATCACGGAAACGCAGAGAAGATGTGGGATGAAACCACAAATGGCCCGCATACTGCGCACACCCTAAATCTGGTGCCTGTCTATATTTGCGGCGCGGGTGATGTAAATGTAAAAGATGGGCGCCTTGCGGATCTTGCCCCCACAATGCTCGCGCTTTTGGGTGTTGATCAACCGAAGGAAATGACAGGCGAGAGTTTGATTGGGGATTAGTGTTTATGAGCGTTTTAAGTCCCTGTAAAAATTTTCATGCGACCCAATCGTGGCGAGTGTAATTGTTTTATTCTCTGGAGAATATTGGTATCCTAATAAAGTTAATTGCTTAACCATTTTAAACTTATATACGCTAATACCCTTAAGCTCACCGACTTTGGGGTCTCCTATATCCGGATTTCGTATGATTGAATTGATCGCTTTATACAAATCTTTTTTTTGATTTTGATGAAGTTTCTTTAGAGTTTTTTCAAACTGTGAAGTTTGTAATATTTTCACCGAACCACTCCTTAAATTAGTTTAGTCGAAAGTAAATTCACTCACTTCACCAGATTCAATTTCTGCCATACCGATAAGTAGCTCCTTGATAAAGCTGTATGGCAAATCAGGGTTTTCCTCTGCGATTTTCCCAATCTGAGACCAGTATTCAATCTGCTTTGGTGTTGATCTACTGTATATTTGTCCATATTTTCGTGCCTTCAATATTAGCTCATCGGATAATTTAACTGTAGTTGACATTCTTATGATCCTTTCCTTATTGTATTTTAATTATAACGCAAAAGGTGTAATAATGCAACTTTTTGTGTATTTTTGACTACGGTTATTATAAAACAACAAAAAAGCGACCTATTGAGGTCGCTTTTTATATTCTTATGTCTTTGCACGCTGATTAGCGGCGGATACCGAGGGACTTAATGAGCTTCTGGTAACGATCACTGTCTTTACCGTTAAGGTAATCAAGAAGTTTACGGCGCTGCGCAACCATCTGTAGAAGACCGCGGCGGCTGTGAAAATCATGGTTATGATCTTTCATGTGACCGGAAAGATTGTTGATGCGCTCTGTTAGGATTGCAACTTGTACTTCCGGTGAACCTGTGTCTGTTTTCGTTGTTTGGTACTCTTTGATGAGTTCCTGTTTTCTTTCGGCTGCTATCGACATCGTCTTCTCCTTTTAAATATGGTTTAAAGATTAAATACTCTCGACGGACTGATCTGTGTTCCTGCGATTTCAACAATGGCAACGGCAAGTCCGTTACATGTTGCAAGCGCTGTGTGAACTTCGTTAAAGCCTTCTATGCCAGCGCTTTTAAGGCGCTCTACGTCGGGCTTTGATACAAAGGTCACAGATTGACCATTTTTCAGTCTGGCTGCTTCTTGTTCGTTCAAGGCCAATGCCAAGATGTCGTCCAGCATGGTCTCGGGCGGAAGCAGTACCGTGTCGAGGTCGGCACTATGGTCAATTTTTTCGAAAAACTCAAGAGAAATCGCATTTTTTTCGTTCATCGGGCCGACAGAGCACCGTTTGAGGTGCTTTATATGGCCGAATGTTCCCAGACGCGTGCCAATATCGCGCGCAAGAGAGCGTATATATGTTCCTTTTCCGCAAACACAGGAAAGAGTCGCTGTGTCTTGATCTGTGTCTAAAATCGTTAGCGTCTCGATGTAAACAACGCGCGGCTTGATATCGGCAATCTCGCCGCTGCGGGCAATGTCGTAGGCGCGTTCGCCGTTGATTTTCACGGCAGAAAATTGCGGAGGAACCTGTTCAATCTCGCCTGTAAACTCACGGAGAATTCCCTGGAGCTCGCTTTTGGAAGGTCTGTGATCCAGTTCGTGTGTGATCTCGCCTTCGCCGTCATCCGTGGTGGTCTGCTGTCCCCAGCGGATAGTAAAATGATATTCTTTAAGAGCGTCCTGGCAATAAGGAATGGTTTTGGTGGCTTCACCAAGGGCGAGGGGGAGTATGCCTTCGGCAAGCGGGTCGAGCGTCCCGCCATGTCCTATTTTTTGCGGCTTTAACGCGCGTTTGACAATGCGCACAACATCCGTAGAGCCAACATTTGCGGGCTTGTACAAATTGATCCATCCATTAATGATATTGCCTTTTTTACGTCTTGCCATGATGCGGTGCTATGAATCACTATCTTCGGCATATGAAATTTTGCTGAGGATATTGTCGATTTTTGATCCTTCATCGTAACTTGCATCGCCAACAAAATGAATGCGCGGTGTGAATTTAAGCGTCAGCCTTTTGTTAATCTCACGCTGGAAATAAGCCGTTGATTCATTTAATGCAGGCAGAAAATGATCTGCGTTATGCCCGCCAAGACCTATAATATAAGCCGTCGCTTTCCTGAGGTCAGGGCTGGGGCGTACTTCGGTCACTGTAATTTCGGATGCGTGATCCAAAAGTTCGGGATGATCGAAATTACCACGTTGCAGAATCTCCGCAAGTGTTTGGCGGATTTGTTCGCCAACGCGTAACTGTCTTTGTGATGGACCTTGTGCTGTATGCATATTTACACCGATATTGTTTTTACTCAAGCACGCGATCTTCGGAGATCACTTCATAACATTCGATAACATCTTTTGCTTTGATATCATCGTAATTTTCGAACGCCATACCGCATTCTGTGCCTTCTTTAACCTCGGCAACTTCGTCCTTGAAGCGCTTCAATGTTTTCAGTGTGCCTTCATGGATAACAATATCATCACGCAATAAGCGCACTTTGGCGCCGCGCGCGACTTTGCCTGTCGTTACAATACAACCGGCAATGTTGCCAACCTTGGAGACTTTGAAGACTTCCTTAATTTCTGCCTGGCCAAGATATTCCTCGCGCAGTGTAGGTGCAAGCATTCCGCTAAGGACAGCTTTGGCATCATCAATAACGTTATAGATCACGTTATAATAACGAATCTCGATGCCTTCGCGCTCTGCGGCTTCGCGGGCCTGTGCATTTGCACGAACATTAAAGCCGATGATGAGTGCATTTGATGCGTTTGCTAGCGTGGTATCTGATTCTGTGATTCCGCCGACACCGGAGTGAAGGACGCGAATAATTACATCATCATTTTCTTCTTCGATTTTCTTCAGCGAGCCAATCAAAGCTTCGGCAGAACCATGAACGTCTGCTTTAACAATCACAGACAAGGCTTGCTTATCACCTTCGCGGGCGGCTGCTAGGCGATGTTCAAACGTTGAAACTTGCGCCAGTTTAAGGGCGGAAGCTTCGCGGTCTTTGCGCTGGCGATATTCACTAATTTCACGGGCGCGTGATTCTTGCTCAAGAACAACCAGACGATCACCGGCACCAGGCGCGCCGTTAAGGCCAATAACTTCCACGGGTTGTCCGGGAATGGCTTCTTCGACGTTTTTACCGTGGTCATTCAACAGGGCACGAACACGACCATACTGGGCGCCGACAACAAAAATGTCACCAACATGAAGCGTTCCTTTTTCAACAAGGATTGTCGCAACATTACCGCGCCCTTGTTCAAGTTTGGCTTCGACCACTGTGCCAACCGCGCTGCGGTTTGGATTAGCCTGTAGCTCAAGAACTTCGGACTGTAGCAGGATCATTTCCTCCAGCTTGTCCAGATTCAAGCGCTGTTTTGCGGAGACTTCCACACATAGAACGTCACCGCTCATATCTTCAACAACAATTTCATGCTGCAAAAGATCTGTTTTAACTTTTTGCGGATTGGCATCGGGCAAATCAACTTTGTTGATTGCAATGATAATCGGAACTTCTGCGGCTTTGGCGTGATTAATGGCTTCGATTGTTTGCGGCATAATTGAATCATTTGCAGCGACAACAATCACGACAATATCCGTGACATTTGCGCCGCGAGAACGCATCTCTGTAAAGGCTGCGTGACCAGGCGTATCAAGGAATGTGATCTTTGCGCCGCTTTCCATGTTGACTTGATAGGCGCCAATATGCTGGGTAATGCCGCCAGCTTCGCCGGCAACAACATCTGTTGCGCGCAGGGCGTCCAGCAATGATGTCTTGCCGTGATCAACGTGGCCCATGATTGTAACAACAGGCGGACGTTCAATAAGATCAGCTGCATTGTCATCATCGCCTTCGATACCAAGTTCAATGTCGGCATCCGTGATACGTTTGATGGTATGACCGAATTCATCGGTAATAAGCTCTGCTGTGTCAGCATCAATTGTTTGGTTAATGGTCACCATAACGCCAAGTGACATTAATGCCTTAACAACTTCGCCGCCGGGCTCTGCCATACGGTTAGCAAGCTCTTGTACTGTAATCGTTTCAGGTACCACAACTTCGCGTTTAACTTTCTTGGGCGGCTCGGCTTGGTCTGATTGTGCCATGCGCGCTTTTTCGCGGGCGCGGCGCTGCGCGGCAAGGGATTGTCCGCGGTCGCGGGCGTAATCTTCGTTTAAAACCTGTGTAACCGTTAATTTTCCTGAACGCTTGCGCTCGCCGCTTGACCGGGGCTTCTTCGCAGCATTACGCTTCATTTTCTCGCGGTAGCTTTCTTCTTCTTCGCGGTCTGCGCGGTCAATATCTTTGCGATGCTTGTTTGCAGGCGATTCCATAGTAGGATCCGCCGGGCCGGATGGCGCAAACTGTTTTCTGTCTTCTTCAGCCTTCTTTTTGGCTTCATCGCGCTTTTCGTTTTCTTCGGATTCTATGCGCTCTAGCTCAGCAAGCTCTTTTTGACGCGCAAGTTCCGCAGGATCGATATCTTCCTTGGCCGCGGCTTCCTCAGCGCCTTTTTCTTCTGCTTTTTTCTTATCTTCTTCTTTTTGAATCTGGGCTGCTTCTTCAGCAAGTTTTAAAGCTTTGATTCTGGCTTCGCGTTCGCTGTCGGTTAATTGACGGGCGTTGCCTCCGGACGGTGATTCTTTTTGAACAGGTTTTTCCGGTTCGGGAGTGGCGGGCGTTGCCGCCGAGGATGAGCGTCTACGTTTGACTTGAACTGCAACACCGCCCGAGGATGCGGGGGCGCCGCCACCGGATACCGGTGATTTAAGGCTGAGCGTGCCGAGGCTCAGCGTTTTCTTTTTAGGAGCATCGTCGTCTTTCTTGTCGGTGCTCTCGTTGTCTGTCTTGTTTTTCGTTTCGCTCATAATGTGCCTTTATATAGAATTTCATCTTAAAATTAAAGTGGCTGTTTGTCGTGCTAGGGTGCTCACTGATAACCCTA
>Ga0136600_1000856_pt1 | contig 15297 bp, 14 predicted proteins | sample AntRauMFilla2698_FD_104634 | JGI IMG/M metagenome (GOLD analysis project Ga0136600, IMG submission 104634) | Saline lake microbial communities from Rauer Islands, Antarctica - Metagenome Filla 2 #698 | ecosystem: Environmental > Aquatic > Non-marine Saline and Alkaline > Saline | place...
GAGGCCGCCCATCACAAACCGTGATACACTGAATGAAATAGCGCTCATATCGTCTAAAGCAAGTTCAGCGAGGATAAAATTAGCGCCCCAGAAAATGGTAAAGACACTCAACAATCCATGATGAGAAATCGGTCTGGTAGTATGAGTGTTACTGTTTGAAATAATAATCTGTTAAGTCCGCGATTATAGATGTATAACTGATCCTGAAAGTTATTCGTGCAACAAAATATGTAAATCTTTGAAAAGAAGTGAGTAAGAGAAATTTTTAAAAAAGTAACAACGTGATCATGTTAGGGAAATCATGATGGCCGGATTGGAATGTGTGTAATGAGAGCGTATTTATTTCATTAATTTACCTCTGAAAATACAGCAACCATAAGTTTATGATAGTCCAGATCCTTAAAATATGATTCTTCAAACACTCGACTGGTTTTTCGTGATTTTCCATTTCATCCTGGTGATATTCAATCTGACGGGCTGGATTTGGGTTAAAACAAGGTTTTGGCATTTGATCACGATGGGATCAACAATGTTTTCCTGGCTTGTGCTTGGAGCATTCTATGGGTTGGGCTACTGTTTCTGTACCGACTGGCACTGGCAGGTAAAAAGAAAACTGGGTGAAACCGGGCTTCCCTACTCGTACATAAAATATTATGTCGATCAGATATTTGACGTTTCAGCAAACGCCCAATTTGTGGATGGTGTAACGGCAGGAGTGTTTGGAACACTGTTTTTTGTGACGATTGTATTGAATGTAAGGGGCAGAAAAAGTGGTTCAAAATGATTTTTAGTGGATGTTTTTATATCACCAAAACAGAATGCTTTGATAAGTGGACACAAATCACACAATCAGTCAATCTGAAACTATTTTGTATTTATGTAAGATCATGGCTTGTTTGTTCTTATAGAGTGTTTCGGGAGCGTCAGGGCAGGGCGTGTTTTTAAAACATATTATTTCTGTTGGGATGATATTATACAGCACAAATTGTTCTTAACCGGCTGGAAGCATCGCAGTATTTTTTGCTCCAGCCGGAGCAATACATTTTTTAAAAAAACAGATACTCTTTTCTTCAGAGCGCTCCGTAGTTAGTGCCATATGGCACAATGATAGGTGCGCTATTTTTAGCCGTTGGCAGTCAATATGAAAATAAAACAAAAGTAGAGTTTGATTGCTTCTTCTGATGCCGTTAAATTCGGTGGGCATTAACCAACCGAGACAGCGAGAGCGTGGAAGAAAAAGCACTACTTTTAAATGCGGATGATCTGAGGCGGACCTACCGCAGATTAGCGCATCAAATCATGGAACCGTATGATGATCCCGCTCCGGTGGCTATTATCGGAATGCAAACCCGTGGCGTTTATATCGCCAAATATCTGCGTGATATCATTGAGGAGGATTTTAATCAGTCAGTTCCCCTCGGAATTTTAGACATTACATTTTACCGCGATGATTTTCGACAGCGAGAAAAAATCCCAACTGTACAGGTCACAGAAATCCCGTTTGACGTCAATAACAAACACATCATTTTAGTCGATGATGTACTCTATACCGGACGAACAGTACGCTCAGCCATGGACGGAATCATGAGTTTTGGCCGGGCATCAAGCATCCGCTTTTGCTGTCTGATCGATCGCGGACTCAGAGAATTACCCATAAGAGCAGATTATATCGGAGAATTTGTCCCCACCAACGCGAACGAGGAAGTTCGGGTGAAAGTAGAAGAACTCGATGGCGAAGACGCCGTCTATCTCGTTGAAACCAGCGGGGATGAATCGAGCGTATGAAAAACTTGGAACCAGAGTTGAAATACAGCTTTAGTCAGCGTCATCTGCTTGGATTGAGTGATTATTCGGCTGAAGACATCACGTATGTACTCGAACAAACCGAACGGTTTCGGGAGATCTTAGATCGGCCGGTGCCTAAAGCCCCGACGCTGCGTGATAAAACGATTGTGAACCTGTTCTACGAAAACAGCACGCGGACACGCATTTCGTTCGAGCTGGCGCAAAAAAGAATGAGTGCTGATGTTGTCAATTTTTCAACCTCAACATCGAGCACAAAGAAAGGAGAATCCCTGCGCGATACCATTCAGAATATTCACTCCATGAAGATCGACATGGTGGTGGTCCGCCATCAGAGTCCCGGTGTGCCGCATTATCTCACAAAATGCGTTGATTCCAGCATCATAAACGCCGGCGACGGGGCGCATGAACATCCAACGCAGGCTTTACTGGATATGTTCACGATGAAGCGCCATTTTGAAAAGCAACAAAAGTCAGGATTCCCCGGAAAGAAAATCGCCATCATAGGCGACATCTCACACAGCCGGGTAGTGCGCTCCAACATCATCGGGCTGATCAAGCTCGGCGCTGAAGTCACCGTCTGCGGACCCAAAACTATGATGCCGCTCTTTGCCGAATCACTTGGCTGTAACGTGTCCTACAATCTCGAAGAAACCCTGGCGTGGTGCGATATCGCCATGGCGCTCAGAATCCAGCTCGAACGCCTTGAGCACGAACTATTCCCAAGCCTGCGCGAGTACCATCAACGCTTCGGAATCACCATGAAGCATCTGGAAAAATTCCCCGATTTCACTATCATGCACCCCGGACCAATTAATCGCGGCGTAGAAATGGAAAGCAAAGTAGCCGACAGCAACCGCGCGATTATTTTGGACCAGGTAACTAACGGAGTCGCTGTGAGAATGGCGGTGTTGTATTTGTTGAGTGGTGGGACGAGGGTGTGAGGGTTAAACTTTTTCTCATTTTATTATCGAAAGGTATGTTTAAGAGAACTAGTTATTTATACTTTTTACTATTCATTATTTTTGCGGGATGTAAAGAAGATAATTCCACCGATGATGAAGTAGGTTTTCTGGATTTTCCATACGAGAATTTCAATCAAATTCATTATGCAAAGCGGTTTGCGTATATGGATAGGGTTTATAGAGAAGATGAGATCTCTTTTGATTCAGCAGGAGTCGTGAATATAGAATATCAGGGGCAGAGAAGTTTTCATCCGGTTCAAATGTTCTTGATTTCGGAACGCTTTTTCCACAGCTACAGATTAACTGGCTTGGAAAAATATATTAGAATTTGTGATCGACAGATTGAGGCGTTAACAGAGCGGGCTGTACGTGTTGATGGAGCAATCTATTTTCCATACGATTTCGATTTTCAGTTACACGGCAATCGAGAAGTTCTTAAATCTCCATGGTATTCAGGAATGGCGCAGGGATACGCTCTAACGCTGTTAGCAAGGTTGTATACAGAAACAGGCAATGAAAAATATAAACTGTTGGCTGATAAGGTTTTAAAATATTACACCCTGGAAGAGTTTGATAATCTGGATAGGTCTAAACCGTGGATTAGTTATTCAGACAGTGATAATTATATGTGGCTTTCTGAATATCCAACAGTAGAAGATACACCCACTAAAGCGCTGAATGGATTTATATTTTCAGCAAGTGGGTTATACGAATTATATATAGCCACCAAAAATCCCGATGCAAAAAAACTACTAAACAGATCTCTTCTTACTTTGCGTGATTATATAGAAGAATACCGTAACAAAAACGGGATTAGTTTCTACTGTCTGAAACATCTGGTTGAGTCTGAAAAATATCATCAGCTACATATTAAGCAGTTTCAGTTTTTGTATGATATAACATCGGATTCAACCTACCTCGAATTCAAAAATGACTTTATTGAGGATTTTAGCTAACAGAAAGAATGTTGTGGTATAATTGTATCTGTTTTCTTTTTTTGCTTTCTAAACTGAAACGTTTAGCAATACTATCATGAATCGATTGTCTGTTAAAGGTATGCCGGGAATGTAGAACAAGTAGGTTTGACAGTTTTTTAATGTCTCCTACATCAACTTTATCTCCAACATCCTTATTTATGATGCTTGCCGGCCCTCCACTATTTGGCCCAATTAGGCTGCATCCACAGGCAGCTGCTTCAATAAAAGAGATACCAAAACCTTCATACCGACTGGGTAAAACGAATGTAGAGCATTGATTATATAAGTCGGCCATTTCATCTCTATGAATAGTTGGTAGAAATGAGACGTTGGTTAAGTTTTCATCATCAACAATTTTCAAAAGTTTCTTGTAGTATTGCTTGTCAACTAAATTTCCAATAATTGAAAAACTGAATTCTCTCAATTTGGGATTAGATGCAATAGCTTTTAAGGTTAAATCGTGGCCTTTTACAGGTGAAATGCCACCTACGCTTATGAAATCATAGTGTCTTTTAGCAGTTTTTATTTTAAAAATGTCAGTATTAACACCATGTGGAATAGCTGTGACTTTATCAGATAATTCGGGATAGTAATCGATAAGGTCTGCTTTGAGTTCGTCACTGACACAAATAATGGAGGAACATGCAGTTAATGCAGGTAAATAATGTTTAAATACAGAATGATCTTTGAGAGTAAACCACTCATTTCCATGAATAGTGATCACTGTTTTTTTAGCCAATTCTTTAGGAAAATAGGGTACTGAAATTCCAACCGGAAATAAGAAATGAATATGAATAATATCAGCCTCAAAAGATGTTGCTTCTTTAACTATTTGTCTTGCTATAGATCGGGCAGTTAATGTTGGGAAAAGTTTTTTTGGCAGTGAGAGATAGTTGCAAGAACTAATTGGGATATTTTGGGACGAAGGTAGGGCTTTTCCATTTCTCGCACCTTTTGGGTCTAATGATTGGAGAAATAAAACTCTTTGATTTGTATCAGTACTCAAAAGAGCCGTTTCGTCTTCTACAAAATTTCCTTTTGTGTTGTTATGTGTATTTGGCCAGGAATGGGTAACTGTTAGTACTTTCATTTAAGTAGGTATGGATTTGTAGCAATCAACTAATTTAAAAAACTCATTATCCCAGTTAAATTTTTCTTTTACTAATTTTTGGGCTTTAAATGAATGTTCAGACGAAAACGTCTCAAGCGAAGTTAATATCCCTGTTTTCATGGCCTCTTTGTTTAGAGGATCTACAGAAATCCCCACATCATTTTTTACAATTACCTCTTCCCAAAGTGGAAAATTGCTACACAATATGGGTACACCAGATGCCATATATTCGAAAATTTTATTGGGTTGTGCGTTAATATGATTTCCCAGAGGTTTAAATAAAACAAGTCCCAATTTTGTCTCAGACAAAATTGATAACATTTCTTCCCTGGAAACCCATTCTAAAAATTCAAAACCATCTAATGACTCACATTTTGTTATTAGTTCTTTGATTCCGGGACTGGAAACGCGGCCACCAAGCTTAAAAGAAATAGGATGTCCTTGCTCATGCAGTTCAATGTAAGAGTTAAGGATATTTTCAAAATTTCTTTCTGATGAAATTTCCCCAAAGTAGGACATGTCAATGGATCGTTGATACGTACGAGTAGTCGATAGTTGTTGATTAATTTCTGATTGAAGCGGAAAATTCTGTACTAAGAATGTTTTTTCAAGAGGATACATTTTTCCAATATGTTCTGTGACAACTATAAACCGTGATATAGTTTTTTTCCCAATGCGGTGTATTAATTTGAAAATAGGAAGAATAAAACCAAATCTAAGTAATGAAGGAATCCATAATTTATCCACTATTTGCTGTTCGTAATCTTCATGGACGTCAAGTACCGTAACTTTACCCAATAGACGTAGAATTATCAGGGTAAAAATAAGTTCGGGGTCGTGAGCATGAAAAATAGCAGCTTTCGATTTTAAACACATCCAAATAGTCTTAGGGGTTGATGTAAAAATTCTTATAAACTTATTGGATGATGTTTTTATTGGGATAATGTTAACTCGATTTAGATCAATTGCTTCACCCTGAGATGTTTTTTTGGGGGTAACGTAATCGATCTCGTATCCGGCAGATAAGAGGGAAACAATTTCTTTCCTGTAAATTCGGATATCATCCCTTCGATGAACAGTAGAGATGTGGCAAATTATCATATTAAACTTTTGAGGTTATAGAATGTTCGTATTTATTGATAAGATTAAATATGTATAAAAACATAAAAAGTATAATGATAGCTCCCGATATACTGTATCCGGAGAGTGCGAATTGAATTGATTGGAAATATCCGCCAAGTATTAGGAATGAGGTTCGAGTTATCACTGAAAAAATCTCAAAGTGTAGCATAGACTTTTGCGCTCCCAAAGCAATGGGTAAGAAAGCTATTGGAGAATAAGTAAAAGACAAAATATACCAAGGTAGTAGATACAACAAATAAGTTCCTGCTTCCGACCAAGTTTCACCGAAAACAAAACCGTATATTTCCTCTCCAAAATAACCCATCACAATCGATGGTAGAATAGTCAACGTCAGCAAAGTTCCTGTAACTTTGTAGAATAAAGATTTCACGGGAAGAGAATCGTGAAGCCGATCTGAAATACGTTGATTAAACGTACGGCCAACACTGTTTGCAATAAGTGTCATTGGGGCATAAAAGCTGCGACTTACCCATCCAAAAATCCCCAAAACGTAATTTGAAAAAAATGTTCCCAAGATAAAATATGGGACATTAGATGATAAATTCGTCAAGAGCGCGTGTGGAGTATTGAAAACTACATAGCTTCGATATTTTTTTAAGACAGCAAAGTAACGCTTAACGGTTAATTTATGATTCGGAAGATTAACCCCTGTTTTTTTTAGCCGGAGTAATTGAAAAATGGATGGCAGAAAATCAGCAAAAATCTTTCCAATTATTAAACCGAAGTATTTGAGAGAGTTAAGTGATCCAAATAGTATTTGAAATCCACCCATTAGTGTGCCCTGTGAAGCTTTTACAACTCCAATATTTTTAAACAAGGCTAAATTATTTAAAAACTGTAGTAAAACCTGAACACCAATTGATGTAAGAATAGCGATCAGTAAAAAAATAATGATGTATGGTTCGTTTAATAAATCTAAATAGCCTTTAAGATTTATTAAATACAGAATAGGAATAAGTAAAAAGACTAATACAAAACTATTAAAGCAGATAGCTTTTAAAATTAATGTTAATGAGCTTTTGTTTTTTTCTAATAGCAGAACTTGATCTAAGCGAAGGGGGGGGATTAGAATCAAAAAACTTACTACTGCTACAAACAGACTATAAATTCCAAAATCTTCCGCGCTATATAACTTCGCTACAACCAGACTTGAAAGAAAAAGAATAATCTGCCCAACAACATTACCAGAAAATACACTCGATGAATCAACGATGAATTTCGAGCGTAGTAATATCTTGAGCTTATAACTCATATTAATTTAGTTTGATATAAAATTAGATAAGCCTTCAGCCAAAATAGATTTTTTAAAGTGTCTTCTTGAAGAATTAAACGCATTTTCCTGATATTGTTGAATAACGGAAGGGTTCTTTGACAACTCAATCAATACGTTCTTCAGTTGTTCTCTGTTTTCAGGCTCAACCGTAATACCTATTTCATGGCGTTGTACTAGATTATCTAAATCCCCGGGTACAGTAGATAAGATCATTAAGCCTGCTCCTGCATATTCAAATGTCTTTGAGGGTAGTGCTCGATTAAAAAGTGACGCCTTTTTCAGCGAAACTAAGCCCACATCATGTAGTAGCAATTGCTTTATTAAGTCATCTTTACCAAGGCTATCAATTAGTGTGACATTTGTCAGAAGTAGCTCTGAAGCCAATTTTTTTATATTGTTTTTATTGCTTCCGTCTCCAATAAAAGTAAATGTAATGTTCCTTTTCTCATTTTGTAAAACTTCTGCAACATATAATATATCCTCTAAGTTTTGGAACAGGCCATGATTTCCGGCATAAATTATTTTTAAGGGTCTGTTTTCAAATAAATGGTTTTTGGTTTCTTGAAGAATATCAACTGTTTGTATAAAAGAATCGCTTATACCATTTATCAAAGGATAAGTGGTTTTTCCTTTTGGGAAATCTTCTGCAAATGATGGTATTGGTGTGATAAATTTGTCCGCCAATGAATAAGTAATAGATTTAAGTTTGTACGCAAGTTTGCGGGAAATGGGATTATCAAGCTCCCCTAAGTGTATCGCAGATTCAGGCCACAAGTCTCGCACATCAAGATGCATAGGTATATTATAAATTAATTTATAGAAAATACCGATAAGTCCAACTGTTAAAGGTGGAGAGGTAACTAAAATATAGTCCGGTTTTTCTATTTTATAGAAATAGAAAATTGATGTTAATACGAAAAAAAAATAATTTATTATTCTACTTTTAGAATTCGTTCTTCGCGGTATAGTTGGAACACGTACAATTTTTATGCCTTTAGCAGTGCACTGTTGAAAAGAATTACTGTAACCTTCAAATACTTGTTTTTTGGGATAATTTGGTACACTTGTAAGTACGGTTATGTCATAATCCTCTTTAAGTAATTGTGTATAGTCTTCCCATCGAGTTGCAGCAGCACCAATTTCAGGCGAAAAATGTTGAGATATAAGTAAAAGCTTTTTCTTCAAACCAATGTGTGTCTGGATTTGTTGGACTTGGTCTTATTGATGTTTGATATTGAAAAGATTATAACACCAACTATATACAATCTCGCATCTACAAGTGCCCCTCCGTAGAATTGATAAAATGTAGCATAACCTATAAAAGTAGCTATTAAAGCTAAGTTGATATCTTTCTCCTCTTGACTATTGGAAATAGCATAATTTTTCCAAACAACAAAGCCAATAAGTACAAATAAATACATGAAAAATAAGAACCCAATTATTCCTTGTTCAGCAAGTAGCTGGAAGTACATATTATGTGATTCATAAACGCCAACAGCATCTTGCAAATCATAATTTTTCATAAAATAGGCGGGAAATCCACGATTACCAACCCCCAACCCGTATGTCGAAGTTACCATATCAAAGCTACTAAAAAAAAGCATTATTCGAATTTGATTTGATGTATCAATATTTCCGGTTAATAAATCATAAAACCTGTTGAAAATAGTACCTAAAAGTAGCTGAAGGGTCTCTGAACTCAGGGCTGCAATTAAAAATAAAACCAAGATTATCAACGGTATTTTATAATCTCTTTTGATAATTAAAATTAGTGTACCGCCTAAAAATATAGAGAGCCAAACGCTCCTTGAATAAGTCAATGCAACTGCTCCCATTATTATGAGTAGTGAAAGCACATAAAACGCTTTGTATAGGAGCGATTTTGAACTGTAATATTTTGTAATTAAAAAGAAAACAGGAAATAAAAAGTAACTGGCAAAAACATTTGGGTCATTTTCAACACCTACAGCTCTATTTTTTACCCCTGTAGCAGTAGAAGTGATATTCTGGGCAATTTCTCCCGGATTGGATAACATTTTAATTAATCCGTAGAATCCAATAATTAAAGAAACGGCGACAATTAAATTTACGAGTTTTTTTATGTCACTAAGTGAATTTAAAGAGGAATAGAAAAGATAAGCGTAGATAAATAAAACGATTGTTCTAAATAAATAGAACGCACCAGCTTGCGGATTCCAGGAATAGATTACAGAAAAAGCTAATATTGATAAAAAAATAAGTGCTTCAAATAGATAGGTGTTTGATTTGACAACAGCAGTTTGACTATACACTGAATAGATTACATAGCCAACCAAGCCTGTAGCTAATCCAATTTGAAAAATGGTTCCGGGAATTGCACCACTGGGTATTAAGTTAATTAAGTCACCGGCAAAAGCACCTATAACAGATGGATAGAAAAAAAACGAAGATTTATTTACCGAATAGTTCATGTTTCAGTTCAGTGACTTTGTTATGATAATCTTCGTTGGTAATTAAAAGATGTCTAAAAGCTATATAAAATACAGCTAAGAAAACGCTAAAGAGAAACCCTCCTAATACAATTATTGCTCTCTTGGGTGAGCTCTTGTAGGTTGGCATAGATGGAGGATCAATTAATTGAATACCTGAATAATTGTCATCGATCTGAGCTTTATTACGCAGATATAAAGGATAAATGTATTCGTAGATTTTATTTTGAACCTCCACATCACGATACAATCTACCATATTGTAACATTAAATCGGGATAATCTAATAATGAGTAACTAATATCGTTTTTAGATTTTGATAGTTGATTATCATTTTTTCTAATTAATTCATTGTACTTCTCGTCAAAACTGCTCTTACGCTGTTGTAATTCTTTTAACTTGTATGATTCGTCAGAAACGTTTTCTAGATAAGCTATTTGGATAGATAGCTCAATGCTCCGTTTTCTCACCTCGGCAATTGCTTTAACTAATTCTTGAATCTGTGCGTCAACTTCGAGGATTCCATAATGGTTTTGAAAATCATTTAATGCTTGTTCAGCACTTTCAAGGGCTATTTGATTCTTTTTGTATTGATCTTCAACTAGTGAAAAAGATTTTGCGTTAGCATTCGCGTTAAGATCAACTATAACAGAGTCTAAATAATGCATTGACGTTTCCACAATATTGTTTGCCATTTGTGGGTTTTTATCTTCATATGTCATAGTAATTGAAATAATCGGATTGAACCCAAATCCACCCTCTCTGTTTGATTCAATTATGGTTCTCGAATTAATCATTCTGTACAAAGCTTCTTTGAATTCTGCTTCGTAGTACTCGTAAAGGTTGTACTTTTCGGTCAGATGTTTCTTGAGGTCAGCACTTTTAAGAATTACAATAGCCTGTTCAGGCCCAAGGCTACTTGAGGATCCACCCATTGGAATAAAAGAGTTTAATATTCCTGAGACTGAACCTGATGAAGGTTTATTGTAAATAAATTCAGTTTTTGATTGGTATTGCTTTGGCCATATAAGTGCTATTATTAAAGACAAAATTGTTATCGAACCTACAATAAGTAGAAAGCTCTTTTTCCACCTCGCAAGTATGATTACGATATCTATAAATTTAAAATCTCTATTGGTCATTTTTCGATTAGATTATTCAAAATATTATTTTCTATTGTAGTACGCTAATCAACAAAACAGCCGTACTAATTGCCGAAACTACCACTGAAATCTGTTGCCAGAATAAACGTTGATCTTCGGCTTCCAATCTCGCCTGATTGCTGTAGTCAATGTATGGCTTTCGGTCAACGAAGATGTAATCGCCGGGCTGAATGGTCGTGTCGCCGGGTTTGTACCAGGTTTTGCTTCCCGCTTTGATTATAAAGACACGTTTTTTCTGTGCAGCTACGCTTTTGCCACCTGCAAGCTCAAGATAGGCTTCAATATTTCTGTCGGCATTATAGGAGAACATGCCGGGTATGTTGACTTGTCCGAACACAAATACTGAATGAGTGTTGTAGGGAACCACTATGTGATCACCATCCTGAAGAACGAAATTTTCCGCGTTTTCCTCAAAATTGACGAAAAGTCGTTGCTTGGTAATGTTTTGTTCAAGATCCAAATATTCGAATCCCTCAATTACTTGATTCGATGAGCGCTTTAGAAGCTGAGATTCAAACTCTTGTTTGCCACGCTTTGAATTATCGTCAGAAGTTTGACGCTCAATATATATTCCGTTGGAGAGAGCGTGCATGGTTAACCCACCGGAGCGCTCCACAACCATCTTAACGGTAGTTTGTCCCGGTACCAAAGGATAATTTCCTGCCTGACTAACTTCACCGGAGACCCAAACGGTGCCCATGCGATCGAGGTTGTTGTTCTTCCCAACAATAATGTGAGTGTTCGGTGCAAATGATGATCGGCTGAGTAATTCATTAATAGTGGTAGTTTGCCAGTTTCCATTTTCAAATACCTGAACAGAAGAGGAATCCGCTTGTGAAGTTAAACCACCTGAAAGTGCTAAAAGTTGATCAAAACTATCTGTATTGAGATACTCGAAAACTCCTGGCCGGGAAACTTCTCCTGAAATACTTGTATGCGGTGCGTCAGGACCCAATTTCTTTAATGTAATGTGATCTCCGCTGTTTAAAACGGGACTTTGAGATGATTTGCCTGCGTTAATGTAAGAGAGAAGGTCGAAGTACCGTATTTCTCCCAATTTATTTTTTACACTTATTGAACGTAACGCATATGTGCTGAGCTGCTGATACAGAGAAGCATCGGATTGTGTGTAACCAGCCAATTCAGAAGCAGGAATTTGATTTTGTAAGCGCCTCGAGGAGGTAACATAGCTGGAAAAATCTAACAATGGATTCTGGTTTTGGGAGAGTCCGGTTTCAGAATCTTTATCAACTGATGGTGAAATGACGCGATTTATAACATTGTGAAGGCGGGTCATGCCCGGCAGGGCAAGTGAGCGTTGTTCAGAAATATTTCCGTTAATAGTAACAACAACGTTTTTCGCTTTCACCAGACTAAAAATGCCTAATTGTGTTTCATTATAGCGAGATGATATCTTTTTTTGGACCGCTTCCTTGGCTTCTTTTATGGTCAAACTGTTGACGTTAACAGTTCCAAGCTGTGGAATTACAATGTCCCCCTGCGCATTCACTACAATATTTTGGGCAAAAAGATTGAATAAACCCTCAATTTCGATGCTTAAAATATCATTGGGTCCCAGTAAATATTGGGTTTCATCAACGGCATCGAGTGTTGGAGTTTGACTCAGCTGTGCTGCCGCTGGATCAGTATAAATGCGTCCCTGGTTTTCGAAGTTCAGAGAATTATTGTCGCTATTACCCGATTGCGCAAGCAAAAGTGAAGGAGTAAACAGCAGAAAGAAAAAAAATGAACGATACACGTGTCGATTCATGTGATGTAGGTAGTGGTTTTTGTGAGCCGCAAAGTTATAAAATATCGCAGAGAGTTAAGGTATAAAAAGAAAAGAGGTTATTTTAACTTTCGAGGGCTTTCAGAAACAAATGGCATTTCAAATACGATTTAAATTTAAAACACATGAACATTCTCAAACTCATATTCCATCACGATCTTCAAATTGAATCACTCGGGCGGGATAATCCCGAACGGCCATCTCAAAAAGATAAGGAGATGAGTCTGGACGATTTTATGAAGCCGATTCCTACTTTCTCACGATTTTATCTTACAAATACCGATTTAGGTGAATCCAGGGAGGATGCGATGCACGGAATTAATACGCATCCTGAGTATCAGCAGATTATTAAAGCTGTGGTTGATGAAATCTCTGGGTTGTATGCTGATGAAACAGATTCTGATAAAAAAATCGATTACAACAAGTTTCTCCGGCTGATTGATGATATACGTCCGGGAAATGGAGTTAATTTCTTGGAGGCACTTTTGGGAAATGCAACAAACGAGTTCGATCGAGAGAAGTTGTATGAGGCACAATCACCATTAGAGACGGGACGAATTATTCTGTTCAAAGAAAAGGCGCATCATGGATTTGATCTTCACATGTTTACCCGTCGTAATCTCTATGAATCCTGGTTTAAAGCGTTAAAACCATTTATAGGTTCTGATTCGAGATTTTTCTCAATTAATGGGAAACGAGTTGGCTCAGAGAGAACATTTTATTTTGAAACGTATCGCTTGCAAAATCCGCCCCATGGATTCGAAGAGGTTTTTCCTGAAACGAAATTATTTGGAGAGAAATAGATTAAATTCGATACCCATCATAAAAAAAGGACATCACACCATTGTGTAATGTCCTTTCAAAATACAAGATTCACGTTTGTAAATCTTTAATTTATCAATCAATCATTTCTGAAGAAAAAGATGCGGTTGTTGTCCGAATCTTTGTTGCTTTTGATTTTGATGTCGTTTTCGCGATTGAAGGTGTAAACTACATTGCGCATTGAATTGAGTTCTTTTTCACTTTTGAAGGGAACTTCTAACGCTCTTCCTCCGGGCTCTAATTTAGACAGGTTGTCTACTAAAGCCTTGTATTTAGAGGAGCTTTTTCGTGAGGTAGTTACCTTTTCTCTGTCAACAAATTTCATATCCATAATAATGTCTAATGTGTAAATGAGTCGTGCAGGATTACTGTAATCCATGCAGGATCAGATTATAATTTTATATTTTTTGCATATATAAAATATACTGTTTATTAAACAATTTATAAAATAGATATATACGCACAATGATTCAGTTTATGGAACCTGTATAGTTTTCATGATGGTATCCACAATTTCTTCTGAGGTGATCTCTTCCGCTTCTGCCTCATAGGTTGGAATTACGCGGTGACGGAGAATATCCATAGCAATGGTTCGCACATCTTCCGGCGTTACATAAGCGCGGTGGTCCATGAATGCTTCAGCACGGGCAGCCAGGTTTAAATTAATGGTAGCACGGGGAGAGGCACCAAAGCTGATCAGGTCGGTAAGTTTCTCAAGATTGTAGTCGGCCGGACGTCGTGTGGCGAAAATCATATCCACGATATATTTCTCCACTTTTTCATCCATATATATATTGTTGATCACGTTGCGTGCTTTTAAAATGCGATCGGGGTGTATAACCGGCTTTAGCTCAGGCTTTTTCCCTGTTCGCGCCATGCGTCGCATGATCTCTAATTCTTCCTCCTGATTGGGATAATCGATATTAATCTTCAGCATAAAACGATCAACCTGAGCTTCCGGAAGTGGATAGGTTCCTTCTTGCTCAACCGGGTTTTGGGTTGCTAATACCAGGAATGGCTCGCTGAGTGGAAACGTGGTTTCGCCAATGGTAACCTGACGCTCCTGCATCGACTCAAGAAGGGCTGACTGGACTTTCGCGGGAGAACGATTAATCTCATCTGCCAGAATAATATTTGAGAAGATCGGGCCTTTTTTAATCGTGAACTCACCCTCTTTCTGATTGTAGATCAGTGTACCGAGTAAATCGGCAGGCAGGAGGTCGGGGGTGAACTGAATTCGCTGAAAGTTGGTAGAGATGACTTTTGCCAGACTCGAAACTGTGAGCGTTTTTGCCAATCCGGGAACACCTTCCAATAATACGTGACCGTTGGCAAGAAGTCCTATGAGTAGCCGGTCAATCATGTAGCGTTGTCCTACAATTACTTTATCAAGCTCGTGATAAATATCATCCACAAATGAAGATGCTTCTTCAATTTGCTCGGTTAACTGCTGCATATCAAATTGATACGTATCTGCCATAAAATATGTCTCTGTTAAGATTGAGTAAAAAGTAAAGAATCGTTAATTCTTAAAAAACGGGCAACGAAATCATAATTAAAGTGTTGCCTGAAAAGTGTGATAATTTTGATGATCGGTATGAAGGTACATAATTTGAATAAAGATTTTATAACCTGAAGGAATTGATCTGAAGAAATGAAAATACCCCCCGTCTGACGGGTGAACCAGCAAATACTCCATCAAAGTCTATAATCCAATAGTCCAAAAGCTGAGCAGAAGTTGAAATTCCGGCAACAATGTTGGAAAACGTTGATTGTGCCTGGCA
>Ga0136600_1000858_pt1 | contig 15241 bp, 10 predicted proteins | sample AntRauMFilla2698_FD_104634 | JGI IMG/M metagenome (GOLD analysis project Ga0136600, IMG submission 104634) | Saline lake microbial communities from Rauer Islands, Antarctica - Metagenome Filla 2 #698 | ecosystem: Environmental > Aquatic > Non-marine Saline and Alkaline > Saline | place...
ATTTCGGCTGATGAACTCAATCAGGATGAAGATGTGCTCGATACCTGGTTCTCATCGTGGCTCTGGCCCATTACGGTGTTTGATGGAATGGATAATCCTGAAAACGACGACATCAACTATTACTATCCCACCAACGATCTTGTTACTGCTCCTGAAATCATGTTTTTCTGGGTTGCGCGGATGATTATTGCCGGATACTATTTCAGAGATGAAAAGCCTTTCAAAAACGTCTATTACACGGGAATTGTACGCGATGACAAGCGCAGAAAGATGTCAAAATCCCTCGGAAATTCACCCGATGCGCTCAACCTAATTGAACAGCACGGCGCTGATGGTGTCCGCGTGGGAATGCTGTTCTCCTCTCCCGCCGGAAATGATCTGCTTTATGATGAAAGTTTGGTTGAACAGGGAAGAAATTTCGCCAACAAAATCTGGAATGCTTTCCGATTCCTCTCCATGAACATGGAAGAAGGCGTAACCTACGAGACATCAGAGCATATTGAGCCGCAAAACCTCGCCGATGAATGGATGCTTTCCCGCATTCAGCACGTGATGGCAGAGATGCGTGAAAAATTTGACCAATTCAGAATCAATGAAGCGCTTAAAGAGATCTACTCACTCGTGTGGGATGATTTCTGCGACTGGTACATCGAGCTGAGTAAATCGGGCAAACCGGGTGAAAATATGTCGAAAGATCAGCTCACCCGCGCTTTGAGTATGTTTGAACAGCTCATGAAACTGCTTCATCCATTTATGCCGTTTATCTCTGAAGAGATCTGGCAACGCATTAAAGATCGCAGTACTGAAGAAGCGCTCATCCAAACCCAATGGCCATTGGTCAAGAAAGATCAGTATCAGCCGGAAAAAGAGCAGTTATTTGGCGTGATCAAAAAACTGGTTTCCGGTATCAGAAACATACGGGCTGAGATGAATATCTCCCCAAAAGAGCCGCTGACCGTTTTCATCAAAACAGAATCGAAGGAATTAGCCGAGCAGTTAATATCCTCCGAATGGGTTTTAAAGAAGCTTGAAACCATCGAAGAGCTCACCATCGGGACGGATATTGAAAAGCCACAGGCAGCCGCATCTGCTGTAATAAGTGGAAATGAACTCATAATTCCGCTAAAAGGACTCATCGATCTCGACAAAGAGCGGGAGAAAATCGAAAAAGAGATTCAGCGTCTTGAGGGCTTTTTGAAAGGCATAGAGAAGAAACTCTCAAACTCAAAATTTGTTGACAACGCTCCTCAGGATGTTGTTGAACGGGAACGAAAAAAGCAGTCAGATACGCTCTCCACTCTTGAGAAGCTTAAAAATAATCTGGCCGATTTTCTCTCCTGATCCTCTCACAAACGTTTTAAATGAAAGAATTTACCCTATCATCTTCATCACAATCAAACGAACAGGAATCCGAACCTACCATTTCAGATGTAGCGATTTTAAAAGGTTTAAATGAGCAGCAGCGCGAGGCAGTGTCCGTAACAGACGGACCGCTTCAGATTGTTGCAGGCGCAGGCAGTGGCAAAACCCGCGTGCTTACTTTTCGCATCGCATATTTGCTTCAGCAGAAAAAAGCCTGGCCGAATCAGATTCTCGCTCTCACCTTTACCAATAAGGCAGCGAGTGAGATGCGTGAGCGTATCAAACAGATGGCAGGACCTTCGGCTGAGAAGATCTGGATGGGAACCTTTCACTCCATTTTTGCCCGGATTCTGCGGTACGAAGCCAAACATCTCGGTTACAACAGCCGGTTCAGTATTTACGATTCGGATGATTCAAAACGGGCGATTAAACTCATTCTGCAGGAACTGAATTTTGATATCAAGCAGATAAAACCCCGTACGATTCAGAATAAAATTTCCTCGGCAAAAAACGAGCTGATTGATCCCGATACATTCAAAGCAAAGTTTATCTCCAGCTCAATTGACGATATCGTCGCTGCTGTGTATCCAATCTATCTTCAGCGCCTGAAGCAAAGTAACGCCATGGATTTTGATGATCTGCTCATCAAACCGATCGAGCTCTTTGAAAAGAACAAAGAGATTCGGGAAAAATATCAGGATCGTTTTAAATATATTCTCATTGATGAGTATCAGGATACAAACCACGCACAGTATGTGGTGACGCAGCTGTTAGCTCAAAAACATAAAAATATCTGCGTTGTGGGTGATGATGCTCAAAGCATCTACTCCTTCCGTGGCGCCGACATCAGTAATATTCTCGATTTTCAAAACGATTATCCCAAGGCTAATCGCATTCCTCTTGAGCAAAACTATCGCTCAACCAAAAACATTTTGCGCGGCCGACTCTATCATCAAGCAAAATGAAAAACAGCTTGAGAAATCGCTGTGGACCGATAATCACGACGGAGAACCAATTACTCTGCTTGAAAATTTAAACGAGCGGGATGAAGCCAACCGCGTGGCTCGTCACATTGGTATGTTGCGGATGAATAAAGGCTATCGCCCGAGTGATATCGCTATTCTCTACCGCACAAATTATCAGTCGCGTGTTTTTGAGGATGCCCTGAGACGCAAAAACGTCAACTATCAACTGGTGGGCGGTGTTTCATTTTATCAGCGCAAGGAAGTGAAAGATGTGCTGGCGTATCTCAAAATGATGGTCAACCCTCAGGATGAGGAAAGCCTGTTACGCATCATTAACGAGCCGGCGCGTGGTGTCGGGGCAAAGTCATTACAGACAATCATTCAGGAAAGTCGCCGGCATGAACGGCCTGTTTGGGAGACATTGCAGCAAATTCAGAATGTGGATCTGTACAAACCGGCCAAGAGTGCTATCGCTGATTTTGTACATATCATAAAAGCAGCACAGGAAAAACTGGAGGAAGGAGATCTCAAAGAAGCGGCAGATTTCATACTGAATAAGACATCCTATCTCACACAGTTAGTTGAAGAAAACACGCACGAATCGCTCGGTCGCCGGGATAACGTACTCGAACTTCTCAACGCCATCAAATATTTTGAAAAAGAACATGATGACGCAACACTCACCGACTTTTTACAGGAAGTTAGCCTGGTAAGCGACCTCGACAAAATGGAAGCCGGAAAGCCCGCCGTCACGCTTATGAGTATTCACGCTTCCAAAGGACTGGAATTCCCGGTGGTATTTATTACCGGACTTGAGGAAGGCCTTTTCCCCATGAAGCGTCAGGATGATGATGTGGATATTGAGGAAGAACGACGCCTGTTTTACGTTGCCATCACGCGGGCGGAGAAAGAATTGTTTTTGAGTCACGCTAAAAGCCGTTACAAATTCGGAGAAGAGAAGCGCATGATTATATCGCGTTTCCTCGACGAGATTGATCCCAATGTAGTACGAACTGAAACCGGAGCATCCATAAATCAACGTAAAGGCGGGTTTGGAAGGGATAAATCTGATAATCCGTTTCGGGATGCTTTCAGCGATGAATTGAAGCCGGAAAACAGAAGCCGCTGGAAAAAACCCGGATCCTCCTCATCTTCAAGTCGATCAGTTGAATATGACGATCAATCAGTTACAGCCGGCGATTTTCAGGTTGGAGTGAAGGTGTTTCACGAAAAATTCGGAAAAGGCAAGATTATTGCAAAAGAAGGAGGACAAGAAAAAACCAAAGTAACCGTATTCTTTCAGCAAGCCGGGCAGAAAAAGCTATTGCTCAGATTTGCTAAACTACGCATTGTCTCCTAACCCATAGCGCCATTTCTTTTTGAACAAGATGGTTCGAATCTCATTTATCACCGGACTGTTGTGCTTCCTGTTTTCCCTTTCCGCCACGGCTCAGTGGTCAGGCACTTCGTGGAATTCAGGAAGTCCCGGCGGAACTGCGCATGTTTCAGGCGTTGATGCCCTCTACGCGAATCCGTCACGGATCATGATCAATCGGTACAAAAACGGAAATGAGATTTTGCTCGGAAGCTTTCTGGGATTACAAACAGACCGTTCCCTATCTCTTAGTACCGATACCTTCAAGCAAATTTCCGCACCTTTTAATGATAGCAACAGTTCTGCCAAACCTCTGCCCTATTCCATTGATGACCAATACATTAGCCGAAGTGTGTTCTCATCTGTACCCTTTGGTTTTGTTGTACAAAATAAACACTGGAGTTTGGCTCTTTCTGTTCAGCAACACAACGAACGTGTTCTCACCTACTCTGATATTTCAGAATCTCTCGATAACAATACCATACCATCTTCATTGTCGGCAGATTTTTCTGAAATCAGCTACAATCGATTTACGCTTGGATTTGCTCAACCTATCTCATATTTAAATGGACTAAAAAGCGATTTGGGACACTGGTTTATGGGAACATCCATTTCCTACGTTCAAATTAATGCTTTTAATCAAATTTCGCTTCAACAACAGTTGAAATCACAATCTGATGTCATCGATCTGACAGGGACCTATTCATCCGCTACGCAAACACCTTCCCCCGCTCAACAGTCACTTTCAGATCGTATTGGAAACAATGTGGGCTACGGTGTTTTGATGGACTATGGAATTAGTTTTGTTCAACCGCTGGGAGATGATATTTCGCTCATACAATCCGATTCAACTGCTTTAGAACGATCTTTTTCTCTGAGTGTCGGAATCCGCAACCTTGGATTTACCCAACTTGATAAGAACTCGTTTCAACAGCGGGAATTTCAATCAGACACCGTTTCTGTTACGGGAAATGATCTCTCCTCTGCAGAGCTATATACCTCTCCCGATTTCAGCACATCTGACAGAACGTATCAGCAGCTTCTCAACTCGTTAGGAGACACGACTTCGTATCAGTCGCAGGCAAACATTTCAAATGCGTCCCTGCCGGATTACATCATACCGTGGCAGTTTACCATCGGGGCAGCTTTCGATTACAACTGGTTTGCTATCTACAGCGACGTACTCATCAACCTCAATGAATTGAACAGCTTTGCATTAAATAATGTACGAGTCGAGGGAGGATTGGAATTTTCTCTTATTCCGCTTTTTGATCTGCGTTCCGGGGTTAGCCTGAAGGGTGATGATTTTAGTTTCTACTCGCTCGGAGCAACACTTAATCTGGGACATCTTCTTATTGAATCCGCCATTCAGTACAGCATATCAGGTCAGGATGGTATTAATCCTCAATCTGTTGCTATTACAGGACTTAAAATCCGTTTCTAAAATTTATTTTAGGACAATTTTATCCGGTTCTGGCATTGGTTCATAAAAAAAGCCACTGACATTAATCTGTTTTAAAGATCAAGCCAGCAGCTTTAGATATTCTTTACTATCAGGATGATGTTCTACCCTTTTTTACCTGCTTTCAACTCAGGGAGCGGAGACGAGAACGATATTCTCAGCAACCAATCCTTTGTCGTTTTCAACAAGATCAAATTCAAAAATCAGATCCCGTGATGGCAGGAATGAAGTGTCAAAGTTGTGCTCAAATTGTGAAACGTGAGCGAAGATGGTATTGTATGGACTCTTCGGGTGACGTGAATCAGTAATCCATGAATACTCGTTGAGTTTATCCATGTATCGCATAAATCCGTATCCGTCCTCGTGAGAGTAGTCGTAGCACAATCCGCGTACGCGAGATCCCACTTCTCCCCAGTTACCGCCATCCTGAACGGGCAGCAGTCCCGGAATCAACAAACCTGAGACATACATGTCGGCTTGTGCTTTCAAAACGGGAGAAACGTTATCGAATCCCATCAGAATAACACGACAACCGTAATCCTGTAATTTGTTAATGACAGGGATAAATCCTTCATCGTTGGTAAGAAGAACAATTTTATCGAGATATTTTCCCTGTTCCAGCAGATCGACGGTCATCTGAACTTCTACGTTTGAGCGTACAATTTCATCACCGGTTTCATGATTATGACTGCGGTGGATGGGACGTTCAATCACTTTAAACTCAAAGTCGCGAAGGACTGAGCTGAAACGTTCTGTTTTTTCGTAGTACAACTCATCTTCATCCGCTCTTTTCTGATCGAATGAAACATAAACATTAAGCCTGCTCGGCTCATTGTTCGGGTAACAAGCGTACTGTCGAAGTTTATCGTACCGTAGTCCATATCCGCCATTAATACTTACGTTTATGGCATCAACGTATATTCCAATTTTACTCATAGTTATTAACTAAATATTTATTAATTATTAGTGCTAATAGTGTGTTTTATCGTGTGTAAAACGCTAGTGAATTTAATGTATCACCATAATCAGATTCTGCTGGTGTAGAGATTGAATTCGTACAGAAGACTCAACTCAAATAATTAAGATATAGTTTCAACCTTGTGTGTTTATTTAAAGCGAAATCTTGTGCAGATTTCTTTTCACAATCATGGCACAAACAATAAATCCAATTATAAATAATACAGTCCTAATAAATTCAATTTGAACATAGCTATTGATCACATCATAACCAAATACAAATGTCAGGGCCATACCCATAATAAACAATACACTTGCCCACGGATATTTTATAGGATAGACTTTCATCGATTCAGAATAGATAAAAATTGCCATGACCAAATAACTTGTGACAGTTGCTATAGCCGCTCCCATCATGCCTAACAGCGGTATTAAGACCACGTTGAGGACTATCGTCACAACTGCTCCGGTAAGCGTAATTTTGGGCAATTTTTTGGTTTGTTCCTCTATAAAAATTCCCGCTGTAAAATTCACATACCAGCCCTGAAACCAATATGCCAGCAATAACAACGGAACAACGTGCAAACCCAGCCAGTAACGCTCATCTATGAGCTGCGCGTTTAACAGTGGAATCTCGATGGCAACAATCCAATCTTTAAACAAAGCCACAAACATAAACGCTACGGCCGCAACAGCATTAAAAACCAAAAAAGCCTTAGCGTACACATCCCGCTCGTCATTTCCTTTCGCGTTGTTGAGGAAAAACGGCTGCCAGGCCATGCGATACATCTGAATAAAGAGCATCATAAAAACCGCCAATTTATAACAGGCATTATAAATTCCGGTGATGGAAGCCGCGGAATACGCCGTTCCGTAAAGTTCATTAACGGTTTCCTGAGGCATCTGAGCAAGAAAAAAGCGATCAAGAACCTCGTTAATAGCGTAACCAAGTCCGGCCGGCACATAGGGCAAACCAAAATGCAACGCTTTGTTCATCACTTCTCTGTCAAACACTCCCGCCCACATTCCCCGCGTTGCCAGTCCTGCTCCAATCCAGGTAAATACAGAACCAATTACATTACTCACCAGCACCGCCTCTATCCCCCATCCGAAACCGAGGACCAGTACAAAGTTCATAACCAGATTTATCACTACGCCGCCGAGTTTTACAAATGAAAACATCCAGGCGTGGCGCTTTAGACGTAGTTCAGCAAATGGAATAGCAACGGTGGCGTCGAGCCAAAGAATGATGAGCATCATCCAGATGAGATAGTGCAGATCGGGCGGAATCTCCATGAGCGGGACGAGAATATCCTGAAAACCAAGAGTGACCAGAGCCAGAACGGTAGCGCCGCCAATAATGGTGAGTTCCAGCGTTTTGAATACATCCTGAGCCTTATCCCGGTCAGAAGCGTATTTCAGATACGCCGACTCCATCCCAAACTGAAACAACACGTTAAAAAAGATGATAGCCGCGTAAATGAGTCCGATGACGCCATAAACAGCCGGATCGAACACATCGGTATAAAAAGGAACCAGCAGATAATTCAGAAATCGCGCGGCAACCGTGCTGATGCCATAGATGACCGTGTCGGAAAAAAGCTCTTTCAGACGACTCAAGCTTCTACTCCTCTCCGTTCATGATAGCCTGAATGGCAAAATCGTAGCCCTGAAAGCCAAATCCGGAGATAATCCCCTTACACACACCGCCACTGAATGAAGTGTGCCGAAAGGATTCCCGGGCGTGAATATTTGAAAGATGCACTTCAACTTTAGTCGCTGAAACCATCTCAAGCGCATCTCTGATGGCCACAGATGTGTGGGTAAACGCTCCGAGATTTAAAATCAAACCGTCATGTTCGTTCTCACCTACCTCCTGATGAATTCGCTCAATCAATTCTCCCTCGTGATTACTCTGAAAAAAAGAAAACGACAGATCGGGAGCTTTTGATTGAATGCAATCCTCTAAATCAGTCAGAGTTTGTGTTCCGTACTGCTCAGGATCCCGATTTCCAAGCATATTAAGATTGGGTCCATGCAGGACCAGTATTTTCTTTACACTCACAGCGCTTCAACTATTTTTTCAGCGATTTTGGCCATCTCTTCTTTTGTAAACTCCTCTTTATGCTGACCCAATGCCACAATCTGATTCTCACTGTAAATTGGAATCAGGTGCAGATGAGCGTGCGGAACTTCGAGGCCTTCCACGATAATTCCAGTCCGAATAGTACCTAAAGCATGATCGATGGCGTGTGCGATGGGCTTCGCGAATCGGATCAACCCTTCAAGCGTTTTGTTTTCAAGATCAAAAATGTAATCCGTTTCCTGTTTCGGAACTACTAAGGTGTGTCCTTTTGCTATCGGATTTATATCCAGAAAAGCGTAAAAGTCTTCATTTTCAGCAACTTTAAACGATGGAATCTCACCGTTAATAATTTTGGTAAATACCGTTGACATCTTGTATTAGGTTTTAATGATCTGTTAGACTTTTCCTAAGGCTGATTGTAAAATGGAAACTAACATATTTTAAGCCAATTTTTACCTTAAATACCTTAAACTTGGGGTTTGAATTCAAGTTAATACCCATACGATTTGCCCAAACCCTCAAAAAAAGTTCGTTCACTTAGAAAAACGAGGCCATTCCACCGCTTTTTTGGTTTGGTTTTATCTTTGTTGATTCTGATATCAGCCGGTACAGGTATTTTTCTAAGTTTGAAAAAGGAAGCAGAGTTTCTGCAGCCATCATCGCGACAAGCCGAAGTCACTTCGCTGGAAGATTGGCTTGGCATTGATCAGCTGGTGCAAATAGCTCAGGAAGCTTTACAGGATTCACTGGATAATCAAAAAATTACAATCGACCGATTGGATGTGCGTCCCGATAAAGGACTGGCAAAAGTTCGGTTTGAAGATGACTGGGAAGTTCAGATTGAAGGCAGTACGGGAAAAATCCTGAATATCGGGAAACGCCACGCCGACTGGATCGAGCGCATTCACGACGGGTCGATAATCAGTGATGGATTTAAACTCGTTTCTATGAACCTTCTTGGCTTTGGAATAATTTTTCTGTCACTGAGCGGACTCTGGCTCTGGTACGGACCAAAATTGGTGAAGCGCTCGCGGGCAAGAAAATAACTACCTGATTTTAGTATCTGTATTCAATGGTGGAAATTTCGGTAAGACCGATAACCAACGTTCAAAAAGGCCATTCAAAAAAACATAAATCCTGAGCCTGCCCGAATATTTAACTACAGTGACAACTCGGTCCGACCGATTTGATTTAGATCACACTGCTCTTAGACTCATCAAAAGTATTTCACCCGGAGAAAAATATCGGGCTGGAAAATTTACCTGATGAAAATATATTGGAAGCTTTTGGCGGCTGACAGGGTCTCATTAATAAGCTTCCGACTTCTGAAGTCACTTCGGGATTTTTAATGTAGAAAAAAATATTTGAGCGCTGATTCAGGCGACTTCCGAAGTCTTATCATGATCTTACTTTGCCTTGTACACCCAAACACCATTTTTCTTCGTTCTCTTCACCTTTCCATCATTTCTTCCCCAATCGAGATAGCCGGTGACTTCAGAAATGGGTAAAAAAGCAAAGCGGGGATTTTTAGCGATCGGAAATAGAATCTCTGTCATCTCCATCAATTTTTTCGGGGTTTTTAAATGATGTTGAATCGCCTGATATCTTTCACTTTGAGCTTTTAAATGCTCCTGAGCTCTTTTTTGGGGTTCTCTCACAACTCTACCATGTCCCGGATAAACCACGTTCGCCCATTCACCAACATAATTGAGCGAGTGACGCATCTGAGCAAGACAATCCAAACGATTCCCCTCTTCATCAAACGTAATTAGCGCGTTACTGGTAATGTGCTCAAGCAGTACATCTCCCGCAAAAAAAGCAGCTGATGGCTGATGTTCAAAGGCTATTTGACCTTTTGCATGACCAAAAACCTCATGAACCGTAAATGGTTCATTACCGCAAAATAGTTCTGCGCCCTGCTCCACATAGTTTATCTCCTTCGGGAACTCAAAATACTTGTCAAACGCATAATACTGACGACGAATTTCAGTAATGGTCACTTCAGCAATTCCATGTTCCTCAAAGAAACGTTGAAATAATTCGGTTTCATGCTTTTCCTCATACACATGCTGTTCATTTTTATGAGCGAAAACACGGCATCCGCTCCGATCCTGAATAATTCCGGCTAATCCCACATGGTCGGGATGCGCGTGCGTTAGCCACAGCTGAGAAATATCCTCAAATGAAACTCCATGCTTTTTGAGTTCATTTTCGAGCACCTGTTGGGCTTCATCTGTTTTGGGACCACAATCTACCAAAACCACATCGTCTTCACTGATCAGTAAATAAGCCCAGACATCACCGACAATAAATGGCGTGGGCAATGAAATGGCCTCCATAGCTAATAATTTTGAAGAAGATGATGAAGTTGGCATATAATAAGAACGTCTGAAATGTTTTAATTGTTGATGAAAATCAATACATATATTCAGTGCCTGAAATGACAGCGCAGAATGTGAAGGTTTTAGAAAACAAGATTTGAAAGACCTTCTTTAACTAACGGTAAGAAAGTAACCACGGAATGTCCATTTTTACAATAACTGTTCATCAATCGAAGCAGACGGGCTGGGTCTCGTTGTTTGATGAAGAAATTATCTCACAGAATGACCATAATCAAACCCTGTCTTTTGACTCTGATACCTTTCGCTCGTGGTTTTTAACACTTGAAAAGCTCAATAAACCCTCATTTTTTCAGTCGATTGATCATTTTACCTGGCGGGGAGAAAAAACAAACAGTGATTTCATCTCAAGGAAATTAACCCACCTTCATCACCTGAATGAAGAGTTGAAACAGAACGATGAAAGCTCACCCGATGGCTGGGGATATCCGCAATTGAATGCGGTGAAGAAGGAGATTCCGCGCACGCAGCAAGAAGCCGAACACGGAGTTTATTGGTATCAGTTTGGTAAGTTTAAAACAGATCACCTTTGGGAGATCAACAAACAGCGCATTCAGGCTATTTTGCAGCAGGAAGCAGAAGATCAACTACTGCACCTCTGTCCTGAATTTCACTTCAGTCGCGTGCTGAAAACCATTGAGCGACTCCCCGATTTCATAGATCTGAACAAAAACACCAACTGGAAAATCAGATACGAACATCTGGTTGATGGAAATCGCATTCAGCAAAAACCGACTGGTATCATTCATAAAATCACCCTCGGACAAGATTTGGAGGGAATGCTGCAAAAAGGACAATCGGGAAAAGAAGCTGATGCAGACGCAGAAGAACAAACCCGAAGAATTCCCAATGTCAGTTTTGATGAGATCGGTGGAATTGATCCAATTCTGCAAAAAATCAGAGAAGTGATTGAACTTCCGCTGAAAAATCCCGGCATGTTTAGCTATATGGGCATTGAGCCGCATCGTGGAATTTTGCTGTACGGACCTCCGGGCTGTGGAAAAACGATGATCGCCAAAGCCGTGGCAAATGAAATTGAAGCGCATTTTATTTCGGTCAAAGGCCCCGAGTTACTCAATAAATATTACGGTCAGAGTGAAGAAAACCTGAGAAATCTGTTTGAAGAAGCTTCTCGCCTGCAGCCATCCATTATCTTTTTTGATGAGATCGATTCCATCGCCCAGCGACGTTCAGGAGCTGATAACCTGAGAATTGAAGCCAAATTCGTAAATCAGCTTCTCACAATGATGGATGGAATTGATGATTACGGAAATATAAGCGTGATAGCAGCCACCAATCGCCCCGAGCTTATTGATGAAGCCCTCCTGCGCCGCGGTCGATTTGATTATCAACTGGAGGTGCCAAAACCGGACAAAGACGGTCTGAATCAGATTTTCAGCATTCACACGCGCAATAAGCCATTAGATGAGTCCATCAGCACCGGGGAGATTCTAACTGAGTTGCAGGGCGCCACCGGGTCTGATGTCGCCTACACCGTTCGTGAAGCCGCGTTCAACTGCCTGCGCAGAAACCTGACATTGAACAAAGACACGCTCGGAGAAACCATTGAGGAGAAAACATACGAGTCGTTCACCATTTCAGAAGCCGATATTTTGACCGCTTTGAAAGATTTTTCAGGGGAAAAAACAGATAGTTAGAATCTTTTTTGAAATTTTTCTTGCATTGAAATGCTAATCATTCTTATATTTGGCTCCCCAAACGGGAAACGCTTGAATCGGTAGCTCAGTTGGTAGAGCAACGGCCTTTTAAGCCGTGGGTCGTGGGTTCGAATCCCACCCGGTTCACCGTTAAGCCTCGCAACACTGTTGCGAGGCTTTTTTTATGTCTCCTTACTATTTTTTCCAACTTGAGATATCCGTTGAGCCGAAAGAAGTTTCAAGGTTTTTAAATCCATCATCTTCTTCCCTCTCTAAAAGTATTTTTACATTTTTTCCCTTCTTCTGTTAATAGTGATGATTCTCATTATATTTTCAAGCTCTGAAAATCCCGACGGGTTTTCTGTCACATCCCCTGTATAATCCTGATCTGTTTTTACGATGAATATATTTTCCAGTCGTTTTTTATCTGTTGCCTTAGCAATTCTCGTTTTAATTGGATTTCAAGGATGTCAATTATTCAATTTCACGTCTCAGGATGCTGAAACCTACGATTTTCGTTTACTCTCAGGTCACTCTCTAAGCGATGATCATCTCCTTTTATTCACTAATCAGGATACGGTTCAGATTCGTTTTGTAGATGAGTTTGGAGCTGAAGTGCTCTATTTGTCAGCACGCGATTCCATTCCGTCCTTTGCATTGGATGAAGAGATCAGAATCAAAAAAATTAAAGGTTTGTCGCTGATAGATAACGAACATGCCCTGATCTACAGCTCTGACCATCTCGAGTTTCACATCAATAAAAGACCATTTTCGGTGGACATTTTTCGTCAGGATGACTGGCTTTTTACGGACGATGGAAATTTTTCTGAAACGGACACAGTCCAGCAATTCTCGTTCAAAATTACCGATTCAGAGATACTCATGGGAGGCGGCGAGCGTGTGCTGGGAATGGACAGACGTGGTTACCGCCTGCAGCTTTACAACCGTGCTCATTACGGCTACCAAACCCACTCCGAGCTGATGTACTACTCCATTCCGATGGTGGTTTCTTCCAAAAAATACACTTTGCTGTACGACAATATCGCCAGCGGTTGGATGGACATTGCCTCGACAGATTCCAACAAAATCCAGTTTGAATCGGTTGGCGGACGCAACAGCTACATAGTCACCACAAATGATTCGTGGATCGACTTAATTGACTCTTATACCACCGCTACAGGAAAACAGCCGCTTCTCCCGCGTTGGTCACTTGGAAATATCAGTTCTCGAATGGGATATCGGAGTCAGCAGCAGGTTGAGGAAGTTGTGGATGAATATATCACCAAAAATATTCCCCTCGACGGGATGGTGCTCGACTTGTATTGGTTCGGTCCCGATCTGCGTGGACACATGGGAAATCTGGATTGGGATTTAGAAAACTTTCCTGAGCCAGTGCGGATGATGTCAGATTTAAAAGAACTGGGTGTAAAAACGGTGCTCATAACCGAGCCTTTTATTCTCACTTCAAGCTCAAAATATGATGAAGTGGTTGAAAAAAACCTCGCAGGCGTCGATTCAGCGGGAAATCCCTATGTGTTTGATTTTTTCTTTGGCGAAACTGTTTTGCTCGACATTTTTAAAGAAGAAACACAGGAATGGTTCTGGAATATCTACAAACGCCACACTGAATCGGGTGTTGATGGTTGGTGGGGAGATTTAGGCGAGCCTGAAGTTCATCCCGGTGACATGATTCATGTTAATGGTACGGGTGATGAAGTTCATAACGGATACGGTCACGAGTGGACAAAAATGGTTTATGAAGGCTACCAGCAGGATTTCACAGAAGAACGCCCGTTTATTTTAATGCGCTCAGGATTTGCCGGAACGCAGCGATACGGGATTTTACCATGGACGGGAGATGTAAGTCGCAGCTGGGGCGGACTCAAGCCTCAGGTGGAATTATCGCTGCAGATGGGACTTCAGGGCATCGGCTACATGCACTCTGATATCGGCGGATTCGCGGGTAAAGATGAGGATGCCGAGCTGTACACCCGATGGATTCAGTTCGGTGCTTTCACGCCCGTTTTCAGAACGCACGCTCAGGAAGACATTCCGCCTGAACCAATCTACTGGAATGAGCAAACCATTGACATCAGCAGAAAATACATCAATCTACGCTATGCGCTCACGCCCTACAACTACACGCTGATGTACGAAAATCACACCACAGGACTTCCGCTCATGCGTCCGCTTTTTTATTACGATGAGAATCCTGAGTTGCTTCCTGTCACCGATACTTTTTTGTGGGGAGAAAATATGCTCATCGCACCAGTGATTGAAAAAGGAGATTCCCTTCAAACAGTGACATTCCCCGATACCGGAAACTGGATAGATTTTTGGACGGGAGATTTATTTAAAGGCGGTCAAACTGCTGAAGTCCCGGTGACCATTCGGGATATTCCAGTATTTGTCAAAGCCGGAGCATTTATTCCTATGCACTCCAACATGAAAACGATGGATCAGTTTAGTAATGAGATTCTCAATCTGCACTACTTTCATGATTCAGAGGTACAGACATCAGAAGATTATCTTTACTCAGACGACGGAAATACACCAAACGCCGTAGAAAACGAACTCTTTGAAATCCTGAATTTCAGTTCTGAAAACACAGATGACAAACTTATCATCACCATAGATTCAGAAGGATTTGACTATCCGAGTAAACCAACCGAACGGCACATTTCCCTCATAATTCACGGCCTGAAAAATGCTCCGGAGAATGTTTTAGTTGATGGAGACCAGATTTCTGTTTCAACTGACGATACATCAAACAACATATCGGTACCGGTGACTTTTACCGATGAAAAAGTAGTTGTTGAGATAGAAAAGAGATAACGAAATAACAAAACTAAAACAACGCCCAAGACATCCGAAGTCCTGGTAAACAACGTTTTTGAGCTTTATTCATTTTTTTACAGACTTCGAAGAGACTTCGGAAGTCGAAACTCAATTCCACTTTCAATCGGTCTGACCGGAA
>Ga0136600_1000859_pt1 | contig 15231 bp, 15 predicted proteins | sample AntRauMFilla2698_FD_104634 | JGI IMG/M metagenome (GOLD analysis project Ga0136600, IMG submission 104634) | Saline lake microbial communities from Rauer Islands, Antarctica - Metagenome Filla 2 #698 | ecosystem: Environmental > Aquatic > Non-marine Saline and Alkaline > Saline | place...
TAAAGCAGCAACATTATATTACCCAGTATAAGCAGCAAAACGCTTTACTTGAGATGAGTTTATCTTATGCAAAGGATGGCCCCCTAAACACTCTTGCTAACCTTGAAAGTGATCCCAAGGAAACAGTGAAGCTTCAAGTGATTAAAAAGAGCTCCTATTGTGGCATTTACCAGGGTCTCTTCTATTCCTTTAACTTTGTAAAGATGGGAATACTAGAGACTTATTTTAAAGTACTTAATGATGATCCTTCAGACAAAGCCTTAATTCCTCAAATTCCTCAGGTTATTGGTAGCTATCAAATTTTGAATGACAGAATCAGTTGGCAGTTTCAGTTCTTAGGTAAAACACATTACTTCTACGCCCCTAAAGCTTCAAAAGAGTCGAATGATTTTCCGCCAATTCTCTTAAGCTCTAAGGGGATCTTTTCAAATGTTATTTGCGATCAATTAACTTCTCTTTAAGGCTTAGTAGCAACTCTGCCTTCAGTGGTCCTTCTAAGTCATCAACAACACCGTTAAAGAAGCGAATGAGTCTTCTTGTCTTATATTCATCACAATTCTCTAAAACCTCTAGTGCCGCTCTAAATTCCTCTTCTGGCTCCATTGAGCACAGAGAGAGTTCCTTGGGCTCATAGCAGTTATTGACTGTTAGCCTTAAGCCCTTGCGATCAACAAAGTCTACTAAATCGGGTAACTCTAGAAAGTTATTTTTCATCACAAGATAATGAAGAGAAAGCTCAAGCTTACTCATTCCTCGCGCCATTCTTGTTTGCTCATAAAGAAGAAGGTCGTCGATAGTCGTTAAAACCTTTTCTAGGCTACCTCCTAGGCGAATCTCAGAGTAGGTTTTACGATCCAAGCTATCGATGGAAATAATTATATTCTTAACTTTAATTTTATCTAGTGCATCCGTGACCTTCTTCCCTAATTTCCAATGAGCATTGGTTGTAAAGGACCACAAGACATCCGGATTGATGGAACTTATTATTTCAATTAAGCGAAAAGTATCCTTTTGAATAAAGGGTTCACCGCTTAATAGCTCAACTTCTTTAATATAGGGAAAGAAGTTCTCTTGTGCCTTTTCCCAAAAGCCAATCTCGTCGTAGAGACCATTTTGCATCATCCAAATATCACACATTGTGCATTTCAGATTACATTGACCATTAAAGTTTGCTGTTAACTTCAATGGCAAACCTTTTTGATACTCTGACAACTCAATATCCGGAAAGATTGTATAATTATCAGGAGAGAGGTGACATGAGTCCCGTGCGATTTCATGTTTACACGTAGAGATATCTCCAGAGAGGAATTCCTTACGCCAGTTTGTAAGGTAATCACTATTCCAAATTTCTTCAATGGTTTGATTTTTTATATTACCGACCACATGCTTTGTGCCTTTTTGACGGCAAATTCCAACATCCCCATTGGGGTTGAAAATCATATTGGAAAAGGGAATCACACAGAACTTTTCTTTGAGATTATTCTTAGCAAAAAGCTCTAAGAGCTCAAGAGGAGTTGGGTATGAACTTTGGGTTTTACTCATCATCTAATGATAACCCAATAAAAGAAACTCACAAATCTTCAACATTAGCCAATAAAAACATATACTTAAGTGTTAAATTCAGAGATAATGAGGTTATGTCTGAGCCCTCACAACCCCCTTTTATTCAGGTATTCAACGATCAATTTCAATTTGTGGAAGCAAAGAAGTATTTAAAAATAAAAGGCCCTCTTCTGCTCAAAGTCGTTCATGATCACATGTACCCCCTCTTTAGGTTTTCTCATGAACTGACGATCGTTAAACCAAAAAAATTGCCCATAAAAAAAGGAAGCCTTATCTGTTTTTGGTCAAAGGAGTGTTTTCACCCTTGCATTCTTTTAACGACTATTGATGAAGAGACAAAGACTTTCAAAATTGCCTTTTTAAAAGAGCCAGAGTTTGAAATTTCTAAAGAGTATGATGTCAGCGCACTTCTTGGAGTTATTCAATCTCCAAGGCCTGGGCCGATAGATAAATTTAAAATTCTACGGCGTGTCTTTGGTCGCCCTTAAAAAGCGCTCTTTTTTGCAAGTAATATAGAATTCTTTTAATTCTGGAAAGGTCTTCAGAAAGTCTTTTTTATAACGCTTGTCATACTCATTAATGAACCCAAAGAAATCACTTCGCAGTAAACTGGTCTCTTCTGCTGGAGGTTTTAAGGCAAGCCAGTGGACAATTCTCTCTAATTTATTAACTTCATGACTGGAGAAATTTTCGTCCATTTTCATTTCTTTAAGAGTTTCCTTAAGAGGGCCAAGAAGGTTTTGATCAATAATATTGGCCCTTAAGTATTCAGGCTCTCTTAGGTAACTAAGATCAAGAATCAATTCAGGATATTCCCTCTTCAGTGCAGATACGTCACTATAGAGCTTACCAAAGGATGGGATGGAGAGAATATTAAATGTTCCCATGATAATGATACGATCACAAACCTTACTCTCTAAAAAAGATTGGAGGTTATGAAAGAAAATATTGTAATCCATTCCTTGGCGAATATATTCAGCCTGTTCGCCATGAGTATCAACACTTACATAGAGTTCAAATGAATTAAGTGCCCTGGCTTTTTTAATTGTTTGAAGGTTTTCAATAAACTTTTTTAATCGCTCTTTTTCGACACTCAGGTTTGAATTAATCGCCATCGTAAGATTTTTCTGAGGGTGCTCCACAGCGTATTCTAATAATCGAAAGGTATGCTTGCTGAGAAGAGGCTCTCCTCCTGTCACTCTTAGGACATGAAGATTCTCCCATATTTCGGGAAGCCACTCCCAAAAGGCATTGGTATAGGGATTTTCTCTTGGATTGAACTTTGGCTTCCACTCAGGGTCTTCCATGCGGTGATGCTTATGAAAAACAGGGTAAGGTCCAAACTCTTTCATCTCTTTTTTAACGCTACTACTGATATCTGCTAAGCAGTAGGAACAAGCAAAGTTACAAGCATTGTCAAACATCACTTCTAGATAGTGGGGTGAGTAATCATTTTCAAACCCACTTTCTAAAACCTTATCAAGATAGGGATAAGACCAAGGGTCCAAAGATTTTATCAAACGGTCAGAGTAATGAGCTCCTGGCGTATCTTCAATATTCCAACAATAGTGGCACTCGCTAGGCCTTTGGCCCTCAAGCATTTCTTTTCGTACTTCCTTTTTAAAAGCAGTGTTATGAAGGGCCGCAGGATTTTTTTTAATTTCTTCTAAAGGAATCACATGACGCTTGGGATGGTGGCAACTATGATTTGTCCCGTGCATTAAATCAATTGTTACTTGAGTCCACTTAGCTAAGCAAAAAGATGGAGAAACCTTATTAATCAACTCAACTTTCTTTGAGTCTAATCCCTCTTTATTTTTTTTTATTTCTTTTTTTTCGCTTTTATTATCGGGCATTGGTAATTTCCATAGGCGATAAAGTTGCCACAAGTGTTTCACTGAGTCTAATATAGTAATAATACCATATACCTTAGAGGATAAATATGACCCAACCAGCAAACATTTTGGAAAAATCGGTAAGCCTTAATGATGATCTTGTGGCGAGAAATAATGACGATGGAACAATCGTTGTCATGAGAATGGATGAATCTAATATTTTCTTTAAAATTGATGGAGTTGCAGCAAAAGTTTGGACAGGCCTCAAGGGCAAACAAAATCTCAAAGAAATCTTTGTTGGCCTTAAGTCAGAATATGACGTTTCAGATGAAACCCTGATGACTGATATCGAAAAGTTTATATCAGACCTTCAAAGCAGAAACCTTATTACTATTTCTTAAAGCTCTTTGCCCCATAGGCCCGGAAGAACTCTAATGCCTTAGGGTCATCATAATCTTGAAATATTCTCTGACCAAAGCTTTCATTTTTACTTTCCAGCTCCCTCTTTTGTAACCAGCAACTCTGGCCAAACGCGGACACTTTTATATTTTCTCTTTTACTCATGTTCTTAAGGCTACCTTCTAACTCATTAAGCAGTTCATCCACCTCTGACACAGCTCTATCCTGGGTAAACGAATTTTTTACCTTTATCCCACCACTAGAATTAAGTGCTCCTTTTAATTGGGAAATCAATTGATCTTCTAAAACTTCTAGTCCACCTTCACCAATAAAAACATCCACCAGATGAGTTAGTTCAGGAACTCTCTCGTAAAAATTTTTATGACCCCCCCAAGAACTCAAAACTAGGCGTCCCCCCATTTCATATGCCATAAGGGCGGCCATGCCAAAATTTTCATCACTATGAACACTAGGGCTACAAAAGACAAAGGGCTCTCCCTTCCAAGTACGAACAATCTCTTCCCTGGCCACGAAGCCATGAAAAATCACTTCAGGTGAGGCAAGACTTTTTAATTCTTTTAAGGTATCTCTACTATCAATCCCCATATTGGGACTACCAAGAAAATCTTCTTTACCATATATGTGTAGCTTTAAATCGCCTCGTTCAGAGTTGAGTTTATTGAATGCACTTATTAAACTCGTTAAATTTTTTTGATCCGAAATTCTACCTATATAGAGAATGTCTTTCTTAAGCCCAGAAGACTCATGCACCGATTCTGTATTAGAACGGAAAAAGCTTATTTTTTTATATTTTGCTCTAGGAAGTACAAGCTCAAGACATTTCTGATCACCATCGCAAGTACCAAGAAAGACATCATTAGGAGAAAGTAGATTTACATCAAAAAAACGATCTATTGGCCAAAGCCCGAAAGTGGCCAATCCATGCAGATAGAAGACAAAGGGGGCTGTAGGATTGAGGTGTCCTCTCATTACCTTGAGAAAGCCAGCGACTTTCAAATTAAAAGCGGATACAACAATAAGGTCTGCTTTCATGATAAGTGGCCCAACTTCTTTCAAAAGTTGCTGGTCCACATTAATAATATCAAAGGAAAAGTTTTTAACAGTACAGGCTTCTTGCCAGCAACCTTCGAGTGAAGGAAGGATCTCTTCCATTGAAGTCCATACCAAGTTTTGCTCTGTTTTTAAAAAAAGTATTCTCATCTCTTACGCTATTCCAATCTAAACTTTCTCTATGAGGTAATGACCGATAACCATTGTTTTCACAACAGAATGCTCAAAGAAGCTCAGCGCATCATGCTTACTTTCAACAATAGGCTCTCCCATGATATTGAGACTCGTATTTAAAAGCACAGGTATATTCGATACCTTTTCAAAAGCTTCAATTAACTTATAAAACTCTGAGTTTCCACCCTCAGATACTGTTTGCATGCGACAAGTACCATCAATGTGACTTACCTCTTTTAAAAGCTCTCTATATTTGTCACGAATCGCTACAGCATAAGACATGCTAGGATTTTCAAAACTTTCATCAACCTCAAAATACTCTGATGCCCGCTCTCTTAAAAGGCTAGCGCCATAAGGACGAAAACTTTCACGAAACTTTATTTTCTCATTTAGTTTTTCTTTGAGACTGGTCACCAAAGGGTTTGCCAGTAGACTTCGATGCCCCAAAGCTCTTGGCCCACTTTCACTACGTCCTTGCAACCAAGCAATAACCTCTCCATCCCTTAGCTTTTCAGCGACAATATTATAATCCGAAAGCTTACTCACTTTATAACTTTTAAATAGCCCTTTAATATCATCTAGTTCTAAGTCACTTCCATAAGCGGAGTGACAATTTTTCCATTTACATGTATCGCGAAAGCGATGCCCTTTCTCAATAGCAGCACCAACGGCAAGACCTAAAGAGATAGACTCATCCCCAGGAAAAGGAGAGACGAATATGTCTTTAAAATACCCTTTTTTATAAAGCTTAAAATTAGCTGTACAATTAAGGGCACAGCCCCCTGTCATTACGAGAGGACAGTCGCCAAAGTGCTCAAAGCCATTTTCTTTAACAATTTCACTTAACCTCTCGAGGTTTCTTTCAAAGGCAAGTTGAACGGTTGCGGCCTCATTTGCCCATATTTCAAAGTGAGAACTCCTTGCCCATTCACTCTTAAGCCCGCCAGGAAACTTCTTATCCCATGGAATATTCATTTGGTCTTCCCAAAAGCTTTCTGAAAGTTCACGGGAGCTGCCATAACCAGCCAGCCCCATAACCTTTCCAGAGGCCAGATTGTCATTAAAGATAAACTCCGCTACTTTTTCGTAATACGCTCCAATACTGTTAGCAAAGCTTAAGTTTTCAAAAGGACTTCTTTTATACTTCAACCATTCTTTATGAAAAAGCCTTAATTGATTACCATCCCAGAAGTAGAGAGACGTGTGCTCAATGTCTTCGGGATCACCTTCATCTTGAATTTCGTGAATGGAGTCAAATTTATAATCTTCTCGCTTTGAGCCGCCACCATCGCAGACTAAGATAAAAGCCTGCTCAAAAGGCATAACGGGAATAACGGAGTAAGCATGCGCAGGGTGATGTGCCATATAGAGCATGTCTTGATTATTTTCTCTCACACAATTTTCTAAACCATGGTTAGATAAATTTTCATAGAAAGGAACTTTCTTTTGCAGTAGAGATTCTTTAAACCAAGGATTGACGATATCGCTATTCTCAGCAAAAGTAATATTTTCATTGGGAAGAGCTCCTAATGCCTTTATCGCTTTTAATGGCCATGAGCCACTCCACTTGCTTCTCTCTACTCTCTCAGATAAACGAGTTTCCCAACTCCACTTATTATTCTCTATTGTGAGAAGAGAGGCATTGGAGTTATATTTTGTTTTTCCTAGTCCAAGGAAGTACCTAGCTGACACAAAGCTCTCCCGAAATTAAATTTTTTGAATGACTACTTTCTAAATAGGCAAAAGCATCGACGATCTTTTGATTGCCTAAGGCAATAGCAACTTTCTTTAGGTGACCAAGATGTATCGTCAGAGCAATGGAATCGGCATGGAAGAGATGCTGAGTGTATAAACCCCATAATTCCCAAGCGAGCATTTCTTCTAATACACTTTTCTCACCTTTCTTATTTCGATGCTCCTGACTCATTTCTTCTATGAGTAGAAGTTCCTCAGAAATAAGACCTAGCTCTACCGATAGCCCCAACCAAACAGCAGGAAAATAAGTCATCATAAATGCTCTTTCTTTATAATCTCTATAAAACTTGAGGAGCCTTTGATGATCATTTCTTTCTAAAAGGATGCTAGTTTTTTGCCAGAGGTCTTGGAAAACCTTCCTGTCTCGTTTCTCCTTAAAAAGATAAACTAAAAAGGTTCCCAAAAAATCCTCATAGTTACTGCATTGATCTAACTTACCCCAACCGAGTAAACCGCTGAATCTTTTAATTTTTGCTTTTCTTTGACTAAAGTCACGCTCCATTTTCTTATAATCACTCATTAACCAATGTATCGCGAATGCTCTTTTCTGATTGATGGTTAACTCTTTTAAGCTCCCATAAAAAGACATCCTTTTGAGAAGCTCGGGGTCACGCCTAAGTTCAGCTGGATTAATAAGAGTTCGTAGCCATGAAAAGTCAGACTCAAAGTAGATTGATGTCTCCCCCATAAATGGGAAGAGCCTCTTTAACAATACTAAATGACTTAACAAGTTTTTCGTTTTCTTTTGGTCTTCTCCATCTACCAGTAAAATACTGATATCAAGATCACTGATGCCAAAAATAAAGTCATCTAAAGCGACACTATTTTTACACCAAGCAAACTCCCTTTCAGGCGCTAACTTTCTTGAAATGAGCATAATTGGTAATTTATATATTTTTCTTTGAATACTTCTAGGAATGAACTTACCAATAGTCCAGGCCACAAATGAGAGGCTATTTTTTATCATCCAGACTTAGCCTCCGACCTACATTTTGTGAAAATTTCCGAAAGTTAGCCGTAGAATAGAATGACTTAAAGAAATCATCCTCCCCTCTAGCTTCATTTGGTTCCCCGCTAAAAATTCTTCCTTTAGGAAACTCTATGGTTTCATAAATATACTTCTTTACCTCTAATTCAGTCTGTCTTAGTTTGAGGGGTTTCGCATAGATATTCATTCCATGCTCTGGGCTTAATTGATAACGTTGTCCCGTATTTGATAATTCTTCACCATTTAATATGGGCCTTGCTCTTCTTCGAATCATCTCGTGAGAGAGAGAACAATCTTCAACATAGTATCTATAGGGATTAAAAAGGTGATAATTCCAATTTTCATCGATTTGAGCGAGAGCTGCACTTAACGCAATGGACTTTAGAGAAGGTAACCCCTCTTTTAAAATTGAAAATAAATCAAAAACATAGGACCTATCCCGATGAAGGTAATCCTCCCCCCTCCCGACATTATAGAGAGGTAAAACAAAGTATTCCTCATAGGCATCTAGATTTTTTTTAATTCGTGACAGATCATTTTCAAGCGATTTTTCATCAACGAAAAAACTCATGGCATTTAAAACGAGAAGGGCTTTTTTGCCTTCATTCTTTCTCTTTAAAAAACTCAGTTCGTAATAATAAACATGCTCTTGCCACTCATCAGGTACCAAAGCACAAAGATTAATAGAAACTAAGACTTTGGTCCTTAACCTACCAGGCGTAGGAAAGCGATGAAAAAACTTTAAAAGAGGGAATACTCCGTCTTTAAAGAGAACATGAGAAAATAAGTTGAGCGACTCGAGAGTTTTCACCTCAAATGAAAACATCGGTCTTAGGCGACTAAAGTAGCGACTTGAATGAGGCTGTAAAAGCTCCAGGTACTTTTCATCTAAAGTATCCTCAGGGTTCCATGACTGCTTACGATTGAAAGTACTGGTTTCCTCATTGGCTTTTTCACTATATAAATCTAGTAATTCTAAGGACTCACTCACTCTTTCCCTCCTTAGCTAATGGCAGTCCATAGTGGCGGTAGAGCTCGTAATAAAACTGCGAGTAGCCATTACCAGGACTTAAAAAAGGCGCTTTGGCATTAGTTGAGAACAGAGCATCTAGCTTCATAAGGTTTTCACTAAAGCCTTCAAACATTGGAGTTTTATTATTTAAAATTTCTTTTAAAGAGTCGCGAACAGTCTCAATATTTAAATTATCGAAAGCCATTTTTGAAACTTTCTGTCGTTCTTCTTTAGAGAATTGCTTAACTCCATTTTTAAGCATTTCCTTAAATAGGGCACCACCTGAAATGGTATTCTTTCCTCTTTCAAATTCGACAGGAACTAAGCAAACTCCTTCAGGTACATATTCTTTAAAAGAAGAAAAACCTCCCCAGTCACTCAGAATACAATTAAGACCACACATGAGTGCCTCCGCTGGAGACATGCCATAATCCTCATCATTGTGACAGCTTGGGGAAATATAATAATCTGCAGCCTGATAGAGATTTCTTAAATCTGCTCCCTTTAAGTTTCCGAGATAAATAATATTATCCAATAGTTCCTTTGGTGTGTTACGACCTAAAGCTTCTTGCCAGTGGAAGAAAAATGTCCCCGGCAAGCCTTCTTTACCAAGGTAGGGAATACCTAGGTCATCCATCGGGCCAGCAAAAATAAGCTTCGCCTGGGAATCAATCTGTTGCCAGTAATTTTTAAAGTGAACAATAAGGTCCATTATATTTTTTTGATAACTCAGGCGACCCGTATATAGAAAAATGAATTCCCCTTCTATGCCAAGCTCTCTCCTCTTTGCTTGCCTTCCTTCCTGGTCAAAGAAGAAATCATTTCCATCAACAGGAAAAGGGCACAAAGATTCAGCCTTTTTAATGAGAGTCTTATTCAGAAGCTCCCTTTGCTTATGAGAAGCACAAATAAATTGAACAGGGAATTGTGACAAGGACTCACTTGAGGCAAACCATTGGCGACTTTGAAGAATATAGTCTCCAAAGATATGAAAGATAAGAGTTGGAGCCTTATTCCAATGAAGTTCTGCTAGCGCACTAACCAACTCTCCAGGGTGGGGAACATGATCAATAAAGACTATCTTATCGGGTTTAAAACCCAGAATTGACTGGGCGACTTCTTCTACATCAATTGGCAAAGAGGACTTATCTAGATGAAAAGTTTTGATAGACGCAATATCACTCAACCCTTCATAAGCTGAAAGGAGATTTCTCGTAATGCTTTTACAACTTTGCCAATAGGACTCTTCGTCCTTCTTTATGATGGCCACTTTCATAGTCGATTCCCTATAACGAATAACATTATGATATCATGAGGTTTGTTGTTCAAAAAATCGAGGATTTAGGTGAGTGAGAACCGTGATTTTGACATTCAGGCCCTCAAAATGGTCCTCAATGGCAAAGGAGCAAGTGAGCTAAAAGTTGTTTCTGACTCTATGGAGCCACTAATCAAGGTAGGAGAGAGCATAGTCTTGGAAAAGTCTCAATTAAATCAGCTCAAAATCTTCGATATTATTGTCTTTAACCAAGGGGCAAGACTAAACTGCCATTACTTGACTAAAACAGACCACAAACGAGACCAGTTTATCACCCGCTCTTTAAAAAATCCCACCTCACAGGATTATCCCATTCAATCCAAGGATATTATTGCTCGAGTCAAGAATAAGAAACTCTCTTGGTGGCATAAAAGCATCATCATGATAAGGTCACTACTTTCATGAAAATTTTTTTGAGACAATTACTCACTCTTACATTGGCCAATATGAAGGCCCGGTACCGAAAGACGGTTGCTGGTTTTATTTGGGTAATTCTAAATCCCATCATTCTCTTTTCTGTACAGAGTGTGGTTTTTAGAAAGATCCTTAATATCCAGGTTCCTGATTATGGTCTCTTTCTCCTTGGAGGACTTCTACCTTGGATATTTATTACTAATACTTTAGAGATGAGCATCCCCTATCTTTTTAGTGCTCATAATCTCCTAAGAGGATTTAGGATAAACCCCTTTCTTCTCATCCTTTGTCAGATCATTGATAACTTCTTTAATTTCTTAGTCGCTTTCTTTATCATCCTCATCCCCGTGATGATTTTCACTGACCATACTCAAAGCTCATTCATCTTGTTGCCACTACCTGTTTTAGTTCTTTTCTTTGCTGTTGCTGCTTTGGCTTCTTTGGCCTCGCTTATGAATGTCTTTTATCGAGATACAAAGTTTGTGCTCTCGTTTGTTCTCAATATTATGTACTTTATAACCCCAATTTTTTACCCCATTGAGTTTGTTCCAGATAAGTTTCGCTGGGTCATAGAGATTAATCCCCTCTTTTACCTTGTTCAATCTTTTAGAGCGGCCGTCTATGGCTTTGAGCCAGCGATCTTCTGGTGGTCACTTCTGAAGGCATTTTCAATAACTGTTGTGCTCTGTGTATTTTCCTTTTTTTACTGGCGTCGGAGAAAAAATGACCTCTACTTCTACATCTAACGACACCATTCTCGAAGTGAAGAATCTCTACCTTTCCTTTGATTTGGAATTACAAAAGGGTCATACCTTCAGAGATATCTTTGTAAACTTAGCTAAGAATCCCCTTTCAACAGTTCTTCAGAAAAAAGAAATTCACCCTGTTCTTGAGGACATTAGTCTAACACTTAAGAAAGGCGATAAGCTGGCACTCATTGGTGAGAATGGTTCAGGAAAGACAACACTTTGCCGTTGTATTGCAGAGATGATTTTGCCTCAGCAAGGAACCATCAAAAGATATGGCCAAATCCAAGCAGTCTTTTCCACTGCGAGTGCGATTCATTTCTCACTTACGGGTCGTGAAAATGCCTACCTTTTAGGAGAACTTATATTTCCCAGCTTAAAAACAAAAGAACTTGAAAGCTGTATCGAGGAGGCCTTAGAGTTTTCAGAGCTCGGCAAGTTCTTAGAGGCACCTTTTTATACTTATTCACGAGGAATGCAGGCGAGACTTTTTCTATCAGTCGTCACCTCAAGACCGACAGAACTTCTTATTCTCGATGAAGTCTATGATGGAGCTGATGAATTTTTCCAGATGAAAATGCAAAGCCGTATGAATAAGGTTATTGAAAACTCTGGTGCCGTTATCTTTATTTCTCATAATGCAGAACTGGTTGAGACTATTTGTAACCGAGCGCTCCTCATTCACGAGAGAAAAGCCATCTTTGATAGTCATAATGTCTCCAAGGCGATTGCCCTCTACAAGTCTATTCACACAGGTGGACACCTCACCAACTGAGTCCTCTTGCCCCAAAACATCGCCATGCCCCCTCCGACTAATATAATTTCAACCACTTAGGCACCAGCCATGAAAATGTTTATCAAGTGTTTTGCTCCCGGTAAATTAGCCTATATAATGGGAATAACTCAGGAAAAGGGATTATAATATGGCAAACTCATCAGGTAATAATGGTTCAGATAACTCGGACAAACTCCCCTACAGTTTTGGTGGAATTAATGACTTCAACCTAGAGCAGATCGAAAATGAAGTTCTTAATGACAGTGTTTATCTTGATGTCTTTGCTGGCTCTGATGTTCGCTTCAAAGAAGACGTTAAGCCCTTTTCTTCCGACGCCCTTGAGTCTATCGCTAAACTTAATGTCTTTAATTACAAATACAAAACTTCAGAATACCCAGAGCAAAACTTTCCCGAAGGTGAAGTTACTGGTCTATTAGCCCAAGAGCTTGAACAAACTTACCCGATAGCCGTAAAGTCTGATGGTCAGGATATGAAGTATGTTAACTATGCCTCGCTTGCTCCACTTCTTATTCAAGCCGTAAAAGACTTGAGTGAAAAAGTTGAAGAACAAGGTAAGGTGATCGAAGCTTTGGAGAAAAAGTTAGGTCAATAACACTGTGACTGATCCTCTTCTTCATCCCTTAATTGCTAAAAGAAGAGCTGAGCTTCAACTTAATCTACAAAATATTTCTCAACGAGGCTTCCATAAAGAGAAGTTTTGTCTCATGCCATTTGTTAATATTATTCTCGAGCCTAATGGCTCTGTGGGCTTATGCCGTCACAAAGGCACTGAACACTCTCTTGGTAATCTCAAGCAAAATACTTGGCAAGAAATTTGGAACGGACCAGAAGCGCAAAGATGGCGCCAAGAGTTTCTCAGTGGGGAGCCTGTCACTTGTAAGAAAGAAATTAAGGACCAGCACTGCAATCTCTGCCCTGAGCTTGGAAAAATGATGCTTCCAAAAAAGCAGTTACGAGAGAGCATGGGAACTCCCTTGCGACTGACTGCTAACTTTAATGGCCGCTGTAACCTCCAATGCCAAATGTGCGACGTATGGAAACTCCCCAACGACTTTTATACAGAAGAAAACTTCTGGGCCAGTGCTCGAGAACACCTTTTCCCTCAGCTTAAAGAAATAGATATGCTTAGTGGTGAGCCCTTTATTCAAGCAGACACTTTTAAGCTCATTGATGAGGTGAGCCTCGTGAATCCTTCCTGTAAATGGAGCATAACAACAAATGCTCATTGGAAATTAAATCAGAAAATTATTGATGGCCTCAATAAAATTGAAATAAAGAATATTATCCTCTCTGTAGATAGCTTAGACCCTAATATTTATAAGAAAATACGCTACCCGGGTAATCTCGAAAGGGTTCTTGCGACAATTGAAGACCTTAGAGAATATGAAACTCAGAGAGGAAAAGGAAGAGAGCTCAATATGAACCTCAACTTTCTAGTCCAAAAAGATAATTGGCATGAAATCCCAGAGGTTATCGATTACTGCCTAAGTAGAAATATTCATCCCTTCATCACCTTTTGCTATATTCCAAGCGAGCACTCCCTCCTCACTCTAGATATTAAAATGAGAGAGAAGATACTGAGAAGCTTTCTTAAAAATTTAACCTGGGGAGAACTGGCACTTTCTCACCGCATCCTCAATCCCCTAATTTCTTCATTAGCTAAAATCGACCAATCAAACTACCTACTTGAATTAAATAGTATCAAAGAAAATTATGAGAAAAACGATGAAATCAAAGCGACTACCTAATAACCCGATCCACTTTGTGACGACTTCTCTCTTAATTCTTACCAGCTCACTGCTGCTTACAAGCTGCCAGCTCCCAAGAATTGGAATTCAGTGTATTCAAAAAAGAGCGGCATTAGATATTGGCTCAGGTTCCACAAAAGTTCTTGCGGTCAAAATGAATACCTGTAAAAGAGAGATACTTTATACAGAAAAAAATATTTCAATCCCCTTAAAGTTTAAAGAATCCCTCAACCTTAATAATGGCAGACTAAGTGAAGATAATTTAAAAGATGCAATAGCAAAGTTATCACCAATCATTAAGGAGCTCAGCCAAAGAGAGTTTGAAATTCGTACAGTAGCAACTGAAGCCTTTCGCCAAGCAAGTAACGGAGAAGTCTTCATTAAACGTCTTGAATCTAAAACAGGTCTTGAAATTGAGATAATCGATCAACAACGTGAGGCAGAACTCGGCTTTTGGGGAGCAGTTGGCTCCTTAAATAAAGATCCAAAGTCACTTGTCGTTTGGGATATTGGTGGAGGAAGTATGCAAATATCCTCCATTAGAGTAAGGAAACTTTTTTATTATTTAGGGAAAACAGCATCTGTAAGCTTTAAAGATCAAGTCTTAAAGTTAAAAGGGAAGAGACGTGGTAGCCCAAACCCACTTGGCCCTCATTCGGCACTTGCTGCAGTTGAGCTAGCTCGTGATGTCGCAAGAACTGAAGTCGGAGTTGAGATTAAAGAAGAATCTGAAGAAAAAGAAGTCATTGGTATTGGTGGAGTTCACTTTTTTTCTGTGAGAAAAGGTCTTGAACTTCCAGAAGGTGTTCCCTACTCTCAGCATCAACTACAAATGGCAATCAATCAAAGGTCCTCTTGGGACGACTTCAAATTGGGCGGAAATTATAGCGAGACGGATGTGACAAACCTTGCTCTAATTTTGGGCTTTATGCGAGAACTTAAAATAAACTCTGTTATGCCTGTGCAGGTAAACCTCGCAACAGGGCTTTTATTTACAGAATCTTTTTGGTGAGGAGACATTTTTCAGGTATTCTTATTAGCATGAAACTTAAGGAAGAATACATTTCATTTGGCATCATTGTCCTGATCCTGCTCTTTGTTTTTCTCCCCTTAATGGATAATGCCTTCTATCATGATGAACTTTATGCGACCTCTTCCTATCATGAATTCACCCCAGCTAATCCACCTCCCCAATCATTCGAGGCAACAAACCCTCTCATGTGGGCAAGAAGTTGGAAAGATTTCTCCGTCAGACATCCCCCATTATTTTTAATCTTTTTTAAAGTATGGTCTTTGATAACTCTTGAAGATGAATCATTAATGAGGTTCCCCTTACTTCTCACCTACTTGCTTTCCTCCTTTCTTTTCTTCAAAACTCTTGCCCTCTACTTTAAAAAAAATGAATCCGCCCTTTA
>Ga0136600_1000860_pt1 | contig 15198 bp, 14 predicted proteins | sample AntRauMFilla2698_FD_104634 | JGI IMG/M metagenome (GOLD analysis project Ga0136600, IMG submission 104634) | Saline lake microbial communities from Rauer Islands, Antarctica - Metagenome Filla 2 #698 | ecosystem: Environmental > Aquatic > Non-marine Saline and Alkaline > Saline | place...
GTAAAGCCTTCAAAGGCGGCCTCCATAAGAAGAGTGTGGCCAAAACCATTTGTCATGACATTTGGGTCAGCACCGGCTTTCAATAGGACTCGTGTCGCCTTAAGGTCGCCACCGTTCACCCCATACTGCAAAGGAGTCTCTCCCCTAATGTTTTTAATATTTGGGTTTAAGCCTTTTGCTATAAGTGTTTCTAGGCAAACCTGACACTCTCCCATAAGTGCCCAGTGAAGAAGACCTGAGCCAGTAGTGTCTTTTAGTTTCTCTAGCTCACGCAGCGATTTCTCATCTAAGAGTTCTTTGAATTCTTTACCCCTGCCTACATAGGCAAGAAGCATTTCCTTTGTAATAAGGTCTTTATTGGCCAGCTGGAGGGTCTCTTTAGTCACCCTTGCGTCTGTTGACAAATCTTCATCCCTTTTAGGAGCAACAAGAGTCACTAGCTTAGTTTTTAGCTGCCTTTCTTTTTGCCATTCATTTTCTTTAAAAGTCTTTGGAGAATTCAGTTCAGAATTATCTTTGATCTCAACAACTGACGGCCTACTAACTTCATCCGTAATATCAAAAACAAAAAGAAGACCCATTAAAAGGGCCCCCAAAATTATGATGATTAATGACTTATAGTTTTTAAAAAGTTTCACTTAACCCTTATTAAAGCTCACTCATATTCTTATCTGCTGGAAAAAAATAACGGGGAGTATAGTCAAATTTTTGTCCGTTTAGCTCCGTCACCATCTCATCAACCATTTTATTTTGAACCGCTTTGGCATTTCCCTTCCATCCGGTCAGTTGGTGAAAAATACCAAAGTATGCTGGTCCAGAAGAAGCATTTACTTTACCCGCAAGGGCACTGGTATGAAATAGCGTGCCTGTTTTTGCCACTAGTGTTTTGGCAAGCCTAGGAGAGCGTAATCTCTTTCTAAAAGTGCCTCCATCAACACCAGGAACAGCAACGACTTTCTCAATGGTATTTCCTGCATCGATAAGGATCTGGTCTAACCTTTTAATCATTCCCGCAACAGCGCGACAACTAGATGTATTATCAACTCTTGACCCGTCTCTTTTACTATCAAGGCCTGAACCAGTGTACATTTTAACAATTGGTCCGTTGCTACTATTATTTGGGAGAACCAACTTCGGAAGAAGTTCTTCAAAATACTTATCAAAACCTTTCTCACCACCAAGCTTTTTGAAGACTTGATCGGCAATATAGTTATTGGAGGTAATATTCATAAATTTTAAGTAAACGGTTATTGCTGGTGAAAGGTGAATAAAACCATCCCTTCCCAATGGATTCTCTTTTACTTGGCGAACACGTCCTATCTTAAGGTTAAGTTTCTCAAGATCATCCACCATTTGCAGACCGTCCATGAGTGCCTGAGGAGTGCTTTTGACGAATTCATTGTAAGCGGCTTTTAACTTATTCCAGCCTGGAGTATGAAGAAAGTCTTTAAGATTTGCAGCAGTCCTAGCAGTTGTAACATTAAGAACATAACCAACGTAGCCTTCGGCTTTAGTGAAAACCTTCACTCCTTCATCAAAAGTGATCTCATCAAGCTCGTGAATACCGAGATTATTAAGCTGATTAACGAGAAAAAATAATTTTCTCTTTGAAAAAACGGGGTCGAGACTACCACTGATATGAAGCCTCTTTCCTTTCATAAAAAACTTAGTGTCATATTCATAATCAGGTCCCAAAGTATCGATGGCCCACAGAGAGGTTATTAATTTTGAAACAGAGGCAGTCCTGACAGGAAGGTCGATATTCTTGCCAATGACTTCGCCACTAGGCATCTGCAAACAAAAGCTCTGCTTAGAAGAATCAATACTAAAATCCTTATTAAGGGCGACCCACTTCTTTTCAAGATTAGCATTGGCCGTGGCACTGAGACTTATGAGTAATAAAAAGGATTTAATATTCATGATTTGATTCCCCATTTAAAAGGTACCCCTTAGAGACGCAAAATAACCCCTCTAAGGGGAGTGTGTTTGTATGTGCTCGGGGGTTTTAATGCATCAGGTCATGGTTTTCAAGATAATCTAAGCCCCATAGTCAATTTTACACAGCGTGTAAGGTATTCATGCTGCATTGCGCATCACCTTCATTCCTGATACTCCCTTTCTCGAATTATAAAACACTACCCAAACCTTCAGAGGAGAGAACCTATGAGAACCAAAACTTCCCAAAAGTGGAAAAGCCACATAGTAGTCGGCTTATCTTTAATTTCAATTTCAGGAGCTAATGCCGGCGTAAACAACATTCTTAATAATGTTATGGCGACAATAAATAAAGATGCCCAAATATCTGGACCAATCTATCGTCATGAGAAAAGAAATATTGAAAAGTATGGTGACCAAGTCGCCACAATTCTTCTTCAAGAAGCACACCGACAAGCGAAGAGATTCTTAGATGAAGGTAACCCGAAGGCCTATTACGGTTTTATGGCCCTTGCATTGACTGTTCCCAATCAAGAAGGACTTATGGTCCACTTCAGAGAAGTAGAAGCCGATAAAGACTACTGTCGTGACAAGAGATCAGAGGGGAAGAATATTGCTTCAAAAACAGCTAAAGAGAACTTCCAAAAAACATTTAATGGAAAGGGAGGCTTTTTTAGTAGAAATAAAGAAGGCTTCCTTGTTCCTTGTAAGGACCTTCGTGGCGAAAATACTTATCGTCAGTTGATTGTTGGTGGTTCTGATGGCAGTGATGTTGGAATCATGCAAGTATCTGTACTATGGCACTATGATAACTTCCTTGCTGAAGACAAATACACTTCAGTTAGAGAAACTATCCGCTATGGGCTTGGCTATATAATGGGTCGCTATAGAAGAGCTTTTCGTAAGAGCGTTTCAAGAGATAGCAAGCATGCTTGCTTCATAGATGGTAACCAAATCAATTATCGCTCTCTCATAAGAGGATCTTGGTCAGCTTATAATGGTGGTCCAAGTCAAATATGTCGTTTTAGTAATCCAAGTGATCCTCATGCCCCTAAAGACAAGCACTTCAAGGGTAACCTAAACCTTACTTTAAATCTAAATAATGGTGGTTTTTTTGGGTTCACGAAAGCAGACGAGCTAACATTAACTAGAAATGTAAGAAATGCTGTTGAAGAGGTCATAACAAACTTTGAAAATGATACTAATAAGAGAAGTGCACTTGAGAGTATCTTATAATTAATGAAGTAGCTTTTAATTAAGATAGGTATTATGAAAAGAGTTATCCTGATTGTTCTATTACTCGTCACTGGCATTGCTGCCTTTGTCTTTGTAAAAATGAATGATCAGGGCGATTCAAGCCCTAGGGATCTCCTCTCGAAATCAGAAGACGAGATCCTAAAAATACCAAAAACTCACGTGGAAAGTACCTTATCAAAAGTCTTTTCTGAAGAAACAACCAAGAGCAAGGCATTTCAGAACTTCGTTGACCCAAAAATACCGACACTGTTCTATCTCCGTGAAGGAGACCTTCCAAAGGAAGAAGCAAAAGAGTTTCTTGCCTCATCCTATAAAACACTGACTGATTGCCTTGAAACTCACTGTGGGCAAGGTCCTGATGCTGATGGCTTCTTTGATCCTGCCAAAACAGTTGCGGCCCTTTCTTTAAAGAAAATTCTTCAAATCAGCACCAATGATCCAGAGTTTACTGGTGTCGCTGATTGGCTAAGTAAAGACTCACTTCTTGAGATACTAGACCATCCAAACCCCGACCTGCGAGCACTAAGTGTGACAAGTCTTTTTCAAAACTACAAATCCCCTCAGCTATTCGAGGAAGTCCTCAATGCAAGTCGAGACCTTGAGGGGTACTCCGCTGGAACGACAATTGAGCAACTCAAGAAATATGTCAACAAAGACAATAAGCAAGCCTTTCTCGATACTCTAGAAAATATCGCTAGAGAAAAGGATGGCTTCACAATTACAGAGGTTATAGAAAAAGTAGAAGATATGAGCCTAAGCCAAAAAGAAATTCAAGACCTTGGTACAAGTCTTTGTCGATTTAAGGCTGAGAAAGAAAATTTTAATGCCCTCGCCTTCTCAATGAAGAATGTCGCAAAGGCATCAAGAGTTCAATATAATTTAAAAGCCTCTTGTCCTTAGAGACTCCACACATACTCATCAAAGTAAACTTCGATCATATTTGAAAAGGTTCCAAGTCCAATTGTGGGCTTTGTCGCTTCAGCTACGTCGCTATCCATTTCTTCAAATGGACCCACAAGGTCACATAATTGAGGATTTGTCTTTATTACCACACCTCTAAAGAAGCGGATAAAGCCATCTTCTGATTTCTTATCAGTTAACTGTCTACAATTAAGTGATTGATAGTAATTGAGTCTACCACTTGAAATAAACTCTCTATAGTGAGTTTCCAAAAGATGCGAGAAGGTTCCTGCACCAATAAACTCCCTATCAGCTTGGGCCACATCAGAGTCTTCACCATAAACCATTTCACCCAGTATCACTTGCCGACATATATTGCTATCGATCTCGGACATTCTCTTGGAGAAGTATTTAACAAAGGGATCATTGCTTTTATTAGAGATAAGACTATTACAATCCAAATCTAAATAATGCTCAAAGCTCTTCACTGGCTGGACACTTTCATTCGCCGGAACCCTTGGATTTTTAGAATCCATCCCCTGATCATTCACAGGTGCTTTGGCATAACCAAAGTTCATTGTCGCTAACACCAAAAAGGCCAATAGAGTGCCTCTCATAAGTTCCTCCCAAATTAAATTTTTATAGGACTTATGTTCCAAGAATTATGCCAATTCGATTGAGTCATTCTCATAACTTAGAGCAGGCCTATGCGATCAAAAGGTCTTTAAACCTGTAAACTGTCAAAAATGTTGACGGCCCCTGTTGTTTTTTCTCTCGTTGCTCTAGATCAATTTAAGCTGGGTATAGTTGCTCAAGCCCAATACCAACAGCATACCCATGCGAACCTATAAGGAAGACTTATGAAAACTGGAAAACTTGCCCTCATTTCACTTATTCTCTTAACAGCTCTTAATACTAATGCAAGGGCACCTCACGAAAGAGTCGCAGGTGACATGAATCAAGAAGTTTTTGATTATAATCAAAATGGAAAAATATCAGCAGCAATGCTTTTAGAAGTTGATACAGATATTTATGAAACTGAAAGGTTCTTTGTAACTGAGTCCGACAAAGCTGATGGAGCCAATGACCTAGTTGAAGGGAAAATTATCGCTTCAATGATCAATATGATTGGTCATGAGCTTTTGACAATCAAGTCTCTAAGAGCAGAACTCGACGATAATTCGAACATATCAGATAGTGATATTCAACCTATCAAAGAAAAGCTCATTGGGCTCAATCGTCTCATTGAAGAAATCAACATAAATTAATTTCTATCATTGCTCACAGAAAAGGCAGTGGTTTTTGACACAAAAAAGCCTCCCGTTAGGGAGGCTTTTCTTTTTCTTAAATATGATTTTCTTAATTAATCATCATTCTTAAGCTTTTCAGCTCTCTCTTTCATCACTGCTTCAGAGATACTTGAAGGAGCTTCTGAGTAGCGAGCAAATTCCATTGTGTAAGAAGCTTTACCTGCAGAAAAAGACCTCAAATCATTTGAATAGCCAAACATTTCAGAAAGAGGAACTTCTGCGTTGATAATAACTTCACCATTTGGATCTGTTTCTGAACCTTGAATAAGACCACGTCTAGAAGAGAGGTCTCCAATAACAGTACCTTGGTACTCATCTGGAGTCGTTACTTCAACCTTCATGAAAGGCTCAAGAATTGCTGGTTTAGCATTTCGAATGGCTTGTCTCATCGCCTGACGAGCAGCAATCCTAAAGGCCATATCAGAGGAATCAACATCGTGATACTTACCGTCTTGAAGAAAGACTTCACAGTTGATAACCGGGAAAGCCGCTAGTGGGCCTTCACCCATGACATCTTCAAAGCCTTTCTCACAGGCACCAAGAAATTCACTTGGAATAGATCCACCTTTAATTTCATTATGAAATTTAAAGATTTGATCTTCTTTATCTTTTGCATCATCAGAAAGTGGTTTCAGAGTACCGATAACTTGACCAAACTGACCAGAACCACCCGTTTGCTTCTTGTGAAGATAATCAAACTTGGTTTCCATCGTAATAGTCTCACGGTAGTTAACCTGAGGTGCACCAACAGTTGGGTTACAACCATACTCACGCTTAAGTCTTTCAACGTAAATCTCCAGGTGAAGTTCCCCCATACCAGCAATACGTGTTTCACCAGATTCTTCATCAGTGAAAACGTGAAAAGTAGGGTCTTCTTTCATGAAACGTTGAAGACCTTTTGAAAGTTTTGTTTGCTCTGCTTTATCTTTAGTAGAGATAGAAAGCTCGATAACAGGAATTGGCACGTGAATACCTTCACATGAGATATCCATATCATCTTGCTCACCAACAAAAGTGTCACCAGAGGCACAATCAATACCAACAAGAGCAACAATATCTCCTGCATGGGCTTCATCAATATTGGCCCTATCGTTGGACATCATTCTTACAATACGACCAATTCTTGTTTTCTTCTTTGTACGAGAATTAAAAACGGTATCACCTTTATTAAGTGTTCCTTGATAAATTCTTGTGTAAGTAAGCTGACCAAATTGCTCATCAGTAATCTTGAAAGCCATCATAACAAGATTCGCATCTGGATTTGGATCAAGTTTAATATTTAGCTCGCCTTCTTTTGTATCTTTCTTCGCAGAAGGTTTCTCACATTCAATTGGAGAAGGAAGGTAGCGAGTTACCGCTTCAAGAAGTGTTTGAACACCTTTGTTCTTAAAGGCAGAACCCATATACACAGGAGTTAGAGCAAGTGAGTTTACACCAGCTTTAACACACTTATGGAGGTCCTCTTCACTTGGCTCATTCCCTTCAAGGTAAGATTCCATGATATCATCGTCAAACTCTGCAATGGCATCAATCATCTCACTTCTCACTTCTTCAACTTTGTCCACGAGATCAGCAGGACAATCTTCAACTCTAACAGTTTCACCGTTATCGCCATCGAAGTAGTAAGCCTTACGAGTAATAAGATCTACAACACCAACAAAGTTCTCTTCTGCACCGATCGGCACCTGCATAAGAACTGCATTGTGATTAAGTTTTTCTCTAAGAGCATCACGACCTTTAAAAGGATCAGCGCCCATTCGGTCCATCTTATTCATGAAAGCAAGACGGGGAACACGGTAGCGTTTCATCTGACGGTCAACAGTAATTGACTGAGACTGAACACCAGCAACAGAACAAAGAACTAGAATCGCCCCATCAAGAACACGCAGTGAACGCTCAACTTCTACAGTGAAGTCAACGTGACCTGGAGTATCGATAATATTTACTCTTGTGTCTTTATCAATACCTGTAGCAAATGTTGTTCCCTTACCCTCAAGACCACGCCACCAAACGGTTGTTGCAGCAGAGGTAATAGTAATACCTTTTTCTTTTTCGAGTTCCATGTGGTCCATCTTGGCGCCATCGCCACCACCACGAACGTCTTCGATTTTATGGATTTCTCCACAGTAAAAAAGGATCCTCTCTGTCAGGGTTGTTTTCCCTGAGTCGATGTGGGCTGAGATCCCGATGTTTCTCGTTTTCGCCATTAACTTCATGCGCTTTTCTCCACGGTGATAAATCTATAGACTTCGGAGTGAGAGATCACTCTGAGGCCATGTCTTAGTACTTGTTTTTACGAGTGGATATTAAGGTCAATACTGTCCTACGTCAACGATGCTAAGGCCAAATTAGCAATAATTATTATCAAAAACTGTTGTTTAATGCTCCTCAAAAAAATCATGGACAAGACCCCGCCTATCACTTAAAACTTGATCCACGCAAAACAATCGTAAAACCTGCACTAAATGCTGGAGAAAAATGAGAGGAAAAGACCTTTCTAAAGAAGACCTTTACGAATCTGTGAAGACCTTAGTCGAGACTGAGGAGAAACACCTTCATCTAAGCCAACAAAAGCTCTTTACGCTATTCAGCATCGCCTTCCAGTATCTTCTCTACCTTAGTACCAAAAGCTCTGGTGCCTATATCATCCGAATTGAAGATAGTGCTCTTGCCGAAAAACTGGCAAGGAAGTCCAAGGACCCTAGCACCCGCCGCTTTATTCAATCGCTCACTCTGCCTAGAAAACTAAAGTATCAAAAATCCACCTTCTTTCTGGACTTCTTCCACGTGGGTTCTTGGTCACTGACAGCAGACATTCCTAAAGAAAAAATAATGGGTGCAATCATCGTAAAAAATACTTCCTCACGCCCTATGGTTGAAATCGACCTTGAAGAAGGCGAAGAGACCGATCCTATGGCCGGCCTTCCAGAAGATTACTTTCTCACGTCATTAACTGAATTTGTACCGAAGACCATCACTATCGCTTATGAGTGGCAAAATGAACTCCCTCTAAAAGAGATATCTTTTCCCTTTATCAAGAAAGAAAGGGAGAGAGTCGCCGGCTTTACTCTTTCAAAAGAAATTGACCTGGAAAATATCGACGACTAAACCCCTATATTTTACAGGGTTAAACGACTCTTCTTTACCCAAATCTTCATATCAGATATGTTTAAGTCACCCAAAAAAAACCACGGCTTAAATATGAGAGTATTCTTTTTTCTTTCTTTCCTATTTTTAAACATGAATGGATTCGCCCATGAGCCAATGGGCATAAACTTTAATGAGCTCAGCTGCTATCGCTCTGACCTAGCAACCCTTACAAGTGTTTACTTCAAAGAAAAGCTTGAAGGAAAACTTCTCAAACTTAGGATTAAAAGCTCTAAAACTTCTGAAACGCTAAAATTTAGCTACCAAAAGGCGACAAGTGCCAAAGACTATAGTGAGTGGCTTTTTATCTTCGCCGGCATAGGATCAAACTCAAAATCAATACACATGCAAAAGATTACATACTTCTTAAGGCTATCTGGGTATGGTGGGAATATTTTATTAATCCCCTCTATTTTTCGCCCTGAATTTGTAAAATCCTTTAGCCCAACCGGTATTGTGGGAAATATCCCAAAAGATGTAGAAGGTCTTAATTTAGCAATCAACAAGGCCATAAAGACACTTATACAGGAAAAAAAACAAACCATTTCTAAGATTAACTATCTAGGCTTTTCTCTCGGTGCCCTTACTGCTGCTCATCTTTCAAAAAAGCTCAAAAGAGAAAACCTTCAATATGCCCCAGAAAAAGTACTTCTGCTAAACTCCCCCGTTGACCTCTTTAATAGCCTTAATAGACTAGATAAAATGACAGAGAAACTACCACGCTTTGGTGAGACTCTAGAAATTTCAAGGTCCTTTATAAAAGGCCAATTATCAAAAACTGAAATAACAAATGCAGAGGAAGCCTTCTGCCAGCTTGAAACCATTGAAAGAGATATGATGAAAGGCTTTATTGCGAGTAACCTCGTTTCAATGGTTGGAAATGTTTTCTACTCAGGTCAAAAGAGAACAAGCACAGGCTACTTTGAGAGCCGAATTGGAGAGCTTTCAGCCTTTGCCACCCGTGAGGAGAAAAGAAAGTATTGGCGTAAAGCAAAAATAGAGGCACACAGACTAAACTTTAAAGATTACGTTGAGTACGCCGTAGTACCTAGCTCACAAAGCGCAATAAATAGCTCCATAGAGCAAATAAACAATAAAGTAAGCATGAGGGCCATAAAAGAAACTATTGAAGATTTCAAGAAAGACTACTTTCTTATTCACTCCACGGATGACTTTCTCCTATCTTCGAGAGAAGAGTTTAATGTCTACGCGAACTACTTCTTACCTGAGAATAGCTTTGTCGTAGACAGAGGTGGTCACCTAGGTCTTCTTCACAATAGATCAGCTACTGATTTTATGGTCAGAAAGTTAAAGGATTAACTTTGAAAACTTATTCCTGGCAGGAAGTTTAGTCTTTATCCAAACCTTCAGCCTTGAGCTTATCGATTTGGACTCCAATTTCCTCAGCTTGTTGAGACAATTCACCAAAGAGCTCTATATTACCATTTCTCTGGGCTTCAATAGCCTTTTCAGAGAGCTTCTCATACTGAGACTGTAGCTTTTTGAGGGGATTCGCTTTAAATAGACCAAACATAAACTCTCCTATGCTTTAGAGAGTATCACGTAAGGGAAAAATACAGTTAGACTTCGACTATGAGAATGCCAAAAAATTATATGATATCCAGCTTTTTACGAAAGTGACTTGTATCTCCCTTAACGAGAGGTCTCCATTGCTCTTCCTGATAATCATCGACTCTGCGCCAAGATCCTACCTTTGTCTGCTTTTCATCATAGCCAAGCTCCAGCTTTTCATTTGAGATAACAATGTCCGTTACACCTTGTTTTAAAACCTGCTTCAAGGCCACGATCTCATCATGAATAAGAACGTTTTTATTGAAAATTGAGTTTAAACTTTTAATTTCTGCGCTCATCACTTCTTATCGGCATTTCACCAGCTTACTTGACAAAAAGGATCAATGCCGAGTAATTCCAGTCAGTTAAAGCCATGTAAGAATTACCTACTTTCCCACTCACCAAGAGAATCAGATTGAAAGATATACCGCACTGCGGTATCAACAAGGTAAGAAATCTTTTAATTTTTTTGGAGAAGACCCTCTACTATGCTGATCACTGAAGTTGGAACAAAGACATTGAATGTAGAACTTAACCGTTTTTTAAACGGCAGCAAGCTCTCTTTGTCCCAAGTCGCCCAAAGGTTAGCAGTCTCAAAAGGCCACCTTTCAGAAATTAAAAATGGCAAAGCAACTCCTGCTCTTAATACCGGACTCAGAATATTAAAGATTTGTGGTCTATCCCTAGAAGAGAGAAGGGCCTGGGCGCACTTTTACAATAAAACCATTTCAGACGAATACCTCGAAGTTTTTCAAGAAGTAGAAAGAAAGAACTCACAAAAACTCAATGAGAAAGTTTCTTTCCTTTTAGCAAGAGATTTGGATCTCATGAATGCCTATATCGACATTGTTAATGAAGAAGCACCTCTTCCTTTAGTTAACCTTCGAATAGAGTATGGACGAAATATCGAAGGTAAGCTCGATAAACTGGTCGCTGAGGAAATTCTCGAAAAGAAGATAACTGATCTTGGAAGAGTCTATTGCACAGGAAAAGTTGACCCTATCATAACCAAAAATTCAAGCTACGACCTTTTGAAAGAAGTAGTTGATGATCAACAACTAAAGTTTCAAGCTGGTGACCTTGATGGCTCTTTTAAATTTCACATTAATGACGTTAGTCAGGAAGGGCGAGAAGAGTTGCAAAACTTACTGTCCCAAACCATGAAAAAAGCTGAAAAAATTATGGAAGATCATAAAGGTAAAAAAGATAACGGCGGAAAGAGAATTATATTCGAAATTCTCACAGGCAGCCTTAAGTCTCTTATCTTCATCTTGTGTTTTGGAGTATTGGCCTTCAATGCAACAGTTCAAGCTCAACCGACTGGTGGACTTACGGGTGGGTCAGATCGCATTCTTATTGAAAATCAAGTGCGTTTCATGCCATGGAAAGAAATTGAAATGGATATGAACTTTAAAATTAATTGGCCTGAAGTTTACTACTTTGGCGATTACATAAAGCTTAATAACCTCTGCTACTTTCAATATGAAAATAAACTTAAAACAATTGAACCCATACAGAGCTGCCGTGCAACGAACCTCTTTCCTAAAGACTGCTGGATCGTTCCCTACTATGGTGACCAGGTTTGTGTCCCATACGTGACCGGGTCTCCAATAAGAGGCCACATTTTAAGTGTACGTGAGTGTATTGAAGAGGTTGATAAAGATGTCACCATTGACCTGAATAAAAGAGATAGTGTTGTTGTCAAACTCAATAAAGGTCCCGACAATTCACGAGATGGCGAAGCTATTTTCAAAACCTTAAAGAATGAGGAGCGTTTCGATTATGATATCGAAATCTTTCAACTTAAGGATACGGAAAATGGTCCAGTCCACATTCCAGCAGCTCTTAAAGATTTTACCATCCCTACCTGTATTTAAGAGTTTATAATTTTTTCACTTGTTCAGCCTCAAAAACGAATTCCCTTCCCCTATCTTGAGTTAAGCCTAAGCTGGTAATATATTCCAAAAATCCAATAGAACCCATTTAGAGAGAGATGGCTATTGTGCTTGCCCTGCGCTGGCGGTCTGCCCAGGCCGCCACATTTTAAGCTCCTGAATAGCGAGCCTAAAAAAGTAGGAATTAAAAGTTTATGAAATCTCACTTCTCTTATTTTCCTGCTAGAGAATTGAGGAGAGAGTCCATAAAAAGAATACCAGTGCGGCAATACTGGTAGCGGCAAGCGGATGAATTGAGTCTCCATTCGTTTTGTGGGGGGGCGTTCTTAGGAACTCCCCCCTTTTTTAAAAATAAATTCTTTCGTCCCCAAAAAACCTTTGATATGCTAATTTCTCATAAAAATTAAGCGGAATTATGAACAAACTCCTTTATATTGATGACGACCTTGACTCCCTAGAGCTCTATCAAGATATCCTCTCTCCTGACTTTGACGTTGAAATAGCATCATGCCCTCGAATTGGTCTCCAAAAGCTAAATGAGGGCGATTTTGCTGCCGTGCTACTAGATGTCCATATGCCCGTAATGAATGGCTTTGAAGTCTTCCAAGAAATCATCTCAACTCCTCACTTAAAAGAAATTCCTGTTTTTTTTATTTCTTCAGAAAACACCGCTCAAAATAGGGTGACTGCCCTAAGCCTAGGCTCAGAAGACTTCCTTAGCCGTGAAATGGATGCTGAAGAGGTCATTATTCGTATTAAAACTAAATTAGAGAAGGTCAAAAAAAGGAAACTTGTTTTGGTCTTCGGAGACATAGTTTTGGACCAGGCTGAACTAAAGGCATACTGTGACAACGACCTCATTGAACTTACTCAGATCGAATATAAGCTGCTCTACTTACTTCTCAAGGGCATTATCGATAAGCCTGAAGGAATTGTTCTGAGAGAGGAGATGATAGAGTTTATATGGCCTGTAGGGCCCGAAATGGTCATGCCCAAGACTCTCAACACTCATCTTAGTAACCTACGCAAGAAGCTTAATTCAAAAACCGTGGAGCTTATTTCGAAGAGGCATCTAGGAGTCACTCTATCCCTTATAAAAAGGGAAGGAGGGCCTTGATTCAAACTTACTTATTTATAGATTTTGGGGGAAGAATTTGTGAAAGGTGCCGATTCCGGCCACTCTTAATGGGGTTGGCTTAGGTGGGAAATTGGGACAAACAAGTTTGTTGTTGAATCAAGGCCATAATCCTCTGCCAACCTAGTTACTTTTATATAAAGCAACCCATGTGCCAAAAAAGAAACGCACTGCGCATATGCAATATTAATCACTTATACTCGAAAAGTTAGTCCCAAAAAGAACCCCCTAGGGGCAAGCTGTCCCTTGACAGGGACAATAGGAAACCAAATGTTAATTAGCTGTCAGGCCCGGAACAAATCTCTTGGGTAAAGCTTCCTACTATTCAAATTGATATAAATTCGATAACTTAGAAAAGAGATTAATTGAAGGGAGAATACAAAAGTGAAAGTTAAAGAAATGCGTGATTTAATAACGTCATTAAAGTCTGAGGGAAAACTTAACGGTCAAACAGTTGAGTTTGTTTTAAATGCAAAAAAGTTCTTCGCTAGTGATGTTAAAGCTGGAACAAACACCATGGCATGTCAGATAACAAGAAATAACTTCCATCCCCTTTCTGTTGACTCCTTTGAGTCCTCTTTAAAGCAAGCAAGTGGAGACCTTGAGGTTCTTATTTTTGAAGGAAAGAGCCAAAAGAGCATCACTGAGTCTTTTCTCACAGATAGTACTTTAGAGCTTGTTGTAGAGTAACTTTAAGAAATAAATCTGTTAAGAATGGGGTGAAACTTTTCCCATATCTCGAGGACTTCCTCCTCATTAACAAATGGTGAAAAGCTCAACCTTAATCCTGCCTTTGCCTCTTTTTCACCATGGCCCATTCCTAAGAGCACCCGACTAGGAACAACTGCTCCTGAAGAACAGGCACTCCCATTACTGAGATCTATTCCTCCCATGTCAAAAGCCATTGCGGTAGTTTGGGCCGGATGATTATAGAGAATAAAGTAAATTGTATTTCCATTTCGATGGGGATTCTCTAACCCAACAATTTCCCCTTCATTGCCCAATAAATTTTTAAGTTTTTCTTCAAACAAGCGTACTGCACTATTTTGGCTAGAGAAGTCATAATTCTCATTAAGAGTTTCAAGAGCTAGCTTAAGCGAAAAAACACCATAGCTATTCTCTGTACCAGACCGGTAACCACCTTGTTGTCCACCGCCATTTAAAAGAGCAAGGACTTGGCCACTATTTCTAATAAAGCTGAAGCCACTTCCCTTTAATGCCCCAAACTTGTGACCACTAAAAGTAATGTAATCAAGCGCTAAACTAAGCACCATCCAATCTTTTATTTTACCAATGGCCTGAACACCATCAACCATTAGCTGAAGCTTATACTTCTCTTTTAGCTTTTCAATTATAGAAAAAGGAAAAACAACACCACTCTCATTATTAACCCATGTCCAGTTAACGAGAAGCTCACCATCACAATGATTTTTTATTTTATTTTCAAGCTCTTGTTCGTTCACGGAGCCATCTTTATTGATTCCGTAAGTTATCGCTTTAAAACCAAGCGTTTCCAAGAACCCTTTTTGATTCACTATACAGCTATGGTCTGACTCACAAAAGAGAAAGGTAAACTGTTTCTTCTCTTTAAATGCCTCTAAGGCAAGGGCCTTAACAATGGTATTCATGCCCTCTGTAGCTCCAGAGTGAAAAACAAGATCGAAGGCCTCTTCGTTCAAGGAAAAGGTGTCATAGAGAAAATCTCTGACCTCATTTATCCCTCGCCTAGATCTCTTACCTTCTGTATGAACACTGCTGGGGTTACCAAACGACCAACGATGAGAAGACATGGCCTCTAGGACAGAAGGCGCTAAAGGTGTGGTTGCGTTATAGTCAAGGTAGGTGCGCTTTGCGAAGTTCATGGGCTTAACTTATTAGGCTTTCCCTCCTTTAGCAATATAGAAGCCATCGACGTCGAGACAATAAAAAAAGCCCCTTAATAAGGGGCCTTTTTTATGAAGAAACCTAGAAAGTTAATTCTTATTGGTTTATTTCACCAAGTGGACTACGAATTCCAGAAGCAGGTGCTTCGGTAGAAGTAGTCTCA
>Ga0136600_1000861_pt1 | contig 15197 bp, 14 predicted proteins | sample AntRauMFilla2698_FD_104634 | JGI IMG/M metagenome (GOLD analysis project Ga0136600, IMG submission 104634) | Saline lake microbial communities from Rauer Islands, Antarctica - Metagenome Filla 2 #698 | ecosystem: Environmental > Aquatic > Non-marine Saline and Alkaline > Saline | place...
ACAATACAGCCGATAATCGACACAGTCAAAGGCGTTGAAATATGCTCTAACCTTTGCTCCAGTTCCTGAACGGTTGAAATCACGTCAAATTGTTGACGCGCGCAAGACGGGCATGAAATTACATTAACGCCGCGATGACGCAAACCAAGAGATTTCAATATCTCGAAACCGGCTTTAATTTCCTCGACCGGATCCGCCGAGAGCGAAACGCGGATTGTATCGCCAATCCCCGCCCAGAGCATATTGCCCATTCCAATCGCAGATTTAACAGTTCCGGTCTTGAGGCCGCCGGCTTCGGTAATGCCGAGATGCAGCGGATAATCACAAGATTCCGCAAGCTGCATATACGCCGCAACACACAAGAAAACATCCGATGCCTTACAGCTGATTTTAAAGTTAAAGAAATCATTATCTTCAAGAATACGAATGTGTCGCATCGCAGATTCAACCATCGCATCGGGGCAAGGCTCTGCGTATTTCTCAAGTAAGTCGCGCTCTAAGGACCCTGCGTTTACGCCGATACGCATGGAACAATTATTGTCTTTTGCGGCTTTGATCACTTCTTTGACGCGCGCGTCCGATCCAATATTGCCCGGATTGATCCGCAAACACGCCGCGCCGTTTTCCGCCGCCTCGATCCCGCGTTTATAATGAAAATGAATGTCTGCCACGATAGGAACACGCACCTCGGGCACTATATGTTTTAACGCTTTGCTGGATTCTTCGTCCGGACAAGAGACACGGACAATATCTGCGCCCGCCTCTTCCAAAGCGTGAATTTGATTGATTGTGCCCTTTATATCGGTCGTGAGAGTATTGGTCATTGATTGAACGCTAATCGGCGCGTCGCCGCCCACGGGCACATCCCCTACAAAAATCTGTCTCGATTTTCTGCGCTGAATATGACGCCAAGGCCTAACTTTTGTGTGATCGTCAATGGTCATAACCATACCTTTTTATTACTATTACATAGTATTTAGTCGGTTACAGGAGAATTTACAAGATTTTCAGGTAATTCTTTGAGGTCTTTTTCAGGTAAAATGTCAGATAAAGCATTTTCCGTTACATCTGTATTTGTTTTTAAAGGTGGAAGACGTTCTTCAAAATAGGCTATATCAAGCGTTATATTCTTGCCCACATCCCCCGATTGTCCTTGCGGGGCAATCTTTTGCCCGTCATAGAGCATAGAAAAACCGCCTAAATTTCCCGTCCGAAGCACATAAGAGTTATCACCAATAGCTGTGTCAAATGTCTCGCCTGCTTCGAAAACACGCGAAACCAGAATATCACCCTCTGTTTTACTGATTTCGAACCATGTCTTTTCCTTGAATTGAAAAGAGACATCCCGAGATATCACCTGCGAAGCGTTGCCTGCTGTTACGTTAATTTCGTTTAACGCTGAGGCTATTTCCTGCGTGTTAAATCCAGCAACAGGGGCAGCATTGTTTTCAATAACAGACGCAACAGGCGGAATTACAGATTGCTGTGTTTTCGGCGTAAAGACCATTACAGCAATAATCAGGCATAAGAGCCCGGCAACAGAGCCCGCAATAATTTTTATAGTAGGAACCTTACTCTCGTTCGCGGCAATGGGAAAATACAGATTTGGCTTTGTGGATTCATTACCCAAACATTGTCTTTTGAACAAATAAAGTATCTTGTCACTCTCTAGCTGGAGAAAGTCCGAGTATGCGCGGATAAAGCCAATGGCATAAACCCGCCCGGGCAAGGCTGCAATATCATTCTCTTCAAGGCCTTGAATATAAGAGCTGCGTATACGCAGCGCTTGCTCCACATCAGATATGGATAAATTGTAATATTCGCGCGCTTTGCGCAGTACGTCTCCGACAGGCTCATTGAAATTCTGAGCCCAGTTGAAGTCTCCCGATAACTCTTCGCCATCAATGCGCGCAGCTGAATTCGTAATATTCAGCGACCCCAATGGTGCACCATCGCGTTGAGCCGCAATTTTTTGTGATTTAATTATCCCCATGTTTGAAACATTAGGACAATTTTGACGGGTAATCCAGAATTTAATTAATGTTTTCCAGACCATATGCGCTGTGAAGTGTTCGCACGGCAAGTTCTCTGTACTCGGAAGCGACCAAAACGCTGATTTTAATCTCTGATGTCGATATAACCTGAATATTAATTCCTTTATCAGCTAAGGCCTGAAACATAGTCTGGGCGACACCTGCGTGGCTTCTCATACCGATACCAATCACTGAAACCTTCACAACTTTCTCATCTGATCTGATTTCCGTGTCGCGAAGTTCCGGGCAGTTTTTCAATGCATCAAGGGCTTTTTGCAAATCCGTGCGCGGAACTGTAAAAGTCATATCAGTGTGTGTGCCGTCAGCCGATATGTTCTGGACAATCATATCTACATTGATCTCGCCTTCGGTCAAAGGACCAAATATCTTAGCCGACATTCCCGGTATATCAGGCACACGCATAAGTGTGACTTTCGCTTCGTCTCTTTGGCATGTGATGCCGTTTACAAGTTGCTTTTCCACGATATCTTCCTCTCTGGTCACTAATGTTCCGGGTAAATCGCTGCCTATCGCTGATTCAAATGTTGATAAAACCTGAAGCGGCACATCGCGCTTCATTGCCATTTCAACAGACCTTGTTTGCAGTACTTTTGCGCCTAAAGATGCCATCTCAAGCATCTCTTCGTATGAAATCATATTCAGCTTTCGTGCATTGCGCACAATACGCGGATCTGTTGTGTATACGCCATTAACGTCGGTATATATATCACAACGCTCTGCGCCCAAAGCCGCCGCAAGCGCCACAGCCGTCGTATCCGATCCGCCGCGCCCGAGTGTTGCTATCCGGCCATCTTCTGTGACGCCTTGAAATCCAGCCAGCACAGCAACTTCACCTTTATCAAGGGATGCATTCATATTTTCGGGCCTTATTTCTGCGATACGCGCTCTGCCATGGACATCATTACAAATAATAGGAACTTGCCATCCCTGCCATGAGCGCGCATTTATACCCCGCTTTTGCAAGGCAAGCGCCATCAAACCCGATGTTACATTTTCACCGCTGGACACAACAGCGTCATATTCACGCGCATCAAAACGCTCTTCCAGACTTTCACAATAAGAGACAAGCTGATTGGTTACACCGGACATGGCCGAGACAACCACAGCGACCTGATTGCCACGCGCAACCTCGGCAGCAACTTTGTCCGCTGCTTTTTCAATGTGCTCTATATCCGCTACGGATGTACCGCCAAATTTTACGACTATTTTCATTTAATCTTATTTTCTTGTAGCTATTGCCGTTTGGTAAATTTAGTCTTACATAATTAACAGGTAAAAATAAAGACAAGAAAACACAATGAAAACAATCAATCAGGATGAAATTGCCCATTTTCAAAAAGATTCATCGCATTGGTGGGATGAAAACGGTCCGTTTAAACCGCTTCATCGCTTAAATCCTGTGCGCATAGCGTTTATTCGAGACCAGGTTACTGCGCATTTTGATGTCAGTACAGAGGCAATTACGACGCTCTCTGATCTGTCTGTGATTGATGTTGGCTGCGGCGGCGGCTTGGTCTGTGAACCGCTTGCGCGGCTCGGGGCTGATGTCACAGGAATTGACGCCGATGAAAATGCCATCGCAGTTGCACAGGATCATGCGCGCAGACAAGGCTTAAACATTAACTATGACGCTAAGACGACTGAGGATGTAATCGCTCAAAATAAACAATATGACATTGTATTGGCTTTGGAAATTATTGAACACGTCAACAATCCCAACGATTTTGTGCATGAATGCTTTCAACTTTGTAAGCCTGGCGGTCTCGTCATTTTCTCAACCCTGAACAAAACATTGAAATCATATGGTCTCGGCATTATTGCCGCCGAATATTTGCTGGGGTGGGTTCCAAAGGGAACACATGACTGGAATAAATTTATAAAACCATCCACGCTCTCTGCCTATATTCGCAGCGCCGGCGGATTACCGCTATCGCAAAAGGGACTGATCTTTAATCCGCTTAAAAACAAATTCAAAATGTCCGATACGGATTTGGACGTGAATTACTTTATTACAGCCACGCACAATTCATAAAAAAGAAAGTTATAATTATGAGCCAGATTTTTTTCATTCTAACATTGATTTCAATGCTTGCCGTTCTCGGCACTTTGGTTTCTGGTATGTTTTTCATGACGAAGAATACTGAAAGCAGCCGCGTAAAAAGCAATAAAATGATGGTCTGGCGTGTTGTCCTTCAAGGCGCGGCCGTTCTTTTCTTTATTCTGGCCGTCGCTACGCAATCATAAAGAATTATTCTACTTTGAACTGCCGTAGATATTAGATCATACCTGCGCAATCATTTCTGTCTCTAATTGCTCTTGTTCAAGACGCGTGCCCTGCACATTGGCACCTTCAAGCTTCGCATTATCCATATTTGCTCCGGTTAAATCCGCATCATGTAAATCACAACCCGACAAATCTGCACCGCCAAAATCTACACCAATGAGCGATGCTTTTGATAAATTTGCACCCTTAAGATTTGCATAACGAAAACTTGCACCGTCCAGCATAACTGTCTTTGCCTTACGCTCACCGCCAACCGTAAAATAAAGCGGACTAAAATTCGCGCCCTGCAGATCGGCATGACTAAAATTGGCATATTCAAGGAGACTGGCCCGAAAATCTGCCCCTTGTAAATAACAGCGCCTGAAATCAGTATTATTCAAATGCGCACTCTGAAGCTCTATATTCGTAAGATCCATACCACACCATAGTGCTCCTTCCGCACGCAAAGCCGTCATTTTACGCCCGGCAAGACTAATCAATGGCCGCAGATCATATTCACCAAGATCAAGATGCTGCCCTTCACGACCAACGGTTGAAACCCAAATTTTATGATCTTTAATCAAACGCTCTAGATCACCATCAATATCAGCAATCGATTTACCGGAATTTTCATCATTTAATGTTTCGGAAATATCAACGCCACTACCCGTTATATTTTCTAAGATCACACCCGTTAAAATGGCCGATTTCATGTTCGCACCTTTTAAACGCGCTCCCTCCACTTCGACTTCTGTAAGGTCAGCCCCTTCGAAAACCGCGCCCGATAGATCGGCATTTCGCATATTCGCTTTGGCCATAATTGCATCCGAAAAATCTGCATTGCCTGCAAGCGTGCCAGACAATTCCGCGCCCGATAAATTTGCGCCGCGAAAAGAAACAGCGTGTCCGGTATGCCCGAAATCACCCTCGGTAGAAAAACCGCCAACCCTCAAATCTGCCTGTTCCAGATTTGCGCCTGATAAATCCGCGCTTTCGATGCGCGCGCCCCGTAAATCCGAGCGCACAAAACATGTATTCTTTAAAATAGCATTCCTGAGGTCACAAGCGTAAAGCGACGCTTCGCGAAAATTTGCGTCCGATAAATCCATATCGCGCATATCACAAGCAACCAGATGCGCCTGTGACAAATCTTGGCCGAAAAAAGACAATCCTGAGATATCTTTTTGCTTCAACATAATGCGAAGTCCCCCCACACGACCAGTAATAAAATACCGATGCAGCTTCAGCATTTCATTCAATTCATCCTGTGTCATACGCGGCAGGCTTTCTTCCTGCGATTCTTCCGACATCATATGCCTTTCCGAGAGGTTTGCTCCGCAATGATCTTCAATTTATTTTATTCTACCATGATCCACTAAGAATCTTGCTAAAGACTTAATATTATGCATTATTAACCCTTAAATTGACACAGTAAGAACCAACAAATAGTTAAGATCAATGCAGAAAAAAACATCCCTTAAAGATTACAGCCAAAAAATTGCGTTCTTTTGTGTCCTTGGCGCAACCCTTTTTATCCTTTCAGGGTGCGGCATAAAACCAAAAGAGCTATCCGCACCGGACGGCAAAGATCAAAACGCTTTTCCGGCCAGGTATCCCGCGCAAAGCCACAAATAACCATATAACATTTTAAAAGAGCATATTCCCATGTCTGAATTTCATTACAAAGACGGTATTCTTCACGCCGAAGACGTTAATCTGGCCGAGCTGGCCAAAACAGAGGAAACACCCCTGTATGTTTACAGCACTGCGCATTTAAAAAAACAAGCAAACGCGCTCCACTCCGCTTTAACAGAACAGCTTAAAACCGGGCAAGATTTTCTGATTTGCTTTGCCTGTAAATCAAACAGCAATCTGGCCGTTTTATCTTTGTTAAAAGATGAAGGGCTTGGATGCGATATAGTAACAGGCGGCGAGCTTGTCAGAGCCATTAAAGCGGGCGTTCCGGCTGATAAAATCGTGTTTTCAGGCGTCGGTAAAACGCACGAAGATATCCGTCAGGCGCTTAAGCATAAAATCCTGCAGATCAATGTGGAATCAGAGCCCGAGCTTGACCGCATAGCGAAAATTGCCGAAGAACTCGGTGTCACGGCCCCCGTCGCGCTGCGTTTCAACCCCGATGTTGACGCGAAAACGCATGCTAAAATCACAACGGGCAAAAGTGAAAACAAATTCGGCCTGATTAAAGAGCATTTGATTGCGCTCTATAAAAAAGGCAGCGCCCAGTCCTCTATTGATATGAAGGGCATCACAACACATATTGGTTCACAGCTAACCGATGTCAGCCCCTTTCAGCATGCCTTTCTAAAAGTCAAAGACCTGGTAAAGGATTTGAGAGATATGGGCCTTAAGGTTGAAACAATTGATATTGGCGGCGGGCTGGGAATCACTTACACCGATGAAACACCGCCCGATCTGGATTCGTATGCACGATTTGTAAAAGACATTATAGAACCGCTTGACGTGAAGATAATTCTAGAGCCCGGGCGTTTTATTTCGGGTAATGCAGGCGTTCTAATCAGCAAAGTAGAATATATTAAGCATGGCGAAAACAGGACATATATGATTCTGGATGCCGGTATGAATGATCTCGCGCGGCCTTCATTATATGATGCCTATCATCCTGTTATTCCGGTGGATGAAAACATAGCGGGCGACACCGTCACCTATGATATCGTAGGGCCGGTCTGTGAAACAGGCGATACGTTTGGCAAAGCCATTGATCTGCCCGAACTTAAAGAAGGCGATTTTATTGCAATGACATCCAGCGGCGGATATGGCTATGTTATGGCGTCAAATTATAATACGCGCCCTCTGCCTGCTGAAATTCTGGTTAATGGCGGAAGGCACGTAACCGTCAAAAAACGCCAGACCTATGATGAGATACTAAGCGCCGAAATTTTGTAATGAGATGAAAAGATAAGCCGTGATGATCTGAATATAGTTCAGTCTTCAGAACTTGCAGCATCTTCCTTACTGCTTTCTTGAGAAGCATTTTCGGCACTATTTTGTCCGGCATATTCTGAATCTTCTTTGGTAACAAGCGTTCTCTCTGCGCCAAGCGGCACTAATTTCAAGACAGCCTCTTCAATACCCTCCGGCGGATCAACAAATGTGGCAGTAAAACTATGCATCATTTGAGGCTCCAAAGTGACAGGAGCATCCTCATACTCGTAAATCCATTTTACAATACCCTCAGGCGTTTCAACATCAATTTCAACGGCAGGAACCTCTGTCGTATCACTGCCCAAATTAAGCAAACGGCCATTAACCTCTAATACACGCCTGTTTTCATCATTTGTTCGTGTAAGGGCAGACACATTCTCGAAGATGATCTGCTCACCTGCTAAATCGGCTTTAATGCCGAAAAAGCTGTAAAAGCTGGCTGATCCGGGGAAAAACTTCATAAACGGCCCGCTCACGATTATCGCCAAAATAAGAAAAACAACACCCGCAGCGGCAGCGGGCCCTATACTAGCGGCATAAACAAACTTGGGGTTCTTTTCAGAGTCGCTGTCTGCGTGTTTCTCTGCGTCTTCATCGACTTTCTCAGCCCCAGGTTCAGGTTCAGTTTCAGTTTCAGTTTCACTATCCTCTTCAACATCTTCTGTTTCGGAGGCGTCCTCTTCGGATTCAAAAAAATTATCGAGATTCTCGTCCGCCTCAACGCCGGAATCAGGATCAACACCCGAATCATCAGCAGCTTTGCTTTCTGCGGCTTCGCTGCTCTCTTGGTCCTGCGTCTCGGCAGCTTTCTTATCCGCAAGCGCATCATCCACGCCGCTATCGGCCGCAGACGAATCATCCTTACGCTCTATATCCTGCGCCCCTTCAAGGGTTTGGTGCCATTCATGACCACAGCTTTTACAACGCATCTCGCGTCCATCTTCACCAATTATGTGATCTGGTACGATATATCTGGAATTACATTCACTACAATTTATAATCATTTTATGCGCAGGGCTATCTTCTATATTCAATAATTTGTATAGTTTAACGCATAATTTTAAAAAGCCAAACACTGAATAACTTATGATTAAATTTGACCATGTCGGATTACGATACGGAATAGGCCCTGAAATCCTCAGCGACATCAGTTTCGTTCTGGAGCCGGGATCATTTCATTTCCTGACCGGGCCCAGCGGCGCCGGCAAAACATCGCTTATGAAATTAATGTATCTCGGGCGGCAGCCAACGCGCGGTATGGTTCATATGTTCGGCAATATTATTAATACAATGCCGCGCAACTCTCTTGCCGCTATCCGGCAATCTATCGGCGTTGTGTTTCAGGATTTCAGACTGCTACAGCATATGTCTGCTTTCGATAACGTTGCCCTGCCGTTGCGGATTAAATCCGTGCCCGAGGCGCAAATCAAAAAGGATGTGAACGAACTGCTCGAGTGGGTCGGCCTCGGCGATCACGTGGATGCACTGCCCAATACATTGTCGGGCGGACAGCAACAACGCGTTGCAATCGCGCGCGCCGTTATAACACGCCCCAAATTACTGCTTGCGGATGAACCAACCGGAAATCTTGATGATGACATCGGCATACGCTTGCTGAATCTTTTTGAGCAGCTCAATAAAATGGGTACCACCCTCGTGATCGCAACGCATGACGAACATCTGATCGATAGATTTGGACATCCGCGCATGATGCTTGACGATGGACAGCTCAGCATTGAAAAACAAGATTCGTGGCTACGTAAAAAGCTGGAAGGTGTTTTTTAATGGCAAAGAAACCACCTAAACCTTCCAAGAAGGAAAACCGTGCAAAAGAACCAATGATTGGTAAAGCCAAAGGCACGCGGCGTTTTGATATCGCATTGGAAAATGTACAGGGGTCGGGCTTTCTCGCTCTTTTAATCGGTTTGATGAGCTTTCTCGTTATATTGGCTTTATCGGCCTCGTTTGCATTATCGGCGATGTCTGATCGTTGGTCGTCCGGTCTTGAAAATAAAATGACGATTGAGATCCCCGCCGAAGATTTAAACGGCGCGCCGCGCAGCCGCGAAAATATTACCCGCCTGACCGGCGACATCACAGCAGCCTTTGACAATATGCCACAGGTAAAAAGCTATAAAGTCCTGAGTGAAGAGGATATCAGCGAACTGGTCAAACCATGGCTCGGAGAAAATCTTCCGCTGCAAGACATCCCTCTCCCCGGTTTGATATCGGTAGAAACGCACAATAATGACGCGGCGAATATCCAAGCCTTGGAACGCAGGCTTAAAAATATTTCAGGCAATATCCGCCTTGATACACATCAAAACTGGCTATCGCACTTACTGCGTTTTACACAAACGCTCCAGCTTGTGACCTTCCTGATTAGCCTTGTTGTGGGCGTTACAACGATCATTGCGATTATTGGCGCCGTCAAAGCCCGCATGTCGGTTCTGCACGATGAAATCGAGCTGCTGCACCTTATCGGCGCAACGGATAATTACATCGCATCACAATTTCAGCGCTATAGCTTTTTCATCAGTTTAAAGGGCAGTCTGATCGGCACATTGGTCAGCGCCATTATACTAAGCCTGATCGGATTGTTATTTAGCGAGATGTCCGTCAATTTGTTGCCTAATTTCAAACTCACGATGAATCATATTGTGATAATCGGCTTTGTTCCCATTGTAATCAGTTTGTGCGCAATGATAACGGCGCGCAGAACCGTTATTCATGCCCTGACACAATTGCCGTAAAGCCCCGGATAAAGACATGAGCACAAAAACACACTTTCCATTTCATAAAAGTCTTTTCATCGTAGGTTTGGCCATCGCTTTATGCTGGTTCATTGGCCTTATCATGTTCGCTGCGCTTGTGACGCTGGCAAAACCGGTTAATATTACAGGCTCTGCGGTAAAAACTGACGCTATTGTCGTTTTCACCGGCGGGCCAAAGCGTATTGAAACGGGAATGATGCTGCTTGAAAAAAAATATAGCCCTTATCTTTTTATTTCCGGCGTTGGCCCCGAACTCGATGAGAATCTGTTTGATACAATCTGGAACAATAAAGACAAAAGCAAAACATGCTGTGTTGAATTGGGTAAAACAGCCCGAAATACGGCGGAAAACGCGACGGAAACAGCCGATTGGGCCGCGCACAAAGACACAATAAACTCTATAATTCTGGTGACAGCCGATTACCACATGCCCCGGTCCATGCTAGAGCTCAGGAGAACGCTGCCTGAAATTTCCGTTACACCATTTATTGTCGAAAGCCGTAAAAACCTTATCAAAAATCCGGATTACTGGATGCTGGTTTTCAGTGAATATCATAAAAGTTTTTATACAATCATGCAGCTATTATTTGCATCTTCGGCAAAAGATGTATAAAACAGCCTTCTTTTAACAACACCTCCTTTTAACAACATAAGCATATCCGCATGTTCTTTATCAGAGCGACATTATTTAACATTACATTTTATACCATTACAGCGCTGGCCTGTATTGCTTGCCTGCCTGCACTCGCCTTTAAACGCGATGGTACATTCAAAGTGATAAAGACATATCTTGCAGCCGTTCATGCGATTGAGAAATATGTATTAGGTCTTGATTACGAAATTCGCGGACAGGAGCATCTACCCAAAAACGGCTCCTTCATTGTGGCCGCAAAACATCAATCCCCCTATGAAACATTAAAACTTCATCGTTTGTTTAATGATCCTGCCATTGTTTTGAAAAAAGAACTGCTGGATATTCCGCTATGGGGTAAATTTTTATCGCGCATTAACCCTATTGCCATTGATCGCAGCCAGAAAAAAGAAGCAATGAAACAAATCATTGAAGGTGCGCTAGCTGTCAAAAAACAAGGCCGCACCATTGTGATTTTCCCGCAAGGTACGCGCGTTTACCCTTGGGAAACCGCAGAAAATAAACCGTACCGTGCAGGAGTTGCGCGCATCCAGATGGAAACACAGATGCCTGTTATCCCGCTGGCGCTTAACACTGGACTGTACTGGGCGCGCAAAGGCTGGTTGAAATATCCGGGCAAAGTTATATTTGAATTTAAACCTGCATTATCTGATTTTGAAAGCGTTCAGGATGGCGTCGAAAAAATTCAGCAGGCCGTAGAAAGCGCAACGCAAAAACTTGAGGCCGAGGCCATAATAGCACATCCTTATTTACAAACCGCGATGACGCAGCGCCAGCATGCTATCGAAAATAAAAAACAGAAACAGGCCGATGCAAACAAAGTCTAAACGCCTCCATTTCATACGCTATTTTATTGGTTTTCTGCTTTTACTCGCCGTTTTATATGGCGCGGTATGGGGCATCATTGCCTATTTTATCGATCAGCAAGTAACACTCACCCGGCAAAATAACGCGCCCGCACTCACCCTCGGCGATGTTTCAATCGGCGGATTTCCCGCCCGGCATAATGTGAAAGGGACGCTAAGATATGAAATCCCTGACACGGAAAATACAATTCATGTTCCGCAGTTTAGCCTTCAAAGTTACTTTCTGCCCGGCCATGATCTTTTTATAGATTTGCCCGAGGGGCTCACGTTTAAATCGGGCGCTGAAAAACCGCTTCTACCGAGCTTGCCTGACAAACGTGTGAATTTTGCAATCAAAGAGGCTGATTTTGATGTGCGGATTCCTAAATCCATCCCTGCGCAATGGACTTATCAAACCCTTCTGAACTGGCGGAATAAACAGCATGCCTATTTGCCCATACATAATTTCTCAATACAGTTTGAAGGATTTAAAATTAGCGGCAGCGGATCGGTCAGCCTTGATCAAAAACTGCAGCCTACCTTAAATCTGCAAACAGAAATTTATAATGCGGACCAATTTTTAGAGACATTAAAAGACCATGACCTCATTAATCGCAAACTTCTTATGGCTCTCGGATTTTTGGCCTCCAGCCTCACAGAAATCAACGAAGACACGGGCGAAAAATATGTAGCCCTTCCTATTCGGATAGAGAACCAGACTTTTTATCTCGGGGCTGTGAACGTGGGGTATATCGCTTCGATCCGATGGGGGAGCGCGGATAGTTTGCCTGCCCCCGATCAATAATCTGGCGGCGCACATGGCGCGTGTGGGCAAAAAACTGCTGCAGGAAATCACCGTCATCATTTCGAATGGCACGCTGAAGCGCGGTAAGGTCTTCGTTAAAGCGCTGCAATAATTCCAGCACGGAGTCTTTATTGGTCAAGAAAATATCGCGCCACATTACTGGGTCGGACGCAGCAATACGGGTGAAATCGCGAAAACCACCCGCAGAAAAACTAATTACATCGTCCTGCATATGATCTTCAAGATCAACGGCTGTTCCCACAATGGTATAGGCAATCAAATGCGGTAAATGCGAGGTCATGCCTAAAACCATATCATGGCGCTTTGCGTCCATAATTTCGATCCTTGCGCCAAAGGCTTCCCACATAAGCGTTATTTTTTCAACTGCGCGAATATCAACCTCTGGCGGCGGCGTTAGAATACACCAGCGATTTTCAAATAATTCTGCAAAGCCTGCCTCCGGTCCTGAATATTCCGTTCCTGCAATCGGGTGCGCCGGTACAAAATGCACGTGATCCGGCAAATGCACAGAAACATCCTCGATAACAGATTCTTTGACCGAACCCACATCTGTTATAATGGCATCCTGCGCCAGATGGTCTTTGATGCTGGCGGCAATTGCGGCGGACTGGCGGACCGGAACGGCCATTATCACCAGATCTGCGCCCGTAACCGCTTCTTGCAAATTTGGCGTGGCATAATTGGCAAGGCCAAGTTCCATGACTTTATCACATACGTCCTGTGATAAATCAGAGCATACTATTTCCTTTGCAAGATCAGCCTTGTGAATTGCCCGCGCAACAGAAGAGCCAATCAGGCCAAATCCAATAATACATACTTTTTGAAACACAGAGCTTACCTTACTTGTTAATATAGGGGCTTGTTAATATTTAGGAGGCACAGCATAGCCGCCAATACGGTAACAGCGCGTCATCGAACCGCCGCCGATTGATTTTTCAAGCGCGGCAAGGCGCTTGTCACCTTGTTCTATATATTCATCCACTTCAATTAAATGAAGCGTGTTTGAATAACCATCATCCGGCGAAGTATAAATAGAAACCGGCTCAAGATCTTCTTGTTTACATTTATCAACCAAACCGCCACGGCTAACCGCTTCGCCAAGCTCTACAACAAGGAATGTACGGTCCGCCTCCGATTTATCAAATGGCAATTTGGAAACCACCAGGGCGCGCTGCGCAGCCATACTCATATTATCACCGTCAGCATCATTAAAAGGCAGCCTCGCGATGATATTCAATTCCTCGTCACCTATTTCATCTTTAAACATGCGCCACCATGAGCGCTTATCCCCATCTTCGGGCCACGGCAGAACACCAAAGGTTGCATCACCCTCGCGCACCATCGCCAAAACGCTCACGGCATTACTGGCACGTTTTACAGGGATGGAGGAGCTGAAATAGTCTTTGGCAAGCTCCATAAAAGAGAGCGCATCATGCGCAGAATGCGCGCTATCAGTTGCCGGAATAGCAATATGAACATCTTTGGTTTGCAAAATTGTTGTCGCGCCGATAATCTCGCGCCATATCCGAAATAAAGACTTACGTGGAAACTTTCCGCTGTGCGCTTTAAATAATTTGCGCATCAAATCCGCTTCACGGGCAGGGAATATAATCTGCTTCCCCGACTTGCGTTTGACCTTCACAATTTCATCAACAATATCAACCCGTTTTTGCAGCAAATCCTGAATATGGGAGTCGATCTTATCTATGTCACGCCTTAGCTCATCTATGTCACGCTTTGACATGGTGTATTCCTCTGATTACTCTGCTGAATATAAAAGATTATCTATCATTATTATGCTTTAAAAGAATTACCCGAAAAGCCCCTTTATTCCAAGCCTTATCTAGTTTTTTCATGAATTGATGTACGGTTTCCTGACAATGCCGCATTGCTAACGGCATAACGGCGCTGCGTATTTTTTTCGCGCGAGCCTTCGGGCAATCCTGCGTAAAGTTGTTTGCTGGCTTCTAATATATGGACACCTGCAAGCCGTGACAGAAAGAAGCGACCGAAGCTTTCAAAAATATAAGCCGTTTTTAAAACCAGAAAAGATTTAAATGGCGGCATAAACAAAGCACGCTCCTCACGTTCACTTACAAACAAGTTCTTTTTCAAATGCGTCTTAAGCAAACGCAGTGTATAAGGCACGCCATGACCGAAAGGAGACCCGTCATACCGCGCCCATAACCCCGTGCGATTTGGCACCATTAAAATCAGTCGTCCATGCCCTTTTAAAACGCGCCAGCATTCCTGTAAAAACGCATCAGGATCATCGGCGAATTCAAACCCGTGCACAACCAAAATACAATCCACACTTTCTGTATCCAGCGGCAATGCGTCGCCTTCGGACAAGCAAAGGGCGTTGGGCTTTCCCTGAGGCCAGTGATGCCCGCCAAATTTTGAAGGATTAACGCAGATTGCGCGGTCGGTATCTTTGTAAATTTTTTGAATATACGGCGCAGCGTAACCATAACCGACAAGCGTTTTATTCATCAGACTTGGTAAAACAGCGCGTATATGCCCCGTCAAAAGGCGCGATATCAAACGCCCCCTTCTTCGCCTGTAAAAATCTTTGAAATCATATGCGCCCAAAGACATATAATCATCGCCCTTTCATCGTAATATAGTAAAAATTATGTGTGATCCAAATGCGAGATAAGCTCATCTATAAGCGGCAAATCCGCCTCCGGCATTTCAAGATCATAGAGCGCCATTGGCTGAACCCATTTCATCGCCTGGCCTTCTCTGGACTGCGGAAGCCCTTTCCAGACGCGGCAAATAAACAAGGGCATAATCAAATGAAAATCATCATAGCTATG
>Ga0136600_1000863_pt1 | contig 15168 bp, 14 predicted proteins | sample AntRauMFilla2698_FD_104634 | JGI IMG/M metagenome (GOLD analysis project Ga0136600, IMG submission 104634) | Saline lake microbial communities from Rauer Islands, Antarctica - Metagenome Filla 2 #698 | ecosystem: Environmental > Aquatic > Non-marine Saline and Alkaline > Saline | place...
CACGGCGGACACGCGCCGTCACGCCGAAGTGATCGGCCCGTTCCTCAACGATGCTCTCTCCCTTCTTCCCGGTGGGCGCCGCGCGCTCACGGCGATCGTCGTCGGCATCGGCCCCGGCCCGTTCACGGGATTACGGGTCGGTATTGCCGCCGCACGCGTCCTGGCCCTCGCGCTCGCCCTACCCCTCCAGCCGCTACCCAGCCACGAGGCGGTCGCTCTGCGCCTTCTCGTCGCGGGGGAGGTGGCCGGTCGCTTCGCTGTGGTCACGGATGCCCGCCGCCGTGAAGTGGCGGTGACCGTCTACGCCGCAGCACTTCCCATCGCGACCGAGGTGGAGCCTGCGCACCTCGTCGAACGCCTCGCTTTCGCACCACAAGCGGGGGTCACCGTGCACGAGGTGGCCGAGATTCCCGCCGTCTGGCTCGCCCGCGCCGCGCACGCCCGCTCCGCCGCAGGCGTGCCGTTCGCAGCCCCGGCGCCGCTCTACTTGCGTGCTCCCGATGTGACTCTCGCAGCTCCCAAGCGGGTGGCCACGTGAGCGCCGGGCTCGAGAGCGGTTCACCGGGAATCCGTCTGCGCGAAGCGACCCTGACAGACCTACCGCTCATCATGGCGCTCGAAGAGTCGACCTTCGTGAGCGACGCGTGGAGCCGCGACATCATGGCGGCCGAGCTCGCCTCGCCGCTCACGGTCTACCTCGTGGCCGAATCGGGTGACGAGCTCGTCGCCTACGCCGGGCTCAACGCCGCGCCGGGAGGCGACCAGGCAGACATTCAAACGATTGCGGTTGACCCCACCCATAGGAGACTCGGGGTGGGCACCGTGCTCGTGCAGCACTTGCTTGCGCTCGCCCGTGACCGAGGGGCGCGCGACGTGCTGCTCGAAGTACGTGCCGACAATCCTGGCGCCGAGCAGTTGTACCGGCGGCACGGATTTAGTCGCATCGCCGTGCGCCCTCGCTACTACCAGCCCGACGACGTGGATGCCATCGTGATGCGCAAGGAACTGAGCGCATGAGCCTCGTTCTGGGCATCGAGACGAGCTGTGACGAGACCGGTGTCGGCATCGTGCGCGACTCGACCCTGCTCGCCAACGTGATCTCCTCCTCGATGGACCAGCACGCGCGGTTCGGCGGGGTCGTGCCGGAGGTGGCCGCTCGTGCTCACCTCGAGGCGATCGAACCGGCGATCACCGCGGCGCTGCGCGAGGCCGGGGTGAGTCTTGCCGACCTCGACGCCATCGCTGTGACGAGTGGACCGGGTCTCGCGGGCGCGCTCATGGTCGGGGTGGGCGCCGCGAAGGCGCTCGCGCTCGCGCTCGACCTCCCCCTGTACGCCGTCAACCACCTCGTCGGCCATGTCGGGGCCGACCTTCTGCGGCAGGACGGCACCGCGCTCGAGCTGCCGACCATCGCCCTGCTGGTGTCGGGCGGCCACACGAGCCTGCTCCTCGTGCGCAGCCTGACCGACGACGTCGAGCTGTTGGGGGAAACGATCGACGATGCCGCGGGGGAGGCGTTCGACAAGGTCGCACGGTTACTCGGGCTGCCCTACCCCGGGGGACCCCACATTGATCGGGTGGCCGCCGAGGGCGACCCGAGCGCGATCCGGTTCCCGCGCGGACTCACCCTGCCCAAAGATCTCGAGCGACACCGCTACGACTTCTCGTTCTCGGGGCTCAAGACGGCTGTCGCCCGCCACGTGGAACGCACGAGAGACGCCGGTGAGGAGGTGCCCGTCGCCGACGTCGCGGCAAGCTTCCGCGAGGCTGTGGCGGATGTGCTCACCGCGAAAGCACTCGCGGCGTGCGCGGATCTGAACGTTCCACGCCTGTTGCTCGGCGGCGGCGTCGTCGCCAACGCGCGAGTGCGGGCGCTCGCCCAACAGCGTGCGGCGGCCGCGGGGGTGAGCCTGCGCATCCCGCCCCTCGCTCTGTGCACCGACAACGGAGCCATGATTGCCGCCCTGGGCGCGCAGCTCATCGCGGCAGGGCATGCGCCCTCCGCTCTTGATGTGAGCGCCGACTCGACCCTGCCGGTGACGCAGATTCAAGCGTGAAGGGGCCCTGCTGCCGGAGGTCTCGCGCGCCGAGACCGTTGACACCCCCCAAGGACACTGGAAACATGGAATCCCATCCCGGTATCGCACCGACACCACGAGGAGCACCATGACCGACCCCAGCACTCCCGCCCCCGAGCCAGCGGCGACGCCCGCTGCCTCGCCCTACGCTGCGGCTCCCGAGCAGAAGACCAACACGCTCGCGATCATCGCGCTGATCCTCGGAATCCTGGTGCCGATCGCGGGCATCGTCGTGGGTCACATCTCGCTTGGCCAGATCAAGAAGACCGGCGAAGGGGGCCGTGGTCTCGCGCTCACCGGCACGATCCTCGGCTACGTCTTCAGCTTCCTCTGGATCATCTTCTGGGTCTTCACGCTTATTCTGCCGATCATCCTGTTCGGTAGTGCGGTGAGCACCAGCACCTTCTAGTCTCGGCTTCTGGTCTCTGTCGTGCGGTGGCCCGCTCGCCCTCGGGTGGCGGGCCACAGCACTCTTGCCGGTGGGCTCGGTAGAGTGGTTACTCTGCCCGCGTCAGTCGAGTGAGGAACCCCATGGCAACCAACGACTCATCACCCACGCCCGACGAGGGCTCGGCGGCCAAGCCCGGTGCCGCCGCGAAGAAGCCTGCCGTAGCGAAGCCTGTCGCAGCGAAGAAGCCCGCTGCCGCCAAGAAGCCTGCCGCTGCGAAGAAGCCCGCTGCCGCGAAGAAGCCCGCCGCCAGCACGTCGGCTGCCGCCCAGAAGTCTCCGGCCGCGGCGGCTCCGTCGGTACCGCCTCCCGCTCCGATGGAGCAGCAGCCCGCCGCGCAGCCTGCTGCCGCGCCGCCGCCCCCGCCGGCTCCGTACGCCGCGGCACAACCCGTCGCCGCGCCCTATGCTGCGGCCCAGCCCACCGCGGCACCGTCCGCAGCGCAGCCCTATGCGGCTGCGCCTGCCGGTCCGGCATCCACGCTCAGCATCATTTCGCTCATCGGCGGCATCGTGGGCCTGCTGCTCTCGTTCGTCGGCTTCGGCCTACTGCCTGCGCTCGCGGGCGTGATTCTTGGCCATCTCGGTCTCAAGCGCGAGCCGCACGCCCGCGGCATGGCGATTGCTGGCCTCGTGACCGGGTATATCGGTCTCGCCATCTCGATCCTCTGGGGTATTTTCTGGATCGCGGTGTTCCTGTTGCCGTTCCTGGTTGTGGGTAGTGCAGGCCTCTCCGGGTTCTAGACCTCTTGTCGACGGGAAGTCAGTCGGCGCGCTCGACGAGCAGGGCGACCTTATGGCCGGCGATCCTGGTGAGGATGAGCGTTGCTGACTCCTTGCCGCGCAATCGGAGCTTCGGGCGGAGTGCGGCCGGGTCGACGTCGACCCCGCGCTTCTTGATCTCCACCACGCCGATGTCGCGGTTGCTCAACTCGCGTCGCAGCAGGGCGATGTCGATCGGCCACTGCTCGAGCACGCGGAAGGACCGAGCGAACGGAGTCGACGTGAGCCGGTCGGCGGTGATGTACGCAATCGTGGGGTCGAGCATCCGACCAGAAAGTTGCTCGGCCAAGAGACCAATGAGGCGCGCACGAATCACCGCGGGATCGGGCTCGTAGACGTACTCGCCCAGAGCGCCCGAGCTCACGTCGACGCTGTCGCCGGCCGCCGTCAACTCGTGGCTCTCCGACTCCGCGCTGAGCACGAGGGCCGCGCGCCCCACACCGGGTCTCGCGAGTGCGCCGCTCCACAGGACGAGCTCGACGAGACTCCCGCCGACTGAGACCCACTGCGCCTCGCCCGTCTCGGGCAAGAGGCCACGGTCCATACCGGGCGCCAGTTTGATGCCCGCGGGGTACCGCCGCGCGAGCTCGAGTGCGGTGTCGAGGTGCGGTGACCAGTCGCGGGGGTCGTTGAGACGACGGGATCCGTCACGACGGGCGGGGTCGAGCCACACGGCGTCGACGTCAGTGAGGTCGATCGACTGCAGGTCTCCGTGCACAACGGTCGCCGAGGGCCAGGGCGCGAGGTTGTAGGCAGCGATGGCCGCCGTGACCTCGTCGCGCTCAACTGCGGTGACCGTGAGATCCAGGGCGGCCATCGCCATCGCGTCCCCGCCGATGCCGCAGCCGAGATCGGCAACTCGGTGCAGGTCGGCCGCGGCGAACCGCCCCGCGTGCTGTGCGGCAACCCGCAGCCGGGTGGCCTGTTCGAGCCCCTGCTCGGTGAACAGCATGCGGTCGGCGAAGGGGCCGAACTTCGGTGCGCCCCGGCGCCGCAAGCGGTACTGCGTGAGTACGGCGGCGACGCGGGCTCCAGAGTGCCCCTGTTTGCGCAGTCGCGCGACCATGCGCACGACATCGTCGGTCGAGGTGCTCGGCTCCAGCGAGTCCAGCAGAGCCAGAGCCTCCGGCGTCAGCAGTTCGCGCAGCTCGGTGCTCTCCATGACTGCGATCCTCCCACTCTGCGTGATCTCTTGCTCGGCGGGGCGCGAGCACGCCGCGTTGGCACTCGGATTGCGTGAGTGCTAACCGGTTCGGTACAGTGGTGTTGGCACTCGCAGGGCGAGTGTGCCAACTCCCTCAACGTCTTTAGGAAAGAAGAGGTCAACCGTGTCGGTCTCCATTAAGCCGCTCGAAGATCGCATTGTCATCAAGCAGGTCGAAGCGGAGCAGACCACCGCTTCCGGTCTCGTGATCCCCGACACCGCCAAGGAGAAGCCCCAAGAGGGCGAGGTCCTGGCGGTCGGCCCCGGCCGCATCGACGACAACGGCAACCGCGTGCCGATCGACGTCTCCGTCGGCGACCGCGTGCTCTACTCGAAGTACGGCGGCACCGAAGTGAAGTACGACGGTGACGAGATGCTCGTTCTCTCGGCGCGTGACGTGCTCGCAGTGGTCGTGCGCTAGCTCAGCAACAACGCTCGACGAGACCCCCGCAACGCTTCGGCGCTGTCGGGGGTCTCGTCGTCTGCAAGCCACGTCGAGGGGCGCCCACCGGGCAAGAGGGGGAAAGGTGATGCGCCAGTACAGTGAGCCTGTGCCCGAGCCGCGAACATCCTCGAGCGGACTCGTGGCCGCCGTGGCGGCGTACGGGCTGTGGGGGCTCTTGCCCGTCTACTTCATCGCTCTTACGCCCACGGGACCCGTTGAGCTGGTGGCCTGGCGCATCCTTCTCTCGCTCGTGTTCTGCCTCATCATCGTCGCCGCGACCCGCACTCTTCCTGCGCTCCTGTCACTCCTGGCCGACCGGCGCATTCTGCTGCTCAGCGCCGTCGCGGCGGTGCTGATCGCGATCAACTGGCACGTCTACGTCTACGCCTCCATCAGCGGATTCATCCTCGAGGCCGCGCTGGGCTACTTCATCAACCCCATCGTGACGGTCGCGCTCGGTGTGGTGTTCCTGCGCGAACGACTGCGGCCCGCGCAGTGGGTCGCCGTGGGCTTGAGCATCGTTGCCGTGATTGTGCTGGCGGTCGGCTACGGCACGGTGCCGTTCATCGCCCTTGCGCTCGCCTTCTCTTTCGGCTTCTACGGCTACGTCAAGAACCGCATGGGGCCGCGAGTGTCAGCCGTCGGAGGGCTCACGCTCGAGACCGCGTGGCTCGTGCCGGTCGCGATCGTCGAGCTCGTGGTGGTCGCCGCGGTGGGGTCGCTCACCCTGGGCAATCACGGCGTCGGGCACACGATTCTGTTGCTTCTGGCCGGCGTCGTCACCGCGATACCTTTGCTCCTGTTTGCCGCGGCCGCACGTCGCCTTCCGCTGACGGTCGTCGGCTTTGTGCAGTACCTCAATCCGCTTCTACAGTTCCTCTTCGGCGTCATCGTCATGGGCGAGGCGATGCCGTTTGAGCGCTGGGTCGGGTTCTCGCTCGTCTGGCTCGCTCTCATCGTTCTCAGTACGGATGCGGTCCGAGCACGTCACGTGTCGCGGCGGCGCGGCGCACCGCCGCCGGTCGAACCCGTCTGAGCTCGGGGGCGATACAGTGCGGGGTGTGGTGCCCTTTGGCACCCTGACCATGGAGAAAGTAGCCACGCATGCGCACGACGCCTCTGACAGCGGTGACCGTGGCGGGCGTCTGCCTCCTGACCGTGACGGCGTGCACGGGTGTCGACGCCATGCCCACGCCGACCCCTACTCCCTCTGCGACGGTCGAAGCTAGCGGCGATGGTGTCTTGCGCATCGGCACGCTGTTTCCGACCAGCGGCGACATTGCCTTTATCGGGCCAGCGCTCGTGGCGGCGACCGAGATCGCGGTGCGCGACGTGAACGCCGGCGGTGGGGTGCTCGGTGAGCCCGTGGAACTGTTCCACCGTGACTCAGGCGATGCCTCCGGTGAGCAGCTCGAGATCGCGATGGCAGAACTGATTGAGCGCGGCGTGGACGTCGTCATCGGCCCGGCGACGTCGGTACTGGCCGAGCGTGTTATTCCGCTTGCCGCAGCCGCCGGAGTCACCGTGATCTCGCCCGCTGCCACCTATCCATCGCTGAGCGCTGCCGACCCTGACGGCGTCTTTTTCCGCACCATCCCCTCATACGAGAATCAGGGGCGGCTCATCGCCGACTCGGTGCGCGCGGCAGGCGGCTCGGCGGTGGCTCTCGTGACCGACGATGACGAGCTCGGGCTCGCACTCGAGGAGAGTATTCGGGCCGAGTTCGGCGGACCGGTCGTCGATGCTGAAGACAGCACTGCAGACGGAGAGGATACCGGGGACACCGACGCTGCGCTGGTCGCGCTCCAGCCGCTCACCGCGGAGTCGGACGCGGTGAGCGTGGCCTCCGAGATCGCCGCCACCGCCCCCGACGCCGTGGTGATCGCCACGACCACGGCTCTCGATGAGCAGACCCGTGCGCTCATCGTTGCCCTTGCTGACGAGGGCGTATCTGGTCGAACACTCTGGCTGACCTCCCAGAACATGGCCGACTACTCAGCCACGCTTCCCGAGGGCATCCTCGAGGGGGCCTATGGCGTCCTGGAGGGCGCTCCCGCGAGCGATCAGTTCATCGCCCGCGTGCGGCAATCTGACCCCGCTCTGCGCACCTATCGCTACGCGGTGGAGTCTTACGATGCCGTCGTTCTGGCAGCCCTGGCGGCGACAGAGTTCGGTGATGATGGAGGACCGTCGATCGCGGCGAGCTTGCCACGAGTCACTGCCGAGGGATTCCGCTGCGGCAGCTATGGCGAGTGCCTGACGGTATTCGAAGATCTCGGTGCGTTCCACTACACGGGTCTTTCCGGATCGTTCGGCTTCGACGCCGAGGGCGATGTCACGAGCGCCGACTACGGCCTCTATCGGTACTCTGCAGAGAATCGCCCCGAGCGCATCGGCACCCTGCGACTGAGGTAGAGGCGGAGACCACACGGTTTCTGCGGATTTCGAGGCAATATGCATCTCCTGCGACTGAATCCGTCGCCGTGACCTTATCGTGATGTCGATTCATGGTGTTACAGGGATGTAACCCGCGTGTATTGTGCGCGCTTCACTACCCCCGTACGGTGGCTAGATGGCGACGGATATCGTCGCCGTGTCCTGAACACATTCGAAACGCAAGGAGCAACATGGGCGTATTCACTTCCGGTTCGGCCGGCCGCTCTCGTTCTCTCAAGTCGGTCCTCGGCGGCATTGCCGTCGTGGGCGCTAGCGCACTCATCCTTGGTGGATGCGCCGCGACTGAAGAGCCCGCAGAGCCCGCTGGTCCCACCGAGGAACTTACTCTTACCATCGGCACCATCCTCCCCCAGAGTGGCGCGCTGGCGTTCCTCGGACCGCCAGAGGAAGCGGGCGTGGCGCTCGCTGTGCAGGAGATCAATGAGGCTGGTCTCGGCATCACGGTCGACGCGATCTACCGTGACTCGGGCGACACCACGACTGACACCGCCACCGTCTCGGTGACCGACCTCCTCTCGCAGGATGTCGACGCCATCGTCGGTGCAGCGTCGTCGGGCGTGTCCTTCACCGTGATCGATCAGATCACCGGTGCGGGCGTCGTGCACTTCTCTCCGGCCAACACGTCGCCGGACTTCACGACCTACGACGATGACGGCCTGTACTTCCGCACCGCTCCCTCGGACCTGCTCCAGGGTGAGGTTCTCGGAAACCTGATCGCGGAAGACGGTGCGGCGACCCTGGGTCTGCTCGTCCTGAACGACGCGTACGGCACCGGTCTGGCCACGCAGCTCACCTCGACCTTCGAGGCCGCTGGTGGCGAGGTCGTCGAGGAGCAGCTGTTCAACGAGGGTGACACGAGCTTCGACTCGCAGATCTCGGCGCTGACCGCTGCCGCTCCTGACGCGATTGCAGTCATCACGTTCGACCAGGCGAAGATCGTCGTTCCGGGCCTCGTCGGCGCGGGATACCCGGGTGAGAACCTGTACTTCGTGGACGGCAACCTCGCCGACTACAGTGCAGACTTCGAGACCGGTCTGATCACGGGAGCCAAGGGCACCGCCCCGGCCCCGAACCTGACGGACAACTTCACTGACCGTCTGCTCGAGATCGACCCGGCACTGGACTCGTTCCTGTACTCGTCCGAGTCGTATGACGCCGTCATCCTCATCGCGCTTGCTGCTCTCGCGGCCGGTTCGACCGAGGGCGTCGACATCGCCTCGAAGCTTCAGGAGGTCTCGGGTGGTTCCGGCGACGGTGAGAAGGCGACTGACTTCGCGTCGGCCGCGCAGATCATCCTCGACGGCGGCATCGTCGACTACGACGGACCCTCCGGTCCGATCACGCTCAACGACGCCGGTGACCCCACTGAGGCCACCATCGGCATCTTCGAGTACGGAGACGACAACACCTACGCGGGCAACCGCCTCAACTAGTCTCGGCTAGCTGAACCACGAAGGGCCCCGGCATTGCGCCGGGGCCCTTTGTCGTCCATGACATCACGTGGAAGCGGGGGGCGCACAGAGACATCACCGGGATCCGTTCTGTCTCGCGCGCACGAAGAAGGCCCCACCAGAGAAATAATCTCCGGCGGGGCCTATGTGGCGTTCTTGGGGCCTATTCCTGCCCGAGCGTACCCAGGTACAACCCGATGACCTTGGGGTCGTTGAGGAGCTCACGACCCGGTCCCTCGTACGCGTCAGTACCCTGGTCGAGCACGTAGCCTCGGTCGCAGATCTGCAGGCAGCGACGGGCGTTCTGCTCGACCATGATCGTCGTGACCCCTGCCTTGTTGATCTCCTTGACCCGCAGGAAGGCTTCGTCCTGGCGGACGGGGGAAAGGCCAGCGCTCGGCTCATCCAACAGGATGACCTCGGGGCTCATCATGAGCGCGCGGCTCATGGCGACCATTTGACGTTCACCACCCGAGAGCGAGCCGGCGCGCTGCCCGAAACGCTTGGTGAGCTCCGGGAAGATCGACGACACGAACTCCAGTCGGTGCGTGAGCTCCTTGGGCTTCTGGAACAGGCCCATCTCGAGGTTCTCGCGAATCGTCAGGGTGGGGAACACGTTGTTGGTCTGGGGCACGAAGCCCACGCCCTTGGAGACGAGCTTGTTGGCTTTGAGGTTCGTGATCTCGTCGCCGTACAACGAGATCGTGCCCTTGCGCACCTTCACGAGCCCGAAGATCGCCTTAAGCAACGTCGACTTGCCGGCACCGTTGGGGCCGATGATCCCGATGAGCTCACCGTCGTAGGCGGTGAGCGAGCAGTCGGTGAGGATATCGATGCCCGGCAGGTAGCCCGCCGTCACCGAGTCGACGTGGACGACGAGCTTACGGTCGTCCTGAGCCGCTCCCGCGGTATCAGTGCTTGACTTCGTCGGCGTCGTCATCTGCCAGCTCCTTCATCGCTGCCTGTGCCTCGGAGTCGATCTCGCCGAGGTCTTCGTCGTGGTGGGCGCCCAGGTAGGCGTCAATCACGGCCGGGTTCGCCATGACCTCGTGCGGGTCGCCCTCGGCGACAATCTGGCCTTCTGCCATGACGATCACCCAGTCGGCGATGTGCCGAACCATGTGCATATCGTGCTCCACGAAGAGCACTGTCATCCCTTGGTCCTTGAGACCGAGAATGTGGTCGAGAAGTGACTGCGTCAGCGCGGGGTTGACGCCGGCCATCGGCTCGTCGAGCATGACGAGAGTCGGCTCGCTCATGAGCGCGCGCGCCATCTCGAGGAGCTTGCGCTGGCCGCCCGACAGGCTCGCTGCGTAGTCGTCCTTCTTCTCGAGCAGCTTGAAGCGCTCGAGCAGCACGAGTGCGCGCTCCTCGATCGCCTTCTCTTCCTTGCGCCAAATGAAGGGGAAGAGAGCACGGAAGAGGCTCTCACCGCGCTGCCCCTTCGCGCCGAGCATCATGTTGTCGAGCACGGTCAGGAGCGCGAGAGCCTTCGTCAGCTGGAAGGTGCGCACTTGGCCGCGGCGGGCAACCTTGAACGCGGGGACCCCCGAGATGCGTGCGTTGTCGAACGTCCACGTTCCCGTGTCGGGCTGATCGAACCCCGTCAGGAGGTTGAAGAGCGTCGTCTTGCCGGCACCGTTGGGGCCAATGAGCGCCGTGATCGCTCCGCGGGGAATCTCGATGTGGTCGACGTCGACCGCCGTCAAACCACCGAAACGTCGCGTGATGTGGTCGGCGACGATGATCGGGTCGGTCTTGGCCACACCTGGGCCGGCCTCGCCGATGTGGAGCCCCGTCGTTTTGACGGGACCAGTGGCGTCACTTGGGCTGCTACTTGACAAAAGCCATCTCCTTCTTGTTGCCCAGGATTCCCTGTGGTCTATAGATGACGATGAGCATGATGGCGACGCCGACGAAGATGAAGCGCAATTGGCCCGCCTGCACGGTCGTCAAGAAGGGCAGGAACCCTTCGCTCACCGCACGGGCGATGAGGCCCGAGAAGAACGACAGCAGTACCCAGAAGATCATCGATCCGACGATGGGGCCGAACACCGTGGCGGCCCCACCGAGCAGCAGGATTGCATAGATGAAGAACGTCAGGGTTGGCTGGTAGTTCGCGGGAACCACGGAGCGAGGAAGGATGAAGATCATGCCCGCCAGCGAACCAAACACACCACCGAGGATCAGCGACTGCATCTTGTAGAAGTACACGTTCTTGCCGAGCGCGCGCACGGCATCCTCGTCCTCCCGGATGCCCTTGATGACGCGACCCCACGGGCTCTTGAAGAGCTGCCAGGTGATGAGCGCCGCGAGGGCGACGACGCCCCAGCCGACGATGCGCACCCACCAGTCGTATTCGTTGTACACGAAGGGGCCGATGCCATAGGTGCCCTCGGGGAGGGGGTTGAGGTCTTCGAAGCCGTCCTTATAGCCCTGGAGGCCGTTGGCCGATCCTGTGACGGGCTCGAACACGTTCGTCGTGAAGAGCAGCCGTACGATCTCCGCGGCCGCGATCGTCACGATCGCCAAATAGTCGGCACGGAGCCGCAGCGTGGGTAGGCCCAAGACAAAGGCGAACACGATGGAGGCTACGACGCCGAACAGAACGGCTGCCCACACAGGCCAGCCGAACGTGAGCGTCGCAATCGCGAACCCGTAGGCGCCGAGCATCATGAAGCCCGCCTGACCGAAGTTCAGCAGGCCCGTGAAACCGAAGTGGATCGCGAGACCCAGAGCGGCGAGTGCGTACGCGGCCGTCGTCGGAGAGATGAGCTCCTGTACGGCGTTGGAGATGATTTGAATCCAGTCGATCATGATCCGCTCCTAGCCGATTCGTTCTTTGCGTCCGAGAATGCCCTGTGGCCGCACGAGCAGCACCAGGATGAGAATGACGAGCGCCCCGACGTACTTCGTGTCGGAGGGAATGATGAGCGTCGACATCTCGACGAACAGCCCGACGATGATCGCACCGACGAGAGCGCCGAACGCGGTGCCGAGGCCACCGAGGACCACCGCCGCAAAGGTCAGCAGGAGTAGCTGGAAGCCCATGTCCCATCCGACCCCGGGCCGGAAGTAGCCCCAGATAATGCCCGACATTCCCGCGAGGAGTCCCGCGAGAACCCACACAATCCGGATCACGCGGTCAACGTCGATGCCGGATGCGGCGGCGAGCGCGGGATTGTCAGAGACAGCGCGCGTGGCCTTGCCGATGCGCGTGCGCAGCAGGAAGTAGGCGACAGCGAGAAGCACGACGACCGAAATCGCCATGCTGGCCACGTCGATCCAGGACAGTCCCAGCACTCCGATGCCGAACGTCGTGTCCGTGGCCGAGGGCAACTGTTGGGTCTGTGCGCCGTAGAAGAACTGGAACACGTATCGCAGGGTGAGTGAGAGCCCAATGCTCACAATCATCATGGGTATCAACCCCACCCCCCGCTGGCGCAGAGGTTTCCAGAGCCCTGCGTCATTGAGCCACCCGAATCCGGCACTGAGGGCGAGCGCGATGAAGAGGGCGAGCGGCAGGGGAAACTCGAGGATGACACCGAACGTGAACGCCATGAGAGCGCCGAAGGTGATCAACTCGGCGTGCGCGAAGTTGCTCAAGCCCGTCGTGCCGAACACGAGGGACAGCCCGATGGCGGCGAGTGCCAGCAGAAGCCCGAAGTTGATGCCGTTGAAGAAGCGGTCGACGATCTGCTCGCCCAGGTTTGAGGTGTTGCGCTCGCCCTCGCCGATGAAGAAGTTGAGCACCGTGCTACCCGATTGCCCGATGTTGACGTCGCGGCTGTTGGGTGTGTCGTCATCCTCCTGCGTCGTCTTCACGACGGCGATGCCTTCGGGGAGCGTGTTCTCGTCCAGAGTCACGCTGTAGTCGCCCCGCTCGGGAACGCCCACGGCCCAGCGGCCGTCATCGCCGGTCTCCACCTCGACGCTGAAGCCTCCGCCATCGATCACGAGCCGGACGTCCTCGAGCACTTCACCGTCGAGTTCGACAAGGCCGCTGATGCGGAAGTCGTACTCGTCGAGGCCAACCTCGTCGGCTGCGGCTGGAGACGCGACGGACAGTGTCAGTGCGGCCACCACGATGGCGAACAGTACGGCCATGAGCCGTCGCGGTGCCCGCCGGGCGAGTGGTCTGCTAGCAACGTGTGCCACGAAACCTCCAGGTTGTTTCGGGTCGAGGCGTGCTGCCCCGCGGGCGGGTTGGGCCCTGTCGTCAACGTTGACGATACGGATCGATTGTTGCCGTCGCGTTTCACGGCGGAAACCGATACCGACTAATCATTATTGCCACGAAATACGTTTCTGCCTAACGCGTTAGGCTAAACCACCGGGATTCGCCGTCGCATCCAGGCCCACTTCCGCGCATTTCGAGGGGACTCATGGACCAGCCCGATCCGTTCGGCTTCGTCGGCCTCACCTACGACGACGTCATGCTTCTTCCCGCCCACACCGACGTCATTCCGAGCGAGGCTGAGACCGCGTCGCAGCTCACGCGACGCATTCGCGTGAACGCTCCTCTGCTGTCGTCGGCGATGGATACGGTGACCGAGGCGCGCATGGCGATCGCCATGGCCCGGCAGGGTGGCATGGGCGTCTTGCATCGCAACCTCTCCATCGCGGACCAGGCTGAGCAGGTCGACAAGGTCAAGCGCTCCGAATCGGGCATGATCACCAATCCGGTCACGACGACGCCGGATGCGACGGTCGCCGAGGTCGACGACCTTTGCGGTCGCTTCCGTGTCTCCGGTCTCCCGGTCGTCGAGGGCGACGGCACGCTCGTGGGCATCATCACGAATCGCGACATGCGCTTTGTCTCCCGCTTCGAGGCCGCCACCACGCTCGTGCGCGACGTCATGACTCAGGCCCCGCTCATCACCGGGCCCGTCGGAATCTCGCAAGACGAGGTACTCGCTCTGTTTGCCCAACACAAGATTGAGAAGCTGCCGCTCGTGGACGACGCGGGTCGACTCTCCGGGCTCATCACGGTCAAAGACTTCGACAAGAGCGAGCAGTACCCGAACGCGACGAAGGATGACGCGGGTCGACTGCGCGTCGCCGCGGCCATCGGTTTCTTCGGCGACGCGTGGGAGCGCGCGGGAGCGCTTCGTGACGCCGACATCGACGTGATCGTCGTGGACACGGCGAATGGCGACAGCCGCGGCGTGCTCGACATCATTGCGCGGCTCAAGAGCGACTCCGCCTTCGCGGGGATCGACGTCATTGGCGGCAACGTCGCCACACGTTCGGGCGCGCAAGCGCTCATCGACGCGGGCGCGGACGCCGTGAAGGTGGGCGTCGGCCCGGGTTCCATTTGCACCACGCGCGTGGTCGCGGGCGTCGGAGTGCCGCAAGTGACGGCGGTCTACGAGGCGTCGCTTGCCGCGAGGCCCGCAGGGGTCCCCATCATCGCCGACGGTGGGCTGCAGTACTCCGGTGACATCGCGAAGGCCATCGTCGCCGGCGCCAACACCGTGATGCTCGGCTCGCTGCTCGCCGGCACCGACGAGAGCCCCGGAGACCTGATCTTCGTGAACGGCAAGCAGTTCAAGTCGTACCGCGGCATGGGATCACTCGGGGCCTTGCAGACGCGGGGCACGAAGACCTCGTACTCGCGCGACCGCTACTTCCAGGCCGACGTGCCGAGTGACGAACAGCTCATCGCCGAGGGCATCGAGGGTCAGGTGCCCTACCGCGGCCCGGTCGGCTCGGTCGTCTACCAATTGCTCGGTGGCCTGCGCCAGTCGATGTTCTACACGGGCGCTCGCACGATCGACGACCTCCAGGTGCGGGGCCGGTTCGTGCGCATCACGGCGGCGGGCCTCAAAGAATCGCACCCGCACGACATCCAGATGGTGGTCGAGGCTCCCAACTACCGCCGCTGAGCGCGGGCCGCGCCTCGCGCGACGCATACCCTCCCGCGCCTCGCGCCTCCCGCGACGCATACCCTCCCGCGCCTCGCGCCTCCCGCGACGCATACCCTCCCGCGCCTCGTGTGCCGCGCGTCACGCGCGGGACACCGTGTGATTCGGCCAAGGCCGTGCGCCGAGGCGCACGCCCACGACCACAACGCACGGGCTCCTTCACACGGGACGGGGTCGCCCGGCATTTCCCCATTTCGTGCGCACGCGGTCGGGATGTCGGCCGGCCGCGCACAGTGTCCGGATGGATATTCCCTTCCACCTCATGAACCACGGCATGCTCATCGCGCGCGAACTCGACGCTCACGGCTACGACACACGGCCCTTGCGCCGGGCCGCGGCCGGAGGCCGGTTCAGGCGATTGGCGCGCGGAGTCTAC
>Ga0136600_1000864_pt1 | contig 15164 bp, 13 predicted proteins | sample AntRauMFilla2698_FD_104634 | JGI IMG/M metagenome (GOLD analysis project Ga0136600, IMG submission 104634) | Saline lake microbial communities from Rauer Islands, Antarctica - Metagenome Filla 2 #698 | ecosystem: Environmental > Aquatic > Non-marine Saline and Alkaline > Saline | place...
CCACAACACCGATAAGTGCATAGCCCATATTGCCGATCGAGCTATAGGCCATCAGGCGCTTAATATTGCCCTGCGCGATGGCTGCGAAAGAACCAACCACCATGGAGCCGACAGCGAGGAAATAAATAATTTGCTGCCATTCAGCCATCATCGGCGCGAACGGGCCATAGAGCAGACGGATAAGCAGCGCAATCGCGGCAACCTTTGGCACCATGGCAAACAACGCCGTTACGTTGGTCGGAGCGCCTTGATACACGTCGGGCGTCCACATATGAAACGGCACGGCGGAGATTTTGAAGGCCAGCCCCGCCAGCAAAAAGACCATGCCAAACAAAGCGCCGGTCGAGGCAATCTCTTCGGCGGCCAGTGTTTGCGCGATTATTTTGAAATCAATCGAGCCGGTAAAGCCGTAAATAAGCGAAATCCCGAACAGCAACATCCCCGAGGACAGCGCGCCGAGTACAAAATATTTAATCCCTGCCTCGGAGGAGCGCAAAGATTGACGTTTAAATGCGGCGAGCACATACAAGCTGAGTGATTGCAGCTCCAGCCCTATATACAGACTCAGCATATTATTGGCCGAAATCATGATCATCATGCCCAGCCCCGCCAGCAGCACAAGCACCGGAAATTCAAACCGCGCCATATTATCGTCATATAAATACCGCGCCGATAAAATGAGCGCGAAAATCATTCCCACCAGAACGAGCAGTTTCGACACGGCCACAAAGCCATTCATAATGAACATACCGTTCAGAACAGTTTGATGTCCCCAGCTAATGCCCATCAATATCATCGCGGCAAGAACACATACACCGGCACAGGCCCATGTGATGCTGAAGGTTGATTTATTGCCGTTAAACACGCCAACAATCAGCAGCCCCATCGCGGTGAGCGCCATGAAAATTTCGGGCAGTAAGGGGATCAGGTTAAAATCATTCATTGCGGTTTTGATCCTGTGTTTCTATATCAGCTTCGGCCTGAACCATTTCATCGCCGCCGGACAAACCGCCAACCCCTAAACCGGCTTCATATTGGCCGATTAATCTTTCAACAGAGGGCGACACCTTGTCCATAACGGTATTGGGGAACACACCCAGCCACAGCACCATCAGCGCCAACGGCACCAGCATTGCGTATTCGCGGGCGTTTATATCTTTCATCGCGGCGGCGTCTTTATTGACCTGCGCGCCGAAAATGACTTTACGGTAGAGCATAAGCATATAAGCCGCGCCCAGCACGATGCCGGTTGTGGCGAACACAGCCACCAGCGTATCAACCTGATACGCACCCAACAGCACAAGGAACTCACCGACAAAGCCCGACGTTCCGGGCAGCCCGACAGAGCCAAGCATAAAGATCATAAAGAGCAGCGCATATTTGGGCATATTCTTCACCAGACCGCCATAGCGCGCCAATTCGCGCGTATGCAGACGGTCATAAACCACGCCGACACACAAGAACAGCGCACCGGAAATAACGCCGTGGGAAATCATCTGGAAGATACCGCCCTCCACGCCCTGCTGCGTAGCGGTGAAAATCCCCAGCGTCACGAAACCCATATGCGCCACGGAAGAATAAGCGATGAGCTTCTTCATATCGGTCTGCACCAGCGCAACCAGCGAGGTGTAGATAATCGCGATCACGCTGAGCCAATATACCATCGGCGCGAAAAACTCTGTGGCTTCGGGGAACATCGGCAGCGAGAACCGCAAGAAGCCGTAGCCCCCCATTTTCAGCAAGACACCGGCCAATATGATCGAGCCCGCCGTGGGTGCCTCAACGTGGGCATCGGGCAGCCATGTATGAAACGGCCACATCGGCATTTTCACGGCGAAGCTGGCGAAAAAGGCCAGCCACAAGAACATCTGCAAATCGCGCGTTACCGGATTATCCATCAGGATAATCATATCCGTTGTACCAACCTGCACATACAGGGTCAGCATCGCCACCAGCATCAGCACCGAGCCAAGGAAGGTATAAAGGAAGAATTTATAGGCCGAATAAACCCGGCGCGGCCCGCCCCAAATGCCGATAATCAAGAACATCGGAATAAGAACCGCCTCGAAAAACACGTAAAACAAGATAGTATCCAGCGCGACAAACGTGCCGATCATCAAGGTTTCCAGCACGAGGAAGGCAACCATAAATTCCTTCACGCGGGTTTTAATCGAATCCCAACTGGCCAAAATACAAACGGGCGTCAGCAGCACCGCGAGCAGCACGAAGAACAGCGAAATGCCATCCACGCCCATTTGGAAATGAATACCGAAGCTTTTCAGCCAGCTATTTTTCTCCGTAAATTGAAAACCGTCATTGGCGGTATCAAAGCTGGTGAAAAGATACAGGCCGAACGCCATCGTGAAGAGCGAGGTATAAAGCGCCATATGTTTGGCATTGCGCTCAATCACTTCCTGATCATCACCGCGGATCATCAAAATCATCAAAACCCCCGCCAAAGGCAGGAAGGTCAGAACAGAAAGCAGGGGGAAATCGACCATTCTTTAATCCTTAAAACCCGTTATGTGCACGGAAGAAAAACCAGGATAAAATCCCGATAACCGCAATCATCATTACAAATGCATATTGGAACACATAGCCCGATTGAAAACGGCTGAAGATCGCGGCAATTTTTTGTGATGCTGCGGCGCTGCCGTTCGGGCCAAAGCGATCGATGATATTTTGATCGCCGCCAATCCAAAAAATCCGCCCCAGCCAATGCGCCGTTTTCACAAACAGGACATTATAAAGCTGGTCGAAATAATATTTATTAAAGATGAGCGTATAGATAGGTTTGAACCAGCGCACAATCTTGCCCGGTATCGCTGGATATAAAATATAGAGCAGATAAGCCAGCGCAATACCGATGCTCGCCACCAGTAAGGGCAAATATTTCACCCATTTGGGAACCTTATGTGCGGCCTCGACCGTATCATTGCCTTCGCGCACGAAAAGCGTGCCACTCCAAAAATCTTTTTTATTCCAGCCGCGCTCATGCTCTCCGGCTAGATGCGCCTCCAGATATTCAGGGTCAGGATGATTGCCGCCTAAATGCGCGCGCGGGTTTTCCTCGATAATCTGAATTGCGCGTTCCTGCACGGCCACTTCATGCTGTTCAACCGGGTTGTCATGATGTTTGTCGCCGCCGACAAAGCCGCCATAAAAGACTGCCCCCGCGAAAATGGCACCGGCGGCCAGAATGACGAGCGGCGTCAGCATCATGGGCGGCGATTCATGTACGTGATCCATGACTTTTTGGGAGGCGCGCGGCTTACCGTGGAAGGTCATGATTATCAAACGCCAGCTATAAAATGCCGTCATGAGCGCCGCCGCAATGCCCGCCCAATAGGCGAAATGCCCGAACCATGTATGGTCAGCCCATGCGGCCTCCAGCACGATATCTTTGGAGTAATAACCCGCCATGCCGAACACGCCGGGTATGCCGATACCGGCCAGCGCGAGCGAGCCGATCCACATAAAGGCGTAGGTATAAGGGATTTTCTTCCACACCCCGCCCATCTTGCGCATATCCTGTTCGTTGGAAAGCGCGTGAATAACCGAACCCGCGCCAAGAAACAGCAGCGCCTTGAAAAATGCATGGGTCATAAGGTGGAACATCGCGGCGCTGTAGGCCGATACGCCCAGCGCGAAAAACATATAGCCAAGCTGGCTCATGGTGGAGTAGGCAATGACACGCTTAATATCGAATTGCGTCATACCAATGGTGGCCGCAATAATCGCCGTCGATGCGCCAACAACTGTGACGACCATCAGCGCAACAGGCGCATATTCAAACACAGGCGAGAAACGCGCAATAAGGAATACACCGGCGGTCACCATCGTTGCGGCGTGAATAAGCGCGGAGACAGGCGTTGGCCCCTCCATCGCGTCAGGCAGCCATGTATGAAGGCCGAGCTGCGCCGATTTACCGACCGCGCCCATAAACAGCAACAGGCACAGCAGCGTCAGCGCGTGGATTTCATAGCCTACAAAATTAAACACCGCGTCTTTGTAATCGGCAACGCTGGCGAAAATTACATCAAATTCGACCGACCCGAAAATCACAAAGGCGGTCATAATCCCCAGCGCAAGGCCGAAATCCCCGACGCGGTTCACAACGAAGGCTTTCACGGCGGCGGCATTGGCGCTTTCTTTATGGTTCCAAAACCCGATCAGCAAGTATGAGGCCAGCCCCACCCCTTCCCAGCCGAAGAAAAGCTGCACCAGATTATCGGCGGTGACCAACATCAACATGGCGAAGGTGAACAGCGAGAGATAGGCCATAAACCGCCCCTTATCGGGGTCATGGCTCATATAACCCACCGAATAAATATGCACGCAGGCAGAGACAATATTAATCACGCACATCATGACAACGGCCAGCGTATCAATCCGCAGCGCCCACTGGACGCTAAAATCGCCCGAGCTCATCCATTGTGCCAGCACCGTGGTATAGGCATGGCCGTGCATGGCCACATCAACGAACAGGTAAACCGACGCGAAGGCGGCAATCACAAGACCCGCGCATGTTACAAACTGACAGCCCTTATCGCCCATTTGCTTGCCGAATAATCCGGCCAGCAAAAACGCAAATAACGGTGTGAATACGGCGAGTAATTCCATGCTTAACTTATCCCTTCATACCCGCAATATCATCAACGGCAATAGAGCCTTTATTGCGGAAGAAGACCACAAGAATGGCCAACCCGATAGCGGCCTCGGCGGCGGCGACGGTCAGGATAAACATGGTAAAGACCTGCCCCACCAAATCACCCAGATGCGCAGAGAAGGCCACGAAATTTATATTCACAGAGAGCAGCATCAGCTCGATCGACATGAGAATTACAATCACGTTTTTACGGTTCAGGAAAATCCCGAACACGCCGATGGTGAAGAGCAGCCCCGCCAATGTCAGGTAATGCGCCAATCCGATTTCAAAAGCCATATCCATGCGCCTATACCCCCGTTTTCGGCGTGACTTTTTCCACGCTCATCACATCTTTAGGGTCAACCGCTTGCTGGTCGCCCACTTTTTGGCGGCGCAAACCGGGACGCGTACGCAGCGTCAGCACAATCGCGCCGATCATCGCCACGAATAAAATCATGCCCGAGCCCTGAAAGGCCAGCACGTAATCGGTATAAAGCAACTGCCCCAGCGCTTCGGTATTTGTAATTTGCGCAGGGTCAGGCGCGGGCGCGCCCAGATTTTCGGGAGCAGATGGCGCAAATTTCCACGCCGCAAACAGAAAGATAAATTCGGCCAGCAAAACCCCGCCAATAATAATTCCAAAAGGCACATATTGCATTGCGCCCTTTCGCAAATTCGCAAAATCAATATCCAGCATCATCACAACGAACAGGAACAGCACCGCCACCGCGCCGACATAGACAATCACCATCAGCATGGCGATGAACTCGGCGCCCAGCAGAATGAACAGTCCGGCGGAATTAAAGAATGCCAAAATCAGCCACAACACCGAGTGAACAGGATTACGCGCGGTAATCACCATTAATGACGCCACGGTTAAAATGCCGGCAAAAAGATAAAAGGCAAGCGCCTCAATCATTGTTTCAATCCCTATCTATAAGGCGCATCGGCGGCGAGGTTCGCAGCAAGCTGCGCCTCCCACCGGTCACCATTATCCAGTAATTTATCCTTATTATAAAACAGCTCTTCGCGCGTTTCCGTCGCAAATTCGAAATTCGGGCCTTCGACGATAGCATCCACCGGACAGGCTTCTTCGCACAGGCCGCAATAAATACATTTCGTCATATCAATATCATAGCGCGATGTGCGGCGAGAGCCATCTTCACGCGGCTCGGCCTCGATCGTGATGGCTTGGGCGGGGCAAATCGCCTCGCATAATTTACAGGCAATGCAGCGCTCCTCGCCGTTAGGATAGCGGCGCAGCGCGTGCTCCCCGCGAAAACGCGGCGATATCGGCCCTTTTTCGTAGGGGTAATTAATCGTCACGCGCGGCATGAAAAATATGTATTTCAGCGTCAAGAGCATACCCTTGACGATCTCGACCAGCAGAAATGATTTTATATATCTATTCATTTTCAAACTTTTTAACGCGGAGTTTCAGAGTAGCGGAGTTGTAAAAAACATAAAAACTCTGGAACTCCGGTTCTCCGCGTAAATTTATTTTTGCGTATTTATAATTCATTTTTCTATCCCGGCAAGCTGTCTGTTGTGATAAGGATTCCCGCTACGAGCACAACCCAAAATAATGTGAATGGCAGGAAGATTTTCCAGCCCAGGCGCATAAGCTGGTCGTAACGGTAACGCGGGAATGTACCCCGGCACCAAATAAAGAAAAACAGAACCAGCGCGGTTTTCATCGCGAACCAGATAATACCCGGCACGACATCGAGCGCCTGAATACCAAAGGGCGGCAACCATCCGCCGACGAACAGGATGGTCGTCATCGCGCTCATCAGGATCATATTGGCATATTCACCAAGGAAGAACAGCGCGTAGCTCATCGCGGAATATTCAACCATGAAACCGCCGGTAATCTCGGACTCGCCCTCGGGCAAATCAAAAGGCGCGCGGTTGGTTTCGGCCAAGATGGAGACAAGAAACACGATCAACATCGGAAAGAGCAAAATTTGCATCCAGACCGGACGATCGGCCAGCACGATTTCCTGTAAATTCAGTGATCCGGCGCAAATCAGCACGCACACAATGATCAGCCCCATCGAGACTTCATAGCTCACCATTTGAGAGGCAGAGCGCAGCCCGCCCAAAAAGGCATAACGCGAATTGGACGCCCAGCCCGCCATGATCACGCCATAAACGCCCATGGAAGATATCGCCACCAGATAAAGAATACCGACATTAATATTGGCCAGCACCCAGCCTTTATCGAACGGGATCACCGCCCATGCCACCAAGGACAGCGCGAACAGCATCATTGGCGCGATAAGGAAAACAGGCTTATTCGCGCCGGAGGGAATAATGGTTTCTTTGGTGAATAATTTGATGCCATCCGCAATCGGCTGCAGCAGGCCGAACGGCCCCACAGTCATCGGGCCCTGGCGGCGCTGAATCCCGCCCAGAATTTTACGCTCTGCATATGTCAGATACGCCACGGACAGCATGACCCCGCCAATGATCAAATTGATATAGAGCAATGTAAATGCCAGCCATGCGCCGTATGTGACCCAAAGTTCGATCATGCAATTATTCCTAAATTGTCATCCCGAGCGCAGCCGAGGGATATGATCCACTCACCAAAAAGAATAGATTCCTTCGCTTTGCTTCGCTTTGGTCGGAATGACAATATTGAATAATTCATGCCGCCTTTTCCTTCTTCTTGATAAACTGCGCCATATCGGGCTTGAAATAATCGGGGCCTTTCATGACTTTGCCGTCACCTTCGCGGCGAATTGGCTTCCCGTCCGCACCCAGCTTTGACATGTTCGAGCGGTGCACTTCTTCGAACGCGGCCATCTTCACATCATGCAACCCGAATGAGAGATACGCGCCATCCAGCACATATTGCAAATCGGTCAACGCATCGAGAACCTCGACCATGTCGCCATCGGCAAGCGCGTCTTTGAGCTCGTCCAGTTCCTCGGCCAGCAAATTAATCCGCAGCTCGTTGGTTTGTGCATTCGTGATGTGCGGCGCGCCTTCGACAGGCAGGCCGTATGTTTCGTGAAATTCCTGAACTTGTTCTAAAGTCGTTTTCATTTTTAACCTTGTGTATTCCCCGCGCATGCGGGGATCTTTCATCCTTTGTTTAAGATTCCCGCTTTCGCGGGAAAAGCATTAACTGTTACTCGGCGGCCCTCTTTACACCTTTGGTCGGCGCGAGAAATTCCGCGCTACAGGCCTGCATTGTATCAGACGCGCGGCAAATCGCATTGGTCAGATAATAATTCTTCACGGGCAGCGCGAAATCCTGAGTCTTTTTATATTTGCCTTTGGTTCCAAACTTCGCCCATTCGGCCTGCACGACATAATCGATTTTCTTGAAAACCGGCCATTCTTTTTCAATGCGTTTAATCAGATCACCGCGCGTATCATAAGGGAGCTGCGTGCCGATATGGCTTGAGAGCGCCCGCAGGATTTTCCAGTCCTCGCGCGCTTCACCGGGCGGAAAAACCGCGCGTTTGGCCATCTGCACCCGCCCTTCGGTATTCACATAGATGCCGTCTTTTTCGGTATAGGCCGCGCTGGGCAAAACAACATCGGCGCGCTGCGCGCCGTGATCGCCGTGATGACCTTGATAAATCGTGAAGCATTTGCTGCCGATTTGCCGCGCATCGAATTCATCCGCGCCCAGCAAATATAGCGCCTTGATGGAGCCGTCTTTGGTACCTTCAAGGATAGAGAGAAAATCTTTGCTCTTACCGCTCGGCGCGAAACCAACGCCCAGCGCACCCACGCGGCTGGCGGCGCGGTGAAGAATATTAAAGCCGTTCCAGCCTGGGCCGCCGGAGCCCTTGGGCGAAGGAGCCTCTTTGCTAACCACGCCCATATCTTTGGCAATATCATGCAGCGCGCCGTGGATTGCCTGCCCATCCTCGCGCTCGAACACGCCGGAGCCGACAATCATCAGCGGGCGTTCGGCCTTCAGCGTTTTAAAAGTTTTGACGAATTTTTCAAGATCGGCAAAAGACGTGCCGACATGATTATATTTATATGCCAGATCAACGGGCGGGCCGATCACATGCACCTTCACGCGGCGCTCGAACACGGCCTTGCGGATACGGGCATTGACCATTGTCGCTTCCCAGCGCGGATTGGTGCCGACCAGCACAATCGCATCGGCATCATCAATACCGGCAATGGTGGAATTAAACAGATATCCGGCAGGCTCGCTCACATCAAATTGCGCGCCATCGGTACGGCAATCCAAATTATCGCTGCCCTGCCCCGCCATGAAGTCCTTCAGCGCAACCATCGATTCGACATCGGCCATATCCCCGGCCAGCGCGGCCATATTCTCGCCTTTGATGCCCTTAAGCTTCTTGGCGATAAAACCAAACGCCTCGTCCCAACTGGCGGCACGCAGGTTTTTTCCGTCTTTTATATAAGGCTGGTCAATACGGGATTTCCCCAAACCGTCATAGGCAAAGCGCGTACGGTCGGAAATCCATTCCTCGTTCACATCTTCATGCAGGCGCGGCAATACGCGCAGAACCTCGCGGCCCTTCGCATCAACGCGTATATTCGAGCCCACCGCGTCATGCACATCAATGGTCTCGGTCTTGGTCAGCTCCCACGGGCGCGCCTTAAAGGCATATGGCTTGGAGGTCAGCGCGCCAACGGGGCAAATATCAATCAGGTTTCCTGATAATTCAGTCTGCACAAGCTGGTCAATAAAGGTGCCGATCTCGGCATCTTCGCCGCGGTTAAACTGCCCCAGCACAGGCGTTCCGGCGATTTCCTCGGCAAAGCGCACACAGCGCGTACAATTAATACAGCGCGTCATGACGGTCTTGATCAGCGGGCCGAGCTCTTTATCCTTCACGGCGCGTTTATTCTCGTAAAAGCGCGAGCGGTCAAAGCCGTAGCCCATCGCTTGATCCTGCAAGTCGCACTCACCGCCCTGATCGCAAATCGGACAATCCAGCGGGTGATTAATCAGCAGCATTTCCATGACGCCCTTGCGCGCCTTTTTCACCATCTTGGAATCGGTATGAACCACCATGCCGTCACCGCACGCCATCGCGCAGGATGCAACGGGCTTGGGCGGCCCGCCCTCAACCTCGACCAGACACATGCGGCAATTGGCGGGCACAGTCAGGCGGTCATGATAGCAAAAATGGGGAACCTCGATGCCAAGCTGCCCTGCGGCCTGCAAAATGCTGGTGCCGCGCTCGACCTCGATTTCCATTCCATTAATTGTAACTTTGAGCATACCGGATGGGCGTTTCTAATTTATCTTGTTATTTATCGTGCGTCGCATCGCGAAGAGTATTGAATTTCCGCGTACACTACTATTTAATCGCCGCATATAAGAAGATCAACCTTGAAACGACATTTGAGTACAAAAAAGCTTTTGTAATGTGTTTTTTAAGAAGGTCCGTCAAAGTTCTCCAGCATAGCTCGGACAGAATCATGACGGTTGCCTTCCACCTGAGCTCTAGCGGCAGCTTTACTGGCGGCCTCTCTCAAATCTGGAATGCGCCCCTCTAAATGCTTTATAAAATCCTGACGGCTATCAAAAAACTCTAAAAGAACACCATCTTCAGTCTTATGCATATTTTCTTTATCCAAAATAATTTCGTTATCGAGTGTGGGTTGATAAAGATAATGAACTACCCCCTGCTCGTCCGGAACTATTCTGAGGTTATAACCCGTAACCTCTGCGTCTTGGCGCTTCATTATACCGTTTTGTTCATACCTAATTCCGAATAATTTATCACCAATTTTAGGTTCAGAACCACGAACATCAAATTCTTCAGGCTCCATTGATTTACAAAAAGGAATAATGTCTATCTGGCTTTCCTTATCCTTCACAAGAGCGCGGATATTTTCAACATTTGCAGCTTCCTGTGGGGTGGAAAAGTTATTTGCGCCAAAGGGCTTGCCTGGAACCTGGGAAATTTTAAATATTTTACGACCATCAAAAGAAGGTTCAATCAACTCTTCTACAGTCCAGTCTATTGCTCTGTAATGAAAGCCGCGAAATTTTTCCATCACTTCTTCACGGGTATATGTTCGGCGATCTGGTAAACTCATAGGTGACTCCAATAGTATTTTACGAAAGTTATGTTTATTGATAGTCAAATTTTAGCCTTGCGGCAATAAAATTATGAAGATATGAAACTAACATGACCCACCAAGTAAAAGTTCTGGCCCATGAAAATGACGGGCGTGCATTGCAAATCGAAAAAATGATCGCCCGTATGGGGAAAAGCGCGAATGTCCGCGTGGTGGATGTGTATACCTCCGAGGATGCGGCGCTGCATGATGAATTATTCACGGGGAGCGTTTGTAATCCGGTCACGCAAACCCTTTTGCATTCCCCGCGAAAACGGGGATCTGAGGATGAAAAGGTCCCCGGTCAAGCCGGGGATAAAATCTTCGATTTCAACTGGGCGCTAGAAATTGGCTTTCTGCCCGGCGTCACAGATAATGTCGGCCATACGGCGGCGGAGCTGCTGGAACTGGCCGGAGCAAACGACGAGGCCGCGTGTTATTCCTCGCGGCTATTCCTGATTAAGGGTGATTTGAGCGAAGATGACGTCGAGACGCTCTCGCACCAGCTTCATAATAAACTGATCCAGCGCAGCGCGATTAAGAGCAAAGCCGCCTTTGACAAGGATAATGGCATGGATGTCGTTGTCCCCAAGGTGCATTTGGACAATCACGGCGCGGGCGCGGACGAGGTTGACCTGAATGTCGATGATAGCGCGCTGGAGGTGATCGGCAAGGCGGGGATTGCCAATGAAGACGGCACGCGGCGCGGCCCTTTGGGTATGTCGCTTTTATATATGAAAGCGGTGCAGGCGCATTTCAAAACATTGGGGCGCAACCCGAGCGATATCGAGCTGGAGACGCTTGCTCAGACATGGTCGGAGCATTGCAAGCATACGATTTTCGCCTCCCCCATCGATGATGTCAAAGACGGGCTTTATAAGCACTATATCAAGCGCGCGACCAAGGAAATCCGTGCGGCGCGCGGCGATGACGATATTTGTGTCTCTGTTTTCTCCGATAATGCGGGCGGGATTATCTTTAACGACGAATATCTGATTGCCGATAAGGTAGAGACGCATAACTCCCCCTCCGCGCTCGATCCGTTTGGCGGCGCAATTACCGGCATTGTAGGTGTGAACCGCGATTGCGTCGGGTTTGGCATGGGCGCAAAACCCGTTTTGAACCGCTATGGTTTTTGCTTTGCCGATCCGCGCAGCAATCCGGGGCTGTACCGCGACAAAGCCGCGAGCGACCCCATGCTATCGCCGGAAACCATTATGAATGGCGTAATCGCTGGCGTTGAGGCAGGCGGCAATCAATCGGGCATCCCCACCCCGCAAGGTTTTGCAATTTTCGATGATCGTTTCGCGGGTAAGCCGCTCGTATTTGTCGGCACGATTGGTTTAATTCCGCGCACGATTAACGGCAAGCCGGGGCATGAGAAATGCGCGCAGCCGGGCGATAAGATTATTATGGCTGGCGGACGCGTTGGCCTTGATGGCATTCACGGCGCGACTTTTTCCTCTGTGGCGCTGGATGAAGGCTCGCCCGCAACGGCTGTGCAAATTGGCGATCCGATCACGCAAAAGAAAATGTCCGATGCCATCGTCAAAGAAATTCGTGATTTGGGCCTCTATAGCGCAATCACCGATAATGGTGCGGGCGGGCTGTCTTCTTCCGTAGGCGAGATGGCCGAGCAATCGGGCGGCTTCCATGTCGAGCTGGAGCGCGTGCCGCTGAAATATCCCGGCATGGCGCCGTGGGAGATTTGGATTTCCGAATCTCAGGAACGCATGACCATGGCCGTGCCGCCGGCAAATACGGACGCGCTGATCGCGCATTTTGCCAAGCGCGGCGTCGAAGCCAGTATTGTCGGCACTTATACCGATACCGGCAAAGCGCATATCACATGGCACGGCGAGACAATCATGGATATGGAGATGGATTTTCTGCATGACGGGAACCCTGAAACACCGCTGAAAACCACCTTCACGCGCGGCGGCGAGGATGAACCTGATCTGGCCGAGCCATTGCCCTACTGTCATCCCGACCAAGCGAAGCACGTGGAGGGATCTTCTCAAGCTACTGACGGAGAAAAAAGATCCCTCGGCTACGCTCGGGATGACAATGCGCTTTATCACAACGACCTCCTCCTTGAAATGCTGGGGCGGCTCAATATTTGCTCGAAAGAATTTATCGCCACGCAATATGATCATAATGTGCAAGGCAGCGCCGTGCTTGGCCCCATCCAAGGGCCGGGGCGCGTTATGGGTGATGCCAGCATTTCCCGCCCTGATTTGAAATCATCCAAAGGCGTGGTTCTGAGCCAAGGGTTATTCCCGCGCTATAGCGATATTGATACAGGCGCGATGGCCGATGCGGGGCTGGATTTCGCCGTGCGCGCCGCCGTGGCCGCCGGTTGTAATTTTGATCATCTTGCGCTGCTGGATAATTTCTGCTGGTGCTCCTCCGATGAGCCGGAGCGTCTGGGGCAGCTTAAACGCGCGGTAGAGCGTATTTACGAGATGGCTGTGAAATATAAAACGCCGTTTATTTCCGGCAAAGATTCGATGTTCAATGACTTTAACGGCTTTGATGAAAGCGGTAATCCGGTGAAAATTTCCGCGCCGCCGACATTGCTGGTCTCTTCGATTGGTGTGATTGATCATGTTGATCAATCTATATCGCTCGCGCCCAAAGCCGTGGGCGATTTGATATATATTCTTGGTAAAACGCGCGATGAGTGTGGCGCAGGCGAATATTACGATCATCACGGGCATCTAGGAAATAATGTCCCCGAAACCGATATGCATATGAACCAGCGTTTGTATAAATTCTATACCCGCGCCTCCAAGAAACACCTGATCACCAGCGCGATGGCCGTGGGCTATGGCGGGCTGGGCGTGGTTTTGGCCAAGAAAGCCATTGCCGGACAGATGGGCATGGAGATTGACCTTTCTTCTATTGATTTGCGCGCGGACAAGGCGCTGTATTCCGAAAGTACGGGCCGCATTGTCGTGAGCGTTGCGCCGCAAAATGTAAAAGCCTTCGAAAAAACGTTCAAGGATTTCCCGCATGTGACGCGCATCGGCCACATTACCTCAACCGATAGGCTGAATATTCACAATATATTAGACATGAAAATTAAGAAATTAGATGAAGCCTATAAACAAACTTTGAAGGAGTACTAACCGCGAATACACACAAATAAAATAAACCGCAACGCGCGCCGCGAACGCAACGATATCCAGAGTAAAAACACCCGTAGCGTTCGTTGCGGCCGTAGCGGTAAAATTTTTAAAGTTCGTGTGCATTTGTGTTAATTCGTGGTTTATAAAAAAAATGAGCGCCAAAGCATTAATACTTGCCGGATATGGATTGAACTGCGAAGAGGAAACTTTGCACGCGTTTGAAACAGTCGGCGTTAGCGGTTCTATTATTCACATCAACGACTTAATTGAATATCCTAAGGCGTTGGATGAATATCAAATTTTAGCCATTCCCGGCGGGTTTTCCTATGGCGATGATACGGGATCGGGCAATGCGTTTGCGCAAAAAATGCGGCTTTCCCTGATTGAACATCTCAAGACTTTCGTGGCGCGCGATACCCTGACGATCGGCATTTGTAATGGCTGCCAGATTTTGGGGAATTTGGGGCTGGTTCCCGCTCTGGGTAACGATTACGGCGCGCGCCATGTCGCCGTCACCTATAATAAGAGCGACCGTTATCAATGCCGATGGATTGATGTGGCAGTTACGAATAATTCGCCGTGGCTGGAGGGGATCGAGCGTATGCATATCCCTGTCGCGCATGGTGAGGGGCGCTTTATGATGAGCGATGAAACGCTGCAAGCTTTGGAAGATAACGGGCAGATCGCAGCGAAATTCATCAAACCCGATGGCAGCGCCGCAAACGAGGAATTCCCTTATAACCCTAACGGGTCGGTCGGCGATATTGCCGCGATTGCGGACCCCAGCGGGCGCGTTTTATCGATTATGCCCCACCCGGAGCGCGGTATGTTCACATGGCAACGCGATGATTATGCGGAAATTAAGGATGCGGCTCTTCGGGCGGGCCACACTCTACCCGACCAAACAGACGGTCTAACGCTGTTCCGCAATGCGGCGCAGTTTTTTTAGATTCCCAGCGCTCAACAAGCTCCCAAAAAGACACACGGTCTAGCGTAATGCAATCCCTTGTAGGATAACCATCAACGACATCACGCGCCTCGCAAATATCTGTCATCACATCAGGCTCTACGGCAACAGGCTCGCCGCACCCTGCGCCGTCACCAACCAGATCAATGCACGTTATTGCGTCATCAATCGGCGCGGTTTCATGCTGAGAATTTTCCGGCGCATCACACCCGGAAATCGCTGTTACTAGATAGTGTAGTCACAAGATATTAGCCCAGAGCGCGATACACCTGATGTGCACAGCGGCGAGGAATGAGGCCGTGTTTTTAGCGTATCTTGTGGCTATGCCGCGCCAGCGCTTGAG
>Ga0136600_1000865_pt1 | contig 15152 bp, 10 predicted proteins | sample AntRauMFilla2698_FD_104634 | JGI IMG/M metagenome (GOLD analysis project Ga0136600, IMG submission 104634) | Saline lake microbial communities from Rauer Islands, Antarctica - Metagenome Filla 2 #698 | ecosystem: Environmental > Aquatic > Non-marine Saline and Alkaline > Saline | place...
AAGAGCCTGCCACATCATCCAGCCGGACCTCTGCCACTGCGGTGGTCTCTGGGAGGCACGCAAGATTGCCGCAATGGCTGAAGCATACGACATGGGTGTGGCCCCGCATAATCCGCTGGGACCGGTCGCCAATGCGGCCGCCCTGCATTTCGCCCTCGCGACGCCAAACTTCATCATCCAGGAGGATATGCTCAGTGACGTGCCCTGGCGCTGGGACGTCGTCCAATCGCAATTGGAAACAAAAGACGGTCATTGGCTACCCTGTGACGCTCCGGGGCTCGGCATTGAGGTGGATGAAGCAGCTGCCGCCAAGCATCCGTTCAAACAGGAAGTCATGCACTCCCTAAACATTCGCGCTCCGGATGGCGCAGTGCTGGACTGGTAAAAATACACCCCAACAAAAAACTATAAAGAGACCGCTAATATGAAGACCTTGAAAAACCAAACCGCCATCATCACCGGAGCCAGTGACGGCATCGGCCGCGGCATCGCTCTCGCGCTGGCACGCCAAGGCGTGAACATCGGCGTGTGTGCCCGAAGTCCTGAGAAGGTCAGCGAAACCGCCGTCCTCTGTCAGGAACTTGGCGTGACCGCCTTTGCCGATAATTTCGACGCCGGTGATGAATCCTCGGTTAAAGCCTTCATTTCAAAAACCGCTGAAGTCTGCGGCCCACCGACAATACTTATTCCCAATGCCGCCATCATGCCGGTATCGGATATTGTTGATATGGAGTCAGACGATATGGATGCCTGCTACAATGCCAAGGTCCGGTCGGCCGCTCTATTCTGCAAGCACTGCGTCCCACACATGAAGCAATCCGGCGGCGGCAGCATCGTCATGATGGCCAGTGTGACCGGCAATGTCGGCTTCGCCGGCCACAGCTTCTACGGCGCGATGAATGCTGCCTTGGTCGGCTTCGCACGGGGCCTGGCCATGGAACTCGCCCCCTTTGGTATCCGTGTTAATTCAGTCTCACCCGGCACAGTCGATTCCCCGATGCTGCACCACTATATCGAAGATCATAGCGCTTCGGAAGAAGAAGCTCAGCAATTGCGGTCCGCTTTCGATGCCAACCACCCGCGCGGCAAAGTCGGCTCAATTGAAGAGGTCGCTGAAACATTCGTCTTTCTGGCTTCACCCGCTGCGGCCAACATCACCGCGACCGATCTCCGCTGCGACGGTGGCTTCTCCTTCAAAGGCGGCCAAGCTGCAAACGCAGCGGATTAGTCAAAGACAACACATCATGAATATCGCACCCCTCTCTACCGTCACCAGCTACCAATCCGGTTCAATCCTCCCTGCGGCCGGAACCGAAGGCCTTTGGGCCGGGCGAGTTTGGATCCCAGCCGACCGGGCTCCCCGTGGCATCGCTGGCCCCCATGTCGTAGCCGTCCGTGGAGGACGTCTCTTTCTCACACCCTACCCCACCTTCTCTGACTTACTCAACGATCCCGACTGCGTGAGTGTTCTCGCGGAGGTTTCCACTGAAGTGGCTGCCTTCGAGGAAGTCGTGGAGGCGAGTCGTTTCGACCGCCGGGCCGGTAAACTGGATGATGAAACACAGATCATTCTCCTCGCCCCAAACGACCTTCCGGCGACAAAAGCCTGCGGCGTCACTTTCATCCGCAGCCTCTTGGAGCGGGTGATTGAGGAAAAAGCGAAAGGAGATCCCGCCAAAGCAACCGAAATCCGGCAGCTCATACTCGATACTCTCGGCAACGACCTCTCCGAAGTCACCCCCGGCTCACCGGAGACCGAAGCGCTCAAAGCAAAACTGATTGATGCCGGTGTCTGGTCGCAATACCTCGAAGTCGGCATCGGTAAAGATGCAGAGATTTTCACCAAGGCCCAGCCCATGGCATCGGTCGGCTACGGCGCGCAAATCGGCATCCTACCGGATTCTTCCTGGAACAATCCTGAACCGGAGATCGTCCTCGCAGTGGCTGCCGATGGAACCATCCGCGGCGCGACGCTCGGCAATGACGTGAACTTACGCGATTACGAAGGGCGTAGCGCTCTACTCCTCGGAGAAGCGAAGGACCAAAATGCCTCGTGTGCCATAGGCCCCTTAGTCCGCTTATTTGATGACACGTTTGCCTTGCCTGACATTAAGGAAATGGAGGTTGAACTCAGCGTCACTGGTGAAGACGGCTATGTCGTCACAGGGCGAAACTGCATGAGCGAAATAAGCCGCCCGCCGGAGACACTCGTTGCCCAAGCATGCGGTGAGCATCACCAGTATCCGGATGGCTTTATGCTCTTTCTCGGGACCATGTTTGCCCCGACAGATGACCGCGACCAAGCCGGAGGTGGATTCACCCACCACCTCGGCGATCGGGTCGAAATCTCAACCCCGCAACTCGGACGACTCGTCAATTGGGTCAATCACACCAACGCGATTCCACCTTGGGAATACGGCACCCGTCGCCTGCTGGAATTTCTTTCTTCAACCTAAATACGTCACTCTAACCAACCCGCACGATCGCCTGCCAAATACCCCTATCCATGGATACCCCCAACCCTACAACTGAAAGTAATTCCCGCGCCCAACTCTTCCGAACCACACTCATCACCCTAGTCGCCACCACGGGCGGTTTTCTTTTTGGTTTTGATAGTGGCGTGATTAATGGAACCGTCGAGGGCCTCAAAGAGGCGTTCGCATCCGACAGTCTCGCCACCGGGTTTAATGTGGCTTCTATGCTCATCGGCTGCGCTGCGGGTGCCTTTGTGGCTGGCAACCTGGCGAATCGTCTGGGACGAAAGGGAGTGCTCATGATCGCGGCGGCTTTATTTCTCCTTAGCGCCTGGGGCTCCGGTGTCGCGGGCAGTTCCCTCGAATTCATCGTTTACCGCTTGCTCGGAGGTCTTGCGGTGGGTGCCGCTTCGGTCATCAGTCCGGCATACATCAGTGAAATCGCGCCCGCCGAAATCCGGGGCCGACTTTCCTCACTCCAGCAGGTCGCCATCATTCCCGGCCTGTTCAGCGCTTTTTTCAGTAATTACGGCCTGGCCACTCTGGCGGATGGGTCCGCAAAGAATATCCTGGCCTGGGACTTTGAAGCCTGGCGTTGGATGTTCTGGGTCGAAATGCTACCGGCCGTCCTCTTTCTGGGTGCGCTTGGATTCATTCCGGAGAGTCCCCGTTATCTCGTGGCAGCCGGCAAACGAGACAAAGCATTAGCGGTGCTCGGCCGTCTTCATTCCGGCCCAGCTGAGGCAAAGTATGACCAGATTCTCGCCTCTTTGCAAAAAGACCACTCCCCCAGCATACGTGACGTGGCGGGTCCTGCCTTTGGCCTAAAGCCGATCGTATGGATTGGTATCGCGCTGGCCGCTTTACAGCAACTGGCGGGCATTAATGTTGTCTTTTATTACGGGGCAGTCCTCTGGCAGTCCGTTGGCTTCACCGAGGCTGACGCCCTGCTCATCAATGTGATCAGTGGCGTGCTCAGTATTGCCGCCTGCGTGGGTGCGATTGCTTGTATTGACCGCATCGGTCGCAAGCCACTACTTGTCGCCGGCTCGATCGGTATGACTCTTTTTCTCGGCAGTCTGGCCTTCATTTTTTCCAACACGCCGGCAGATCCGGAAACCGGAAAACTATTGCTGGATGGCATGCCCGGCATCCTCGCACTCTGCGCCGCCAACCTCTATATTGTTGTCTTCAATTTGACCTGGGGGCCGGTGGTCTGGGTGACGCTTGGCGAAATGTTCCCCAACCAACTGCGCGGTTCCGCCATCGCCCTCAGCGGACTTGCGCTATGGACGGCGAATTTCATCATTACCCTGACATTCCCAATGCTATTGGGGGGAGTCGGCTTGGGTGTTGCCTACGGCATCTACACCTTCTTTGCAGCGCTTTCCTTCTTCTTTGTCAGGAAATTCATCCGGGAAACCAAGGGGCAAGAACTCGAATCGATGAAGGAATAATGCTAAACTTACAGCTCATGCATTCATGGATCCATTCGGAGAAATTCCAAACCTGTAGAGCGTGGTTTGACTGTAAGTTTCAGGTGGGCGAATCACAATATCGTCGACCTCCGGATGATTGACGCCGTCCGGATATCCATGGCACTCAAAGCAAAGCCCATCGTGAGGCAGGTATAATCTTCCGCATTTCCCGATCACCTTGGCAGCGCCAAGAAATTTGGCGTTATAAAACTGCAGGCAGGCCTCGGTGCTCTCAACCTCCATCACCCGTCCGGTGGCGGGGTCTTCAACACGTGCAACCGGGACGAGTGCCTTCTTATCATCGCGCCGGATCATGTAATTGTCGCCGTGATTCAATTGCATCCGACTCCATGGCTCATCCACCTGCTTTGACTGATTGAAATCGTTTGCCATACCAACCAAGGGTTCAACCGATCCTGAGAGGGTGTAGTTTTCATCGGCAGGCACCCAATGATCCGCGTGAATTTGCAGCATGTGCTTTCCCGTGCTCCCAGCGGATTCTCCGCCAAGGTTGAAATAGGAATGGTTCGTCAGGCTTATCGGCGTGGCGCGGTCGGTTGTCGCTGCATAGTCGATTCGAAGGGACGCGTCATTTGTGAGAGTATAAGTCACTTTGAACTCCACATTTCCAGGATAGCCGCACTCACCATCAGGGCTATTGTAACTAAATCGGATAAAGGGCTCATGCTCCCGGTTCACGCCGGTTTCACCAAACCAATTCTTTTTATCCAGGGCCTCGTTTCCTCCATGGAGGTGATTCGGGGGATCATTGATCTCAAGTTGAATCGTCTCTCCATCGAGTTGGAACGAGCCTGCACTAATTCTTCCAGCGACTCGACCAACAATCGCACCGAGCCAAGGATGTCCCGCCAGATAGGCTTCCAAACCCGGCAACCCAAGGACGATGTCCTCTATATTTCCATATCGGTCCGGCACATGTAATTCAGTGATGATTCCACCATAAGAGATCGCTTTCAGCATAAGCCCGGCATTCAGAAGCGTGAACTCAGTGACCGCCTCTCCAGAAGGAAGCACACCATAAGTCGTTGAATCTATTTTCATACGGAAGCTGATAAACTAGTATTCTTTCATATGGCTGCTTCAACCTGGCTACCGCTTCGGCACCGCCCCGATCGTGCCGCCCTCGATAAACTTCGCCTTGATGTAGCTTTGGCGGCGGTCGTCCTTGCCGTGATCCACATGATTGAGCCAGCGCAGGATACGGCGCATGATCGGCGCGAAATCCCATTTGAAACAGGCAATCTCCGACTTGCACCAGGTAAAAGTGAGATCGTGATCCATGCAAATGAGCGAGACGTCCCGGGGAGCGATGATTCCGCGTTGCGCAAGATAATCCCGCGCGGCGAAAAATTGCTTGGGCTCGATAATCAACAATGCGGTGGGGGGCGATAGCTGGAGAAGCGAGTCCAAACAGTGGTGGAAGTCGTCGGCGCTGTGTCCCCAGTTTGGGAGGTTGTAGGAATTCGGCTTGATTCCATGCTTGCGAAGCTCATCGAGGAAACTCTGCTCAAAAAAGGCAGGCTTCGGTAGCAACCGTTCATCCCGTGCTAGCATGACGATACGCCGATGCCCCAGTGCCACCAAGCGATTGATCAAGGGGCCAAGATCCTTCCGGGGACCCGTTCCGGCAATGGGGAGACCGGACTTGACGCCGAACATAGCGAATGCCGGAACCGGCTGCGACGAGAACCATTCGAGCACATCGCGTGACCCGGCGATGACGATCCATGCATCCACCGGTGCCTGCTTCACAAACTTTGCCACCCGCCCAACGTCCATCCCCAAGTCGGCGAGGCTCTTCCTCGCAAAGCTGGCGGCGTAGCCTGCCTCCTGCAGCTTGCTCAGGAGCTCGGAGTTCACAGCCAGTGCCTCACCAGCTCGTTCATAGAGTAGTATCCTCACCCTGACCTTGCGGGCTTTTGATAGCTGCTTGGGCATATTGATACGCCTCCGCTTTCGCCTGCCTTGGCCAACCAGCAACCCCTCCTTCTCAAGCAGTTGCAGCGCCGCGTTGATCGTGACGTTGTTCACTCCCAATTCTTTCTGGAAATGCGCAACCCCTGGCATTTCCTCCTTCCAACGGCCACTGAGGATTTCTTCACGCAGGTGAACAGCGACTTGATCGGAGGGAGACAGGATGGGCAAAGCCATATCAGTATATTATCTTAAATTTAGCATAGAAGGCAAGTGCATAAATTAATGACAAGGGCCGGAGGGTGTAATTGCGAAGAGTAGCACTATGCAGCGCTTTTCCAATATTGGTCCCATTTATTATTAGCTCTCTGTATTCTGAGTTGTGCCATGTCATGAAGATTCTTTTTCCTCCACCAGCTGCCCGATATTTTGAGTCTCTTTTGCAGGACATGCCTGTGACCTCCCTCGATAAGCCCGGAACCAAGGGGTAAGCCCTGGGCGGCTGCGTCGGCATAGTTGAGCTGCTCTAGATGATTACTCAGGTAACGCCAGGCGGATCGAATGGGGGTGTCGATTTCAGAGCATTTTTCTTCTTCGAGGTGCGGTTCAAGTTCTTTGAGGATTTGCTTGGCCTGATTTCGTAGTAAGCGCTTCTTTTGCTTTTCCAACCACATCGGATTATTGTCCCAGTCCGGACGGGCTTTTTGCGCGGCGGCCAGATATTCACTCACATGATAAAGGTCGAGCAGGTGCGAACTGTTTGCGCCGAAGCATTGGCGGGCCTGCCTGCCTATCCAAGCAGCTCCGTCGCTTACGACATGAATCTGACTTTCCACTGCCCAGCCAGCCTCCCCCGCACAGTGAGACCAACGGTAGCCGAGTTCTTCTACACTTTCATTCTCACAGGCATAAACCGCATCGGCGTTGCCTTTGGCCTTGGCCGCGCATAAGCGCATCTCTTTCCATTGGCACTGCCGGTGTTTACGGCGGTCTGTGCCGGATTTACCACTGGTCTGCACCACCGGAAGCATCGTGCCATCGGTTTCGGCTATAATATGGCTGGGGCCAGTAGCCGGTAAACGGCCAAGGCAGTGCGTCTTTTTCTCCAGCGCAGCCATCTTCGCGGCATGCCGCAGGGTGATCTTGCGGACGGTTGAAGCAGACAACCTCAGCGGATGATGGCGACTTAGGCGTTCAGCGGCTAGATTGAAGGAATCTTCCGAACCAAAGTCCACCACCGCTTCTTGAACCCCAAGCGAATAACCGCCTGCTTCGATGCCCGCGGCAAGGCACAAAGGGCGCACACGTTTTGTGCCCCGCTGATAAATCTGCTCTTCGACTTCAACCGGTCCTAATAGGGTCGTTACCCGAAGTTTTTTTTACTGTGGCGGCGACTGCCAGCTAACGATTGCTCTTCGGCGCGGATCGCCTCGTGGCGGCTCCCCAGCCACTGCTTCAAAGCTTCGGCACCCAAACGGTCTACCTCTTCAATGACCTCTCGCTCGGCCTTAGCCAGCGTGTCCAGATCGCCACCCGCATTCGTGCTGATCTCCTGTAAACGAGCTAATCGCTCCATTAATGCCGGATGTTTTTCCAGCCACTTAAACGTTGTTTCAGTCCGCTTTGTATCGCTCATACTTAGTCTTAAAGACTACGTTTGAGCTCGCGTACAACTTTTTCTGCTACACTTCGCAATTACACCCGGTTGGTAAATTCGCGCAGGCGAAGGCTTGACTTAAGAGAAGAGACCCTTTTTCTCCAACATTCCCTAGAAGCCAGAGTAGCTCAGTGGTAGAGCAGAGGACTCATAAGCCTTTGGTCGGCAGTTCAAATCTGCCCTTTGGCACCATTCTTTATCAACGACTTGCGAAACTTAACGTGAGTTATGCTTCGTGTCATACGTTCCATAAATCGTAGTCGTTTGACCCAAATCTAGACAGATTTGCTCGCGTATCTGGAACATAGTGGAAGTGAGATCAGTGTCGGCACCTACCCACCGATCATTTTTTCAGCTCGCTCCAACAGGGCCATCCGCAGGTGCTGCCGGATAGGCCCCGCCTAAGCGCAGAGCAACTACGCTTGGTGGGGCGGCTCACTCCTCCGGGGTTGTGCCTGCGTCGAGCATGAAGCCGAATCCGCCGTTGTAGACATACATAAAGAGCATGCCCCAGCGCCAGTTTTGTCGGGTGGAGATGGCGAGTGTATTCTCACCGTTTTTGAGTTGATCGAAAGCACCGGCGTTGAAGATGGCGTCGACGTTGCCGGTCTTCTTCTTAAGCTGGTTCACTTTGCCGATGAGGTTACCGTTGATATAGATCTCAATATCCTGCTGCCGAAATAGATAGGCACGGAACCGCAGCGCGTCGATTTCATCTTTGTCCTCGACGTGGAACGTCGTCCGCAGCAGCGCGGTGTGGTTCAGACGCCAGGAGATCGGCAGCGCAGTCTGGTCCCAAGAGGCCGCGTCAAGCCCTTTCTGCATCCACCCCGCAGGTGCCTGCGACATGTGTTCGATGACCTTCAGCCGCCACTGGCTCGCCTCATCGTCCGAGACTTTACCCAAGATGTTACTGTTCTTCTGCCTCTCATCGGTAATGACTTCGGTGGTCAGCGGTCTCCACTGCAGATTTTCATTCGCCTCGACGACGACGCGCTTACTTGTCGCGGGCACGAGCGCAGCTTGCGCCTCGTTGTAACGCGCCTCATCGTTGGACCGCGCTTCGCTCTGCAGCCCCTTTTCGATGGCCGAGAGGCGAGTATCACCTACCTGGATTACACCCTTGATCTGAGGCAGGTCGAGCCGCGCTTCGTAGAGGTGGCCCTCCTTGATCAGGTCTTGTAGGCGGGTCAAGTCGGCGTCGATGCTCTGTTGAATCTGCCGTGCTTCGTGGACGAGTTTCTCAACCATCGGTCGATCCACTTTACTCACGGTGCCGGTTTCGAGTAGTTCAAGCGCCAATGATTCGGCTCGTGCGTAGTCACGCTCCTGATAAGCCGCGACGACTGGTTTGAGGAAATCAGGCACGTTAACCGAGAACGGCGACGTGCCGGCCCCGAGGATGCGCAGACGTTTGGCGGGAACCACCAAGGCCAGACCATGCCCCGCACCAACGCGGTCTTTCTCATTAATAATCAGGCTACCGTCATACATGCGGTTAAGTTCGCGATACCAGCGGTGGCCATCCATGAAATGGAGGAAGGCATCGGTGCTGTGCACGTTGGCCCCCAGTGGCGTCCAGAAGTTATTCCAGAAGTTACCGCCGTGACCGGGGTAGGTGTGGTTGTAGGAGTAGGTGCTGATCAGAGAGCAGATGTGTGCGGTAGATTCTTCTCCGACCAGGTCAAACAGGACACCGGCGACGGAAATCTTGCCGTTGTCTGAGCCTACGGTCCCGTTGAGCATCTCAGTTGGGTTGAGGGGCTGAGGCGTATCGCGCCAGGCGTTTCCGTAAATGATTTGACCGACAGGTGCTCCCTTTTTGCGGAAGTACTCCAGGCCGCGCTGGTAAGCGCCTTCGTCGACCTCGACACCGGCCTCCCGGGCCAAGTGCAGACCGAGCATGCAAGCAGCAGCAGCGGGCGGCATCGCGGGATACATGCGGAATTCCCGGTTCTTGCCATACCATCCACCGACGCGGCCCGGAAGCCCCTTGGCGTCCTCCGGCCTGATCTGGTTGGCCACGATCTTTTCGGTATAGCGTTTGAGCGCCGGTAGGACGTTGCGGTCGCCCGTCGCCAGATAATACTCGGCCATGAGCATGCTGTCGTAGCCGAGATACCAGTTGTTATCGCCCGGCTTGTTATCCAGTAAATCATTGTAGATGAAGCGCCGCACCAGGCCCTGGTATTGCGGGTTGTCGGCACCCAGTAGGAAGAGCGTGTCGCTGCTAAGAAAGTTTTCGGAGGCACCGCCGCGCTTGACCAGCCAGCGCTCCAGGTCAGCCACGATCTTTTCGGTCTTGGGGCAGTTAAACGGCGCGGTCGGGCTGTAGGAGCCCATCACTTCGAGCGTGAGCTCAACGTCGATGTTCTGCTTGCCGCGGCGGACGCCCAGCGTGAGTTGGCCGCCGGCCTGCGCCGTCTCGCTCTGTGTGATGGCCGCAGACATGACATGTTCTGTCTCGCTGCCGAGCATCTGTCCGTTTGCGCTATAGATAACATCGCCGACCATGAGTTTGCCCTCGGCCGGTGAGCCAATGAGCACGTCGCGGACGGCCATGTTGGGCCCGAACGGGCCGACCTTGATGCCGACGGGGCCGAGCCAGCCGGCGAAGTTCAGATAGCCAAAGGTCTTGGTTTGGCCGTTGACCAACGTGACGTCGCCGCCCTCCCACTGGTTGGCGGGGGTGGAATACTCGATCGGCAGGTCGTCCTCGGCGTGGCGGTGGAACCAAGCGTATTCCTCGTCGGCCGACCGGAACGGCAGCGCCGGCAAGTTCGCGGCGTTGACCAGCTCAACCTCGGGGTTCTCTTCCCAATTAAACCGGACTTTTACGATCCGTTGAATCGTGTCGCTCTCGAGCTTGACGACATTGCCGCTAACCCGGGCTTTGACCGGCACATAATCACCCTCGACGCCCGTGGCTTCAAATCCCTCAAGCGGCTGCGAGGTCGCACGCAGGCCATCGGCTGTGCCGGGCTTAAAATGGACCGTTGCGGTGCTGTGATACGTCTCTACCCGATCAAAAATCGGGCCCGAGGCGACCACATCCTCGCGGCCGTAAACCTCTGCAAGCGCCCAGCCCAGACTGCGCTCCGCCACGATCTTCTGATCAAGCGGCTGGGCGCTCATGGGAGCCGCCACCATGCCGGGGAGGATCACACTGACGGCCTCGTCGTCGTCAGCCATCTGGCGCTGAAGCTCCCGCATCTCGCGGGCACGCCGGGCTAGGGTGCGCAGATCCGAGCCTGGGGTCATGACCAGCCCGAATGAAAGCCCTTGATCATTAAACACATCTCGCCAGATCTGCGGGATTCGTGGCGTCGTGACCGGGTCGAGGCGAAAACCGACCTTGCGGATGTCGTAAGAATGGACGTACGCCTTGTCGAGCTTCGCGCGGTCGGTGTTCGTGCCCTCCCGTTCCAAATCGGCGTAAACCGAATAGGGATAATTATTGCCCAGCTGCAGCAGGACGGCTTTGAAGGCCATCGAACGCAGCGGGTGCAGCACACCGTTATAACCGGCGGCCGGGTAGATTGGATAGGCCAGCGGGTTGGATTCGATCGCTTCTTTTTTCGGCATCGGCTCGCCCTTACTCAACGCGTCGTTGATCTTGTCAAAACGCGCGATCACGCCGTCGACCGAGGTCTTGCCGTAAAATTTGGATGTCTCGAGCACCGCATCCCGGCTCATCCAGCTGATGGGGAAGTAGATGCCCATATTCAGGTCAACGACCCCGACCGGCACGTCGACCTCCTGTGCCAAGCCCGTAGCGAAATAGTATGCCGCGGTGCTCATGCCTGCCGCATTGTCGCTCGTAATCACAGCCCATCCCTCTGTCGCGCTGGCGGCCAGGTCGGCCTGGGGCTCAGCTGCGGGCACGGTGTTGATCCGGATCGCACGGAGCATGGGCGAAGGAGTATGGCCCGCCGCGCCGTCCACGCCGAGCGTGTTGTCGACGCTTGTTTGCTGCGCGACCAAGAACACGTCTCCCACCACCACGTCATCGATCGACACTCGCCCATCGCCAGCGAAAGCCTTGAGCGATTGCCCCTGGTCACTGGCCGGCATCGGGTCGAGCGTGGCCGACCAACTGCCATCCTCGCTGGCTTTGGCGGTCGCTTTCTGTTGACCGAAAGTCAACGTGACGATTGAGCCGGCGTCGGCAAAGCCGCGAACCATTACAGGCTTATCACGCTGAAGCACCATACCATCATTGAAATATCGGTTGAAGCTGACCTCACCCGCTATCGCGGAAGAAACAAGCAAGAGCAGGGCGGTAAGCGCCGTAAAGAGCGAGCGTGCGGTGATAGACATAGGAAATACTGTGTGTGTGAGTGCCATTATTTTAAAGGGTTACTTGGTAAGGATTGGCTTTGGAGCAGCGCTAGCCCTTACTTCGCCAAGTCATGCAATCTCGCTAGACAAACTATTGCGGTCAAGAAGAAGAGGAATTGACGTAAATTAACGGTTCAAAAAATTCTCTTCTTTCAACTACCGATTTTAGGTTAAATAGCCTGAGTTATACTGTTCACAGTTGACCCCATTTTATTGTCCGGTGTATGAAAACTCATATGACGAAACTAAAGAAGACTGTCTCATTTGCATTTGCTTTAGCTCTACTTCCTGCTGCGGCTTTGCTAACCGGGTGCGCCAGCACTGCGACCAGCGAATCGGCAGAGGGCTGGGAGGTGCTCTTTGAGAGAGGCGATGACCTTTCCAAGTGGAGGATTGCGGAGAATCCGGGTTCTGTTCGCATCGAGGATGGCTACATCGTCTGCAACGGCGAACGTGCGCATGCCTTCTACATTGGCGAAGAGGGCGAAACTCCCATCTGGAACAACTTCGAAGCCGAGATCGAATTTATGACTGCAGAGAACACCAACGGTGGCCTCTTCTTCCACACTGCCTGGCAGGAAAAGGGCTGGCCTCGTCCGGGTCTGGAATGCCAAATCAACGTCAGCCATGAAGACCCGCGTAAGACTGGCAGCGTCTACGCTTTTGGCGACATCGCCGAACCCGGGCATGAGGACGGTGAATGGGTGACGTTAAGACTTCAGGTTATCGATAAAACTGTAACCGTTTGGGTTGACGGAAAACAGACGAATCAGTGGACCCAACCGGATGATCATAAATTAAAAAAGAAGCGACTCGGCGAGGGCACTTTCGCATTACAAGCCCACGACCCGGAAAGTGTGTTCACAGTAAAGAGCCTTAAAGTCAGACACCTTTCTGACTGATTCAGCGCACACCTAGAAATAGACGATGATCGCGTTGCGCCACTGCGCGACGTCCCGCACATTACCGGCGCCGACATCATTATCGTAGTTTCGATTATAGGAGATTTCAAAGCCAAGCAGGTCGGTCAATCGATAGCGGAACGATGTTGTTAAGACATAGTTGAAGCGCTCTGTTTGTGAGGGGCTCACAAAATAGTTAAATTCCTGAGCAAGCGTCGCCTTTTCGAATGGGCTCCAAGTCAACTCCTGGAAAAAGTTGGTGACGGTATTGATGCCTGCCCGCGTGTCGTCGTAATCAGGATTAAAGTCTTCGATACCTCCACCGCCACCCACATAGATAGCCATCGTTTCAAAGGGCTTCAGGCGGATGCCAACCCCGACCAGTTCCTGAATCTCATGCTCGATTCCTTTAATCCGATCAACCCGGCCCGCTAGTGAATTCTGGAAGAAGAACCTCTCGCCGAAATCCCGGCGATACGTAAAATTCCCATCGTAGCGATCAGTTGCCTTGATCCGCTCTCCATTGCGATCAATCGTCCTGTAGGTGTAAGAACCTGACAAACGATAGTAATTAGGATCCTGCTTAGGATCTATCACCAGATTTCCTTTAGAATAAAGCTGTCTCCACTCTGAATCCCCGCTGCCAAAATCGAGCCCGAACCGCAGGTTTCCGCTCCAACTATTCGGTGTTTGTAAGTTAGCCAGTCGATCAACCAAATTTTCCTCTTTAACGTCTACGATTTCCTCTTCCGAGAGGGGCAATGGTGCACCAGCGTCGACGCTGTCCATGGCTCGTGCAGCCGTTTGCTTCTTAGCCTGATGACCGGAAGGTGCCGGGGGCAGTGGCTCCTGACTAAGAATGCTCTTCCTGGGGATCTGTAGCTCGCCCAATAGGCTGGATGTTAACACCAGGGTCTGCCCGTTAGAGCTTGGCGCAACTTCACCAATCACGCGCTCACCCGACTCGGTCGTCACAACGACCTGCTCCCCGAGGCAACCAATAGCGAAGGCCATAAGGAAAAAGATGTGCCGAAGGATGTTCATACTGCCATTTCTTTATACCGCTGCTCGCGAATGACAGTTATCTCAATGGATCCGGGGTAGTTCAACTCGTTTTCGATGCGGCGCCGTATGGTCCGAGCAAGTTGCCTTGCTTCCTCGTCTCCGATCACATCCGGCTCCACAATGACGCGCACTTCGCGGCCTGCTTGAATGGCATACGCATCACTCACGCCGTGCTCAGAGGCGGCAATGGCTTCGATGCTTCGCACGCGCTGGATAAAACCGTCGATCGATGAAGTTCTGGCTCCCGGCCGGACGGCGGAGAGCGAATCCGCCACCATCACCAGGCCGGCATAGGGGCTCTCGGCAGGCACCTCATTATGGTGCGCTGCGGCTGCATTCACCACACGAGGGTCTTCCCCATGCTGCTTGATGACATCGGCCCCGACGATGGCATGGCTGCCTTCATAGTCTTCGTCGACAGCTTTACCGATGTCGTGAAAGAGCCCGGCGCGCTTGGCAATATCCGGATCCAGCCCGATCTCCGAAGCAATCAAAGCGCACAGGTTCGCCACTTCAATTGAATGGGCCAGCGTATTTTGATTATTGGAGAGTCGGTAGTGCAACTTTCCAAGGAGCACGATGGCCTCCGGGTGCACATCATGCAGGCGTAATTTGCGTAAGGCGTTTTCACCCAGTTCGATGACATTTGCGCGCATCGCTTCTTCAGCTTTTTGCACCTGTTCTTCGATGCTTGCCGGATGTATCCGGCCATCTCTCAATAGTGCTTCCAAGGTTATTCTGGCGATCTCCCGGCGAACCGGATCGAAGCAGGAAATTAAGACAGAATCCGGTGTCTCGTCGATCATGAGGGTTGTGCCGGTGGCGTGTTCGAAGGTCCTGATGTTTCGCCCTTCCCGGCCGATGATGCGCCCCTTCATCTCATCGCTGGGTAGATTCACAACCGTCGCCGTCGCATCATTCATCGGTTGACTGGTGATGCGCTGCATCGCAGCCAATAAAACACGTTTCGCCTCATCATTGATTTCTGACTCGGAACGGCTCAACTTCGACTGGCGCAAATCGTGTATTTCCTGCTCACATTCCTTCTCGGTGGAGCGAAGGAGTAATGTGCGCGCTGCCTCAGTATCCATTTGGGTGATCTGGTGTAGCTTCAGTCGATACAGCCGGCGCGTTTTTTCCGCCTCATGCTCGGCATCACTCAATAATCGCTGCTCACGACTCAGGTCCTTGTTCTTCAGATTAATTTGATTTTCGGCCTCTTTCAGCTGCTCCGTCTGACGCTCTAATTTCTGTGTGCGTGCCGTAAGTTCGACCTCCCGGGCGTTAAAGCGCTGCTCGC
>Ga0136600_1000867_pt1 | contig 15148 bp, 14 predicted proteins | sample AntRauMFilla2698_FD_104634 | JGI IMG/M metagenome (GOLD analysis project Ga0136600, IMG submission 104634) | Saline lake microbial communities from Rauer Islands, Antarctica - Metagenome Filla 2 #698 | ecosystem: Environmental > Aquatic > Non-marine Saline and Alkaline > Saline | place...
ACCAGGTGACGCAGATTCTCGACCGGCAGTACTTCACGAGCATCTACTTCCGTGAGCCGGGCGGCGTGCTCTTCGAGATCGCGACCGACACCCCCGGCTTCGACATCGACGAGCCGCTGCTCGAACTGGGTCGCGCGCTCAAGCTGCCGCCGTGGCTCGAGCCCTCGCGCGAGCAGATCGAGCACGCGGCGATTCCGATCACGCTGCCGGAGGAGAACAATCCGGCGATCGATCCGGAGGTCGCCGCATGAGCGCGGATGCCCGTCCCCCCGTTGACCTCGACGCCTGGCCGCACCTCTTCACGGAGGGCGCCTCCACCGACGCTCCCGTCATACTCACGCTGCACGGCACGGGCGGCGACGAGCGCGAGATCGCCGCGCTCGGCACCGCGCTCGTGCCGGAAGCCGCCGTGCTCTCGCCGCGCGGCCGCGTGCTCGAGGGTGGCGCCAACCGGTGGTTCCGCCGACTCGGCGAGGGCGTGTTCGATGTCGACGACGTCATCGCCCGTGCGGCCGAACTCGCCACTTTCGTGGATGCCGCACGCGAGCGCTATGGTCTCGAGGGTCGCCCGCTCCTCGCCACGGGCTTCTCGAACGGCGCCAACATCGCACTTGCGACGGCGCTGCTGCACCCCGACGTTCTGACCCGCGTCGCGGCGTTCAGCGGTATGTACCCGTTCGGCGATCGTGAGCCGCAGCTCTCGGCCACCGGGGTCGCGCTGCTGCTGCTGAACGGCGACCAGGACCCGATGGCGCCCGCGGCGAGCGTCGCGCGGCTCGAGGAGTTCGCGAGCGCGCGCGGAGCATCCGTCACCCGGCGCAGCCGACCCGGCGGCCACGGAATCGACCAGGGCGAGCTCGCGGCCGCGCAGGAGTGGGTGGGCAGCCTGGACTCGTAGTGACGCGCGAGGTAGCGTGGCCGCGAGCCCGTCAGTGAGGATTGCTACGGGCGGGATCGGGGGAGTCGTGCGTCGAGTGGTACTGGGTGCGCTCGTGGCGGGCGCGCTCGCGCTCTCTGGTTGCGTGTCGCCACCGCCGTCACCTTTCGAGCGAGAGCGCACGGCGGCCGACGAACTGCCCGCCGTGATCAGTGACGACGCTCTCGACGGCGTCGAGCTGTCGACGGTGCGCTACCAGGGCTCGACGGACTCGGTCGAGGTGTGGGTAGCGCGAGAGAAGGCCAACCGCGGCATCTGCATCATTGTCGCGGCGCCGGGCGATCCCTCGGAGTGGGTCGTGGGGTGTGGAGGTGGCTCAAGCTTCGTCGCCGTGGGCCTCGGGACTACCGATGAGTTCGAGTTCTACCCTTGGGGCCTCCCCGGCGACGAGCCGCGCGAGGGTTGGATCGCCGTCAGCGACTACGTCATCGCGCGCGAGTAGGACCCCACGGCGGGGTGACCGGCGCTGACCGCGCCCCGGGAGAAGACCATCCCGAGGCGCGGATTCACGCTCAGACGAGCCAGCGCTGCGCCCGCACGAGGGAGGTGTTCCTCCAGGCCTTACCGAGCCCCCAGGTGTCTCCGGCGTAGGCCGCCGCGATCACGATCAGGGCGAGAGCGTAGATGATGTGGTACTCGACGAGGGGGTTGTTGGAGCCGCTCAGCGGCGTGAACGGCCACTCGGCCAGGTACATGAAGACCATGAGGATCGTCCCGGCCACGGCGCTCACGCGAAGGCCGATACCGAGCATAACGGCGACACCGATGCCGAGCATCCCCGCCATGAACAGAACGTCGGTGACCGGGTTGGCGAGCGACGTGAAAAAGGCCTTGAGGGGCCCCGTGACGGCGTCACTGTTGAGATACCCCTGAGCGGGGGTGCCTCCGTTGATCCACGCTCTCTCGAGCGGGGTTCCATAGCCCAGACCGAAGGTCTTGTCGAGGAACGCCCAGAGGAAGATGAACCCGGTGGCGAACCGGAGCACCGCGAGTGCGCGACGCCCGGGGCCGGCCGTGTGGCCATTCAGGCTCTCCGCCCGAGGCTGCGTGTGGCTCGCGTCAGGGGCGGTGTGGGTGGATGGGGTGGTCGTGTGAGTCATGGCGGCCTCCTGGTGGTGGCGTGAGCCAGCGATACTCGCGGGCCTCACGGGGGAAGCCCCCACCGTGTCGCATCGCGCGTCTCACCGGCAGTGCCAAAGGTCCCGGGGTTCGCCTCGCCCGAAAACAACCGGCACGACGGAGGAGATCAGGGCGGGACGTGAGTAGCTACTGTTCTACGAGCCAGTAGTGCGCGAGGCCACCTGGACATTCACCCCTCGGTCGCGCAACCGAGTGATGTGTTCCGCCTTCGTGTTTTCGTCCACGAGCACGACGTCGAAGTCGGCCAGGGGGAGCATGGCGTGCAGTGCACGCTTCTCGAATTTCGTGCTGTCCGCGAGCAGCACCCGCGTGCTCGCCGATTCGAACATGGCGCGCTTGACGTCGACGGTCTCCAGGGTCTGGTGGTAGCAGACATCGTCGACGATGGCGGAGGTGGACATGATGAACAGGTCGGCGCGCAATTCGGCGACCTCCCGCACGGTCATGCGACCCATGAATGAGCTGCACCAGTTGTAGTAGTCACCGCCGAGCCCGATCATGGTGATGCCGCGCGTGCTGCGCAGATCATTCATGATCGTCAAGGTGTTGGTAATGATCGTCAACGGCGCCTTCGCGTGGAGGTGGGGGAGGAGATGGAGCGTTGTCGTGGAATCGTCCAGAATGATCGCCTGCCCTGGCTCGATCAGGTCGAGCGCGGCGAGGGCGATCGCCTCTTTCTCTGCCAACTGCTGACCGGCACGGTAGACGTCGCTCGACTCGACGAGCGAGGTGGAGGTCGCGGTAGCGACGCCGCGGCTCTTGCGCAGCAGCCCGCGATCCTCCAGTTCATCCAGATCGCGATGCGCGGTCATGAGGCTGATCTCGAATCGTTCAGCCAGCGTCTCGATGCGCACGGAGCCTTCGGCCATGACAGCCTCGCTCATGGCGAGTTGTCTGGCCTGCTGCTTGCTCGCGCGTGACGGTGATTCCGCCCTCGAGTACGTCATATTCCACACTCCCGGGCATCACGCTATCGCGTACGCCTCTTCCAGAATGCTCTCGAGCGCGCGCGGGTCGTGCGCAAACCGGCCGAGGAAGAGGCCGTCTACGCCGTCGTCCAGCTGAGACAGGAGCCCCGGCTGAGCGCTGCCCCCGTACAGGACCGACGACGAGGCGGCACGAGAATGGCTCGTGAGATGCTGTCGAATCGCGCTCACCACGGCGCGGATGTGCGCGACTCCCGCCGGCTGTCCTCGGCCGATCGCCCACTCGGGTTCGTACGCGACCACGAGGTCAGGAACCTGACCGGACTCGATGCCCTGAAGGGCGGATTCGATCTGCTCGATGCACGCCTGGGCGGCCTGCTCGGCCTCCTGCTCGGCGCGTTCGCCGACGCACAGCACGGGCACGAGTCCCGCGTGAACGGCGGCGGCGAGCTTGCGCCGGATGGTCACGTCATCTTCGCCGAACACGGTGCGCCTCTCGGCGTGCCCGACAGCGACAAACCGGCACCCCAGGCGCACGAGATCCGCACCACTCACTCCACCGGTGTAGGCGCCCGACTCCTCCCAGAACAGATCTTGAGCTCCTACCGCAACCGGTGCGTCATCGAGCGCTTCGGTCACCGCGTGCAGAGCGGGCAGCGTGGGCAGCACGAAGAGTCGGACCGCACCCGCAACGACGGCGGGATGCGCGCGAGCGAGCGCTGCGACGTCCTTCGCCCAGGCGATGGACTCATCGACCGTCAGGTACATCTTGAGGCTGACACCGATCGTGACCCTCCGGTTCACGTCGGCCCCCGGTGAGCGGTCAACCACTGGTCCCCGAGACTTCATAGTCGCGGATGACCGCCACTTTGCTCGCGGAGGCCGAGGTCTCGTCGAACTCGTAGCTGAGCCACTCCCGTGCGAGGCGCCGAGCAAGCTCCAGACCGACGACGCGCTGGCCGAAAGTGAGCACCTGCGCATTGTTGCTGAGCACGCTGCGCTCGACGCTGAAGCTGTCGTGCGCCGTCACCGCCCGTATTCCCGCCACCTTGTTGGCGGCGATCGCGACCCCAAGTCCGGTGCCACAGACCAGCAGACCCCGGTCGGCGTGCCCGTCACGGATCATCTCGGCCGCCGCGATCGCGACGATGGGGTACCCCGTCGTGCCGCTCGCATCGACCCCGACGTCGATCACCTCAGACACTCGGGGGTCGTGTTCGAGGTCCGCCTTGAGCGCCTCCTTGTAGTCAAAGCCGGCGTCGTCTGATCCAACGACGATGCGCAGGGTGCCTGTCATGATCGGTCTCCTTCGGTGTCGTGGACGCTCATGAGCACTTCTCCGACCGTGGTCATCGTCAGTGCCAGGGAGACTGCACCCGGGTCGGGTGTTCCGAGACTCTTCTCGGCGTGCGGCCTGGCGCGTCCCATGCGCGGAAGCAGGTCTGCAGTCGCCGCCGCCGCTGCCGAGGCACGCTCTGCCGCCGCGACCCATGCCGGAGCCAGTCGAGAACCCGAGGCCACTCGAGACGTGAGCTCCTCGGTAAAGGGAACGAGAGCATCCACGAGGGTCTTGTCTCCCGTCTGCGCCTTGCCCATGCGCTGCACGATGGCGCACGCGGCGTGCACCGCTTCCGCCACCGCGGAAGCCGTGGGCCGTTCATTGTCACCGAGCCGCTCGCCGGCGGCCCGCAGAGCAGCGCCCCAGAGCGCGCCGGAGGTTCCGCCTGCTTTGTCGGCCCACGCGTCGCCAGCTCGACACAGCACGGTGCCAATTCCGGCGCTGGCGTCGACAGCCCCCGTCGAGGCCGCGACCGCCGCGTGCATTCCACGCTGCATGCCGATGCCGTGGTCGCCGTCTCCGGCAATCGCGTCGAGCTTGCCGAGTTCGTCGACATCCCGGTCGATGACCGTGCGCATCGAGTCCAGGGCGGCGTGAGCGGTGATACCAGCAGCAATGGCATCGGGTGACGCCGCACCCACATCATCCAGCTCGTCGTCAGTGTGCGCTTCGGCCACGGTCTCGCCGACGGGCGACACCGCACCCTTCCGATAGGCGGGCGTGTAGGCAGGTGAGGTCCACGCTTGTTCGAGGTCGTCGTCGAGCCACAGGAATGTCAGTGACACGCCCGCCATGTCGAAGCTCGTCGCGTACTCGCCCACCTCTGGGTCGACGATCTCGACTCCGGCCGCCGTTAAGCGCTCGGCGACCGAGGCGTAGATAACGAAGAGTTCTTCTCCCTTTACCGACCCCAAGCCGTTGAGGATCACCGCGACTCGCGCGCCCTCGGCTTGCGTCACGTCGTCGGGCAGCTCGCCGAAAAGGGCATCAACGCACTGCTCTGCCAACCCATGGGCCGTGGGCATGGGGCGTATGTCGATGCCCGGTTCGCCGTGAATACCCATACCGACGGCCATCTGACCTTCCGGCACGGTGAACAGAGGTTCGTCGGCACCCGGGAGCGTGCACCCCGAGAAGGCGACGCCGATGGAGCGGGTTCGGTCGTTGGCTCGCGTGGCTACGGCAGCAACCTCATCGAGCGGCGCGCCGCTCTCTGCCGCCCACGCCGCCGCACGGAATACCGCGAGGTCGCCCGCGACACCTCGGCGTCGCGAGCGTTGATCAGGGGATGCGCTGTAGATGTCGTCGGTCACGGCCACGCTGCGGCAGGGAATGCCGTCGGCGATGAGCCGCTCCTGTGCGAGATCGAAGTTGAGCACATCGCCGGCGTAATTGCCGTAGCTCAGGAGCACGCCAGCCTCGGTCGCGACAGACTTGGCGACGGTGTAGATCTGCTGCGCGCTGGGCGAGGCGAAGACGTTGCCCATCGCGGCCGCGTGCGCGAGTCCCGCGCCCACTAGTCCTGCGAAGGCGGGGTAGTGACCTGAACCGCCGCCCACCACCACGGCGACCTGGCCCTCGGGTGTCGCGGTCGCGCGAGCGACGCCGCCCGGCACGCGACGAACGAGACCCCGAAATGCGGCAATGAATCCGGTCGTGGAGTCGTCGGCGAAGCTCGCCGGGTCATTCGCAACGTAGCTCATGTGGTCTCTTCTCGTCCTGGTGATACCTGGGGTGCGCGGGGGCGGGACCGTGAGGTCACCGCCCCCGCGCTGACCGCGCGCGAGCGCGATCGCGGAACTCCGATCTAGCCGGAGTAGGTGAAGGGTCCCGTCATGTTGTCGACGTTCTCCAGCGTGATGAGGATGCAGTCGAACGACTGCTTCTCGGTCTCGGGCTCTACGCCGTTGCGGATGAAATCATCTGCAAGACGGATCGCCTCGGCGGCGAATACCGCAACGGGCTGCAGAACCGTGTAGGCCATCTCGCCCGCCTTCACCGATTCGACCGCGTCCGGGTTGCCATCGAAACCTCCGATGACCACTCCGTCGAACGCGCCCGATTCCTTCAGGGCCGCGATGGCACCCAGAGCCATCTCGTCATTACCCGCGATGACGCCACTGATGTCGGGGTTCGCCTGCAGAAGGGTCTGTGTCGCGTTCCGGCCTTCCGTGCGGTCCCAGTTCGCGACCTCTTCACCGACTTGCGCCAGATCCGGGTACTGCGAGATCACCGTGTCGAAGCCGTTCGAGCGGGTCTGGGCATTGTTGTCCGACGGTGCACCGAAGAGCTCGATGTAGTTGCCGGCCTCGCCCATCTGGCTTACCCATTCCTGCGCGCCGAGCGCCGCGCCCTGCGCGTTGTTCGACACGAGCTGCGCCTTTGCCAGACCGGTCTGGTTGATCTCGGCGTTGATGAGAAACACGGGGATTCCCGCCGCGTTCGCCTTCTCGACGGCAGCGATCGAGCCATCCGCGTTCGCCGGGTCGAGAATGAGGGCGACCGACTGGTTGGTGATGGCCGTGTCGATGAGCGTGTTCTCGGTGTTGGTGTCACCGAGGTGAGCACCCACCACCGCTTCGTAGCCGAGCTCCTCAGCGGCGGCCGCGGCAACGTCGCCCTCGGTCTTCCAGTAGGGGTTAGCGGGGTCGTTAACGATGATGGTGATGAGACCTCCGGCCTCTCCACCACCCTCGGGGCTGGCGGGGTCGGCAGCGTCCCCTCCGGCGCAGGCCGTGAGGCCCAGTGCGAGTGCTGCTGCACCCGCGAGAGCGGTGAGCGTTTTCTTGCGAACCATGGTGGTACCTTCCTTGGGATGTGATGTGCATCGACTCAGTCGATGCCGGGTGGCGAGTCAGGAAGACGAAACGGTGGATGCCCGTGTCTTCTGACCCGACGCTGTGGGGGCGGGTGGCTCCGATGGTGAGTCATCCGCCCCGGGGATCTTCGGTGGCGTCGTCGACGCCGGCGGCCGAGGTCGGCGGCCGTACTGGAGCGTGTTGAGCAGCACTGCCACGACGATGACTCCTCCGATGAAGACCATCTGCCAGTAGGCCGAGACGCCCACGATCACGAGGCCGTCAGAGAGGAACCCGATGACGAAGGCGCCCAGAAGCGTGCCTCGAATGGTTCCCCGACCACCGGTGAGCGCGGCTCCACCGATCACGACGACGGCAATCGCCGTCAACTCGTAGGTGTTGCCCGCAGTGGGGCTCGCGCTCGTCAGTGTGGAGGCAAGAATGAGACCCGCGATCGCCGAGCAGATTCCGGAGATGACATAGACCCACACGGTCACTGCCTTGACGGGCACGCCCGAGAGCTCGGCGGCACGCTCGTTGCCACCCGAGGCGTACAGCCAGCGACCGAAGGTCGCGCGGCTCAGCAGGAATCCCAGCACGATAGCGATGATCCCCATGATGATGACGCCGATGGGAACCCCGAGCAACCGGTTGAAGCCGAGCCAATCGAAACCCGTGTTACCGAGCTCAGGGTTGCCAGCGAGGTTGTTGACGGTGAGGCCGTTCGTCATGAGTAGCCCGATGCCCCGGACGACGTAGAGCATGCCGAGTGTCGCCACGAAGGGGGCCACCTTGAACTTGGCCACGAGTATTCCGTTGACGAGTCCGACCAGTGCTCCGACACCGCAGGACAGGATCACGACCACGGGGATACTCGGGTAGAGAATCACTCCGAAGATGTTGATCGGCACGCCCTGGATCAGGAACCCGCCGATGATGGCCGAGAAGCTGAGTGTGGATCCCACCGACAGGTCGATGCCGCCGTTGAGAATCACCATGAGCATGCCCATGCCGAGGATCGCAAAGATCGCGACGTGCGACGCCATGATGAGCAGGTTGCTCGTCGTCAGGTAGTTGGGCGACAGTATCGAGAAGACCGCGATGATGAGAATCAGCGCGAGGAACGCGCGCCCCTCGATCAGGAGCTTGCCGATCGAGCGCTTCTTGCGTTGCGTGATGATGGCGGTTGTGGTGGTTGTCGTCGTCATTGTCCGATCCATTCCTTGGGCCCGGTTAGGCAGCCACGGCCTCGCCGGAGGCGGCCATGATCATTTCTTTGGTCGCGTCCGGGCCGAATTCGGCAGAGATGCGTCCACGGTTGAGCACGATGATGCGGTGGGCGATGCTCAAGCATTCGCCCACTTCGGAGGTCGAGTAGACGACCGTGAGTCCTTCCGCGGCGCGGGCGGCGAGAAGACGGAACACCTCGCCCTTCGCACCGATGTCGATGCCGCGGCTCGGCTCGTCGAGAAGCATCACGCGAGGTCGGGTGGCGAACACCTTGCCGATCACAACCTTTTGTTGGTTGCCACCCGACAGCGCGCCGATCTCAATGTCGGGACTGTCCGTCTTGACGGTCACGTCGGCGATGAGCTGCTGTGAGAGCTTCCTCTCTGCACGAGGTGAGAGCACGCCGTTGACGAGGCAGTCTTTGAGGCTCGAGAGGGTCAAATTCTGTCCCACGGACATGGTCTGCACGAGACCGTCTCGCTGGCGATCCTCCGGCACGAAGCCCACGCCTAATTCGATGCGCTCGGCGATGGTCTGCCGATCCAGGCGAACCCCGTTCAGCAACACTGTGCCGTCAGCGACTCCGCCTCTCCCGGCAATGGCCTCGAGCAGTTCAGTCCTGCCGGAGCCCATGAGGCCGTAGAGGCACACGATCTCACCTGCACGGACGTCAAGATCGAGACCGTCCACGATCGCGCGCTCGGGGTTCTCGGGGTCGAGCACGGTCAGGCCGCGGATGCTCAGGGCCGGGTCACCGAAGTCGTACCCGGTGGGAGGCGCCCCCAGGTTGTAGTCCTCACCCACCATGTTGCGCACGATCCACTCCAGATCGATGTCGGCACGCTCTCCCCGCGCCGTCATGGACCCGTCGCGTAGCACCACGGCGTGGTCTGTCACCTCGAGTGCCTCTTCGAGGTGGTGCGAGATGTAGACGATCGCCACGCCGCGAGCGGTGAGGTCGTTGATAATGCCGAACAGCACCTGCACCTCTGACGCGGCCAGCGCCGAGGTCGGTTCGTCCATGATGAGAATGCTCGAGTTCACCGACAGCGCGCGCGCAATCTCGATGATCTGCTGTTGCCCGACACGGAGGTCGGCCACCATGGTGTCCGGCTCGATGGGCAGCTGCATCTCCTGCAGCAACTCGCGCGTCTGACGGTCCTCCTCGGCGTAGTCGACTCCGGTCCTGCCCGGTATTTCGCGACCCAGGAAGATGTTGTCGCGCACCGACAAATTCGGCGCGAGGCTGAGTTCCTGGTGAATGATCGAGATTCCTCGATCTCGGGCATCCGTCGTGGAGTGAAAGACGACGGGCGCGCCATCGAGGATGATGTGCCCAGCGGTCGGCTGCTCGACGCCCGAGAGGATCTTCATGAGGGTTGACTTGCCCGCGCCGTTCTCGCCGAACAGCGTCGTCACTGTGCCCGCTCGAATCTCGAAGTTCACGCCCTTGAGCGCGCGCACACCGCCATAGTTCTTGACGACGTCACGGGCCTCCAGGACCACGTCGTCGAAGCCCCCGGTCATCGGATTTCCAGTTCTACGGGCGTGATGAGCCACGCGGCCGGATTCACGAGAGTGAACGCCCCGGTCAAACTGATCGTCGCTCCCGTCAGGCCCGTGGTGTCGACGTCCGCGAGCACCTGGAGCTTGAGCTCGTCGTTGAGGGCAGCTGCCGCATTCTGATAGGCGATCTGATTGGTGAACTGACCGAATTCGAACGTTCCCGTCGCATCCCGCAGCTCGGTACCGTTGATGGCGGGGCCCGTCTGCACTCGAACCAGCAGATCGTCGGGCAGCCCCTCGACCTGAACTTCATAGATGCCCGACTGGCCTTCGCCGACGACTCCCGTGAGGTTCACGCTGTACACAGGACCGCCAGAACTCTCTACTGAGTACTGCGCCGCTGCCGCTTCGGCGTCCTCGGCAATCGCAGCGGCCAGAACTGTCGCGTCGACAGCGCGGTCGATGGCACCCTCCTGCACGACCTCGAACTGCTCGGCCCCGAACGTCTCAGCATCGAACTCTTCGACGCCGGCCGCGAGCGGGTCATCGGCTGAGACCACTCGAGTGCCGAGCGCCATGCCGACGAGGACGACGGCGATGACCCCCACCGTGATGCCACGTTTGGCCTTGCGGCTCAGGCGACGTCGCGTGGTCGCCGCTGGTGACGGCGCTGTGGGCGCGCTCATGCGATCAGCACCCGAGACTGGTCGTCGTTGGGGCGAACCTGCAGCTTGCGACCCTCTCCTCGGCGGAACTGGTCGAGAGCCTTCTCGTAGTCGTCGAGCACGAAGCTGTGGCTGATCATGGCCGTCGCGTTGATCGCGCCGGCTTCGAACATTTCCACCGCGCGACCGAAGGAGTTCAGCACGGCCATCGTTCCGACAATTGAAATCTCGTCGCGGTAGACACGGAAGGGCGAGAACTGAGCCTTCTTGTCGGCCGGCGCAACACCGAAGTCTTGGAAGAACCCGGCGGGCTTCACACGAGTGAGACCGTCCTCGATGGCACGAATGTTGCCCGTGCAGTCGATCACGACATCCCACTTTTCGCGGTCGGCGTGATCGGCCGAGGTGTAGCGCAGCTCGATGCCGCACTCAGCAGCCGTGTTCAGCCGATCCTCGTTGAGATCGATGATCGTCACCGACGCCGCCCCCGCTCGACCGGCGAGCTGAGCCATGAGCAGCCCCATGGTGCCGGAGCCGTAGACGAGCACGTGGTCGCCCATGCGACGCGGCAGCACGTCCCACCCGCGAATCGCGCACGCCAGCGGCTCGATGAGTGCCGCCTCGTAGAGGTCGGTCTCGGCACGGAGCTTGTAGACGTTGCTCGCGGGAGCGGTGAAGAATTCCTGGGCCGCGCCGTCCGAGGCCACGACGCCGAGACCGTTCCAGAACCGGCACAGGTTCTGGTGGCCGTTGAGGCAGAACTCGCACTCACCGCACGTCGTGCTCGGATTAACCGCGACGTGGTCGCCGACCGCAAAGTCGAAGACGCCGTCGTTGACTCCCTCACCCAGCGCCACAATGGTGCCGGATGCTTCGTGGCCAGGTACCAGCGGGAACACGGTTCCCTCAAACTCGCCGTCGAGAACGTGCGTATCGGTGCCACACAGGCCCACCGCCGCGGTCTCGATGAGGATCTCTTTGTGGCCGGGCGTGGGCTGGGGGCGTTCCTCCAGTGCCAGCTGGCCTTCGGACGTAAAAACAACTGCGCGCATCTTTGCTCCCGTTGTGTCTGTGTTCATCGGTGCGGCCGCGTTGGGTGTCATCCCTGCTCCGACTCCTCGCGTCTGTGCGAGAACCGAATGAGCGTCTACTTCTAGCGGCGCCCTTACATGTTACGTAAGGGCTATGTATGTGTTATTTCTCAATCGCTCGATGTTAGATTCACCATAATCTGCGATACGGTGTCTGTCAACACACGGTGTCTATCAATGACGAGGAGACGGCTCATGACCGAACTGCAGTGGGACGACAGTGACCGGAAGGCGGTGGACACCGCCCGTGTTCTCGCGGCAGACGCCGTCGAAAAAGTGGGCAACGGGCATCCGGGCACCGCCATGAGCCTCGCCCCTCTCGCCTACCTGCTCTATCAGCGCGTGCTGCGACATGATCCGTCAGATGCCTCATGGCCTGGGCGCGATCGCTTCATCCTCTCGGCCGGCCATTCGTCGTTAACTCAGTACGTACAGCTGTACTTGGGCGGCTTCGGTCTCGAGCTCGACGACCTGAAGGCGCTGCGTACGTGGGGCTCGCTGACCCCCGGGCACCCCGAGTACGGCCACACGGACGGGGTTGAGATCACCACGGGCCCCCTCGGCCAGGGCCTCGCCTCGGCCGTCGGATTCGCGTACGCCGCGCGCTACGAGCGCGGGCTCTTTGACCCCGACCTTCCCGCCGGTGCATCGCCGTTCGACCACTCCATCTACGTGATCGCGGGCGACGGTGATCTGCAGGAGGGTGTCACCTCGGAGGCGGGCAGCCTCGCCGGTCATCAGCAGCTCGGCAACCTGATTGCGATCTACGACTCGAACCAGATCTCGATCGAGGACGACACGACGATTGCCTTCACCGAGAACGTCGCTGCCCGGTATGAGGCGTACGGCTGGCAGGTGCAGACCGTCGACTGGCACAGGACCGGCGAGTACGTGGAGGACGTCGCCGAGTTGTTCGCCGCGATTCGGGCGGCCCAGGCTGAGACGACGAAACCCTCTCTCATCATCCTGAAGACGATCATCGGGTGGCCGGCACCGGGCAAGCAGAACACGGGCGCGGTGCACGGGTCAGCGCTGGGGGCCGACGAGCTCGCGGCGACCAAGCACGTGCTGGGCTTTGACCCCGAGAAGACCTTTGTCGTCGACGACGAGGTGCTCTCCCACACTCGCGCCCTCGTCGAGCGGGGCGCGACGGCGCACGAGCAGTGGCAGGAGCAGTTCGACAGCTGGGCCGTCGCCAACCCGGAGAAGAAGGCCCTGTGGGACCGCCTGCAGTCCGGCAAACTCCCCGATCGCCTCGAGGATGCCCTGCCCCAGTTCACCCCGGGCAAAGATCTGTCGACCCGCGCCGCGTCGGGTGCGGTCATCAACGCGCTTGCGGCGGAGCTACCCGAGCTGTGGGGCGGCTCGGCAGATCTCGCCGAATCCAACCTCACGACAATCAAGAGCGCACGCTCCTTCGCTCCCACCGCGTGGTCCACGCATGAGTGGACCGCAGACCCCTACGGCCGTGTGCTGCACTTCGGTATTCGCGAGCACGCGATGGGCGCGATCATCAACGGCATCGTGCTGCACGGTCCGACGCGGGCGTTCGGCGGCACGTTCCTCATCTTCAGCGACTACATGCGGCCAGCCGTGCGCCTCGCCGCGCTCATGAACATCCCGAGCATCTTCGTGTGGACACACGACTCGATCGCGCTGGGAGAGGACGGGCCCACCCACCAGCCGATCGAGCAGCTCGCGACACTACGAGCGATTCCGAACCTCGCGGTCGTGCGACCGAGCGATGCCGCCGAGACGGCGGTCGTGTGGCTCGAGCTGCTGCGTCGCCGAGGAGGACCCGCGGGTCTCGCACTGTCTCGACAGAACCTTCCGATGGTCGCGCGAGGTACGGGTGACGCCTCGGGCGGTACTCTCGCCTCGGCAGAGGGTGCCGCCCGCGGCGCCTACGTGCTGGCCGAGTCGCCGAGCGGCACGATCGACGTGCTCCTCGTCGCGACCGGCTCTGAAGTGCAGCTCGCGCTCGGTGCGAGGGATGCTCTCGCGGCGGAGGGCGTCGGCGCCCGAGTCGTGTCGGCGCCGTCGTTGGAGTGGTTCGCCGAACAGAGTGATGAGTACCGGGAACACGTTCTGCCCTCCCACGTGCGAGCTCGCGTCTCCGTCGAGGCGGGCCTTGCCCTGAGTTGGCGACACATCGTCGGTGACACCGGTCGAAGCGTCTCGGTCGAGCACTTCGGCGCCTCAGCTTCGGGGCCGGAGCTGTTCCGTCGCTACGGACTGACCGTCGACGCGGTCGTCGCGGCAGCCCACGAGACACGCGAGGAGAGCATCCGCTAGCGCGGCAGGTTCGCCTCGATGAGCTCGACGATCGCGCGAGCGTCGGGCTGCACGGTCGGGCGGAACCGGTGTACCTCACCGCCCGGCAACACGAGGAACTTCTCGAAGTTCCACATGATCGGGCCGGCCTTGCCCGAGTGGTCTTCCGTCTCGACGAGCTGCGCGTAGAGCGGGTGCCGCTTCTTGCCGTTCACTTTCGCCTTCTCGGTCATCGGGAACGTCACACCCCACGTCGTGCTGCAGTACTCGGCGATCTTTTCCTCGCTCGAGAGCTCCTGCAGAAACTGGTTCGAGGGGACGCCGAGCACCGTGAAGCCGCGGTCGCCGTAGGTCTTCTGCAGCTTTTCGAGCGTCTCGTACTGCGGGGCGAGCCCGCACCGTGAGGCCACGTTGACGACGAGCACGACGTTGTCGGTGAACTCGGCGAAGGTCGTCTCGCGGCCATCGAGCATCGTGAGAGGGGCATCCGTTAGCGTGGTCATATCGCCACCGTATCGGCGCCACCCTCGCATGGTCTGACGGTCGCCCCTGTGCTGGCTGGATGCCTCGTGATCGCTTTTCGCCCATCGCCGCTGTGTACTCCCCCAGTCGCTAGCCGTACGGTATCTACGAGGTGAGGACGAACAGTGGCGAAAGACAAGCGGGGCTCTGCGAAGAAGAGCAAGAAGAACAAGAAGAAGGCGGGCGCGACGACGAAACGCGTGCCCAAGAAGCTGTACGAAGCCGAGCTGGGGCGCCTGCAGGTCGAGCTCGTCGAGATGCAGCAGTGGGTGATCTCCACTGGTTCGCGCGTGCTGGTCATCTTCGAGGGGCGTGATGCGGCTGGCAAGGGCGGTGCGATCAAGCGCGTCATGCAGTACCTGAACCCCCGCCACGCGCGCATCGTGGCCTTGCCAAAACCCACCGAGCGCGAGCGGGGCCAGTGGTACTTCCAACGCTACGTCGAACTGCTTCCGACCGCGGGCGAAATCGTGCTCATGGACCGCTCCTGGTACAACCGGGCCGGCGTCGAGCGCGTGATGGGCTACCGCACCGACGACGAGTACGAGCGCTTTCTGAGGCAAGTCCCCATTCTTGAGCGGATGCTCTTGGACGACGGCATCACTGTGATCAAGTACTGGTTCTCGGTGTCGGACGAGGTGCAGCAGCACCGGTTCGCGTCGCGGGTCGAGGACCCCCTGCGGCGGTGGAAGCTGTCACCCACCGACCTCGAGTCGATCG
>Ga0136600_1000868_pt1 | contig 15148 bp, 17 predicted proteins | sample AntRauMFilla2698_FD_104634 | JGI IMG/M metagenome (GOLD analysis project Ga0136600, IMG submission 104634) | Saline lake microbial communities from Rauer Islands, Antarctica - Metagenome Filla 2 #698 | ecosystem: Environmental > Aquatic > Non-marine Saline and Alkaline > Saline | place...
AAATACTTTTAACGTGTCCAGCTCATTTGAGGTTTGGATTGACGGCAATAAAAGTCCTCAAAATATATTAGGTAATTGTAATATTGAGACCTTTATAAAAGGAGACTCTCGATCTTTACTAATTGGTCTTGCTTCCATAATTGCGAAAGAATATAGAGATACATTAATGAACTCTTACTCACTTGAATATCCATTTTATGGTTTTGAAAAGAACTCAGGATACCCTACGGCTTACCATAAAGAAGCACTCAGAAAGTATGGCCCTTGCCCTATTCATCGAAAAACATTCAAGGGTGTAAAAAATATTTGAGAGATAAAAATAAAAATAAGGGAGCCGACTTTGAAAGGCTGGTTTCGCAACACCTTCATAAAAAGGGAGTTCCTCTACTCCTAAGTGATCTCGTTTTGAGGTCTTACAATCTTGGCCAGGTTGACCTCTCACTTGTCCTAGACCATCAAATAGAACTCTTTGAGTGTAAGGATCATGACTTTCCGATTAATGCGAAGCAAAGTAAGCGCTTGTACAATACTGGGCTTTTTATTTCCTATCTTTTAAATGAGCCTGTAAATATAAACTGTGTCCGTCCAAAAAAGTCAAAGTTTGCAAATTCTGGCAGTTCAGCATACCCTTTTAGTATAAGAAAAATTAGGGTGTTAGCGTGACCTTTAAAAAATTACTAGTTTCTATTTTTACATTTTCGATCCTTTGCCAGAATTCACAGGCAATTGACCCAAGAGCAAAAGCTCTGGGGGCAATGGCATTGTATGGCACAGTTGGTGGGACGCTTCTTGGAACCGCCTCGCTTGCCTTTGGATCAAGTGGTCGCTCAGTTGCGAAAGGCGCCAGCCTAGGCCTCTACGCAGGTATTCTCTTTGGTTCATATGTCGTGATTAGCCATGCATATCGGAAACATCGCTCTGAAAATCCTGAAGCCCAAGAAAACTATTATCCAGGAGTTCAGAGTCCTTACGAGCAAGGTGGTGGTGGTGGAAGTCAGTATGACGAACCTGAACAGGGCGGTTATCGCTGGCAACCTGTTTTAGAAATGGAGTATGAAGCTGAAAGACAAAGGGCCGAACGTATTCGACCCTTTCAAGATAACTCTTCTAAATTTGAATTTTTCTTACCCGTTTTTAACTATTCTTTTTAATTCTCTAGTTTTCAAATGTTCTCTTTCTTGCCGCAAAGCTCTGAGAGAGAAACTCCGTGTCATCGGTATCAAATTCATTATGGATAACACCCATGAGGTCGAGGTCATAAAGTTTAAATACTTTCAAAAACTCTGTTTTTACATTGCTGATCTTTATTTGTTCTTTATTCTCATTAAAGGCCTTAATCATATCAACAAAAAGTCCTATTCCACTTGAGCCTACAAAATCTAAAGAGTGCATATCTATAGTGATAGTGCTATTGGGGTTCTCTTTAGTTAGACTATCGAGTTCACTCTTTAATGGGGATGAGTTTTCATAGTTTAGGCCACCTTCCATATGGATGGTGATATTTCCATGGGCATCAGTTCTCACTCTCGCTTTCATTGTCATTTTTAGGGGCTCCTTCAAAAGAAATTAGACCAATTGTTAAAAATATCTTATCATCTTAATGCGCAGCGTTTTAGCCGGTACTATTTGCATGGAGGATTCCTTGAGTAAAAAGCTTTTTATTGTATCAACACCAATTGGTAATTTGTCTGATGTCTCTACACGGTTTTTTGAAGTTTTAAAGACAGAGTCTCTCTTCTTTGCTGAAGATACAAGAAACCTAATAAAGCTGATGAATCTTTTAGAGATAGATATACAAGGCAAAGAAGTCAGACCATTTCACGAACATAATCAAGAAAATATTAATAAAGAACTCGATCTTCTCGAAGCTAAAGGTTCTGGGGTACTTGTTAGCGATGCTGGCAGTCCACTATTAAGTGATCCTGGTTACCCATTAGTAAGGGGCTGGATCGAGCGAGGAGGGGCCCTTGAAAGTATTCCAGGGCCCAGCTCAATTACAGTTGCTCTAGAAGTTTCTGGTCTACCACCAATGCCGTTTATGTTTCATGGCTTTCTACCTAGAAAGGCAGAGGCAATAAGGAATTTCATTATTGAATGCCTACCTGAAGTAACGCATTTGGTTTTTGAATCTCCTAACAGGATAATTAAAACACTTGATACTTTTGCTGAGGTAATTCCCGACGCTCAAATGTCTTTGGTTAGAGAATTAACTAAGTTTCATGAAACTCACTATAGAGGGAGTCCTCAGGAGATACTTGACGTCATTGGTAAGGATGGAGTCAAGGGAGAGATTGTTCTTCTCTTTAGGCATAATCATGACTTTAAAAAGGTTTCTGGCTTAGAAGAGCTTGCCGCGAGCTATTTATCAAAGCCTGGACCAAAGGCTTTGGCGAAATTAATAGGTGAAATAACCGGTGAAAAAACAAAGAAAATTTATGATATTTTGAATAAATAACCTTTAATTTTAGATTTTCTATTTAGCTCCGATAAGTCCTTAACTTCATAAGAAATGATTTGATTTAATCCCTGAAATTAGGGTTCATGTTCGATAAGCATGGTGTATTTGAATCTATACCATTCAAGAAGTTAGGTTTGTTAAAAGAAGGAACTTATATGATTGTGAGAATTGTTGGTGGCCATGGAGGAGTATCCCCAGGTTACAAAAACACCTCATATTTAATAGACGGTAAATTACTTATTGATGCAGGTTCTGTTGCGAGTGGTATGCAAATTGATGAGCAAAAGTTAATAGATAATATTTTAATTTCTCATAGCCATCTTGATCATATTTCTGATTTGGCGTTTCTTGCTGATAACTGTTTTGGTCTCAAAGGTAAGCCCTTTGAAATTTACACCAGTAAGACTGTTGAAGAAAATGTAATGAAGCACCTTTTAAATGATGAAATTTGGCCTGATTTTACAAAGTTGCCAAATAAAGAGAATCCGACCCTTAGGTTTAACATCGTAAAGTCAAATGAGACCATTCAGTTAGGACCTTATAAAGTCACAATGATACCCGTAAATCACCCTGCTGGTGGGCATGGGTTTATTATAGAAAAAGGCGGGACTTCCCTTGTTTTTACTCAGGACACTGGTCCTACCGAGGCTATATGGTTAGAAGCGATGAAGCTTAAATCATTAAAAGCCATTTTTACTGAAGTCTCCTTTCCTAATAATTTACAAGGCGTAGCGACAGCATCTTTTCACCACACGCCTCAAACAATGGAAGATGAGATAAAGAAAATGCCAAAAGATGTACCTATTTTCTTAGGTCACATTAAGCCAAATTACCAAACCCAGCTCTCCGTTGAGGTGGACTCCCTAGGAAATGACAGAATCAGTCTTTTATCCAGTGATGATGTTAGTTTTGTTTTCTAATTTCAGTTATTTAGATTAAATCCTAAGAAAATAAATGAGTTGTCACTTTCAATTCCATTAAGCATGATGTCTTGTAATTAAATTTTTTAACTACGGAGATTCCTATGGGTTGGTTTGAAGGTGTTAAAAGTCCAAAGCTAAAGAGCTCGAAGAAGACTTCAACTAATACTCCTAGTGGTTTGTGGAAGAAATGCACGAGCTGCGGAGAGATATTACAAACAAATAAACTAAAAGAGACTTTCGAAGTGTGTCCTTATTGTGATCACCACTTTCGCTTGAATGCTATTGATAGAGTCAATCTTATTACTGATAAAAATACATTTAGCTTAAAGGGCAAGTCTCTGACGACAAAAGATCCTTTAAACTTCTATGACAAAAAATCATATCAGGATCGTCTCGATCAAGCACTTGAAAAAACTGGCCTAAATGATGGTACTCTTTGTGGCGAGGGTAAAGTAAATGGCAAGTCAGTTAGTTTTGCTGTTATGAATTTTCAATTTATGGGCGGCTCTATGGGGGTCGTTACAGGTGAAAAGATTGCTTGGGTAATGGATAATGCTTTTGAGAAAAAGATTCCAGCTATTGTCGTTTGTTGTTCCGGTGGGGCGCGGATGCAAGAAGGAATTCTCTCCCTAATGCAAATGGGAAAGACTTCTGCTTCGAGACAAAGGCTTAAAAATGCAGGTATTCCCTTTATTAGTGTACTAACTGATCCAACGACAGGTGGTGTGGCGGCTTCTTTTGCTATGCTTGGTGATGTAAATATTGCAGAGCCTAAAGCGCTTATAGGATTTGCAGGCCCTAGAGTTATTGAGCAATCGATCCGTCAAACCTTACCTGATGGGTTTCAACGTTCAGAGTTTTTAAAAGACCATGGCTTTGTTGATAGGATTGTCCATCGTCATAAACTTAAAGACGAACTAAGTTTTTTCATCAATATGTTTAGTAAGTAAATGTTTCCCGAACATTTCTCTTTTGATTCCTATGAAGAAGCTCTTCAAAATTGGATTGATAAAAACTTAAACGATGAAGTTTTTTCGCCCGGCTTTAAAAGGGTCTCCGAAACTCTTTCTCCTTATCGTAAAAGGTTTGAAAAAGAGAATATCCCTATTGTTACAATTGGTGGGACTAATGGGAAAGGCGAGGTCTGTGGCTTACTTGAAAGAAACCTTGATCAAGCAAACTATGATGTTTTTATGTGGTGCTCTCCCCATATCTTGTCTGTAAGAGAAAGGTTCTCAATTCGAGGCAAACCAATTGATGGGGAGCGACTGTTAAATTTGCTTAATAACAATAAGGAAAAGACAAAGCTTCTTTCTTATTATGAATTCCTATTTTTGATCTTTTGCGAAGTTGTTACCGAAGAGATTAAATCATCAAAAAAACCTTTAATACTCTTGGAGGTTGGGCTTGGCGGTAGACTTGATGCTACAAACGTCTTTAATGCCAATGTTGCTGCCATCGTTTCTATTGGAAGAGACCATGTAAAGCTTCTTGGTCCTAGTCTTAAAAATATTCTTCACGAAAAATTTGGTATCGCTAGAGAGGGAAAACCCCTTATATCGGGTGTTAAGCAGAGCTTTCTAAGAGATGAATTGGTTACATGTTCAAAGAGTAAAGGAATAGAGCTTCTAGATATTTATAAAGAGGACCCTTCTTTAATCAATAAGAATTATAAAATATGTAATTTGTCAGTGGCGCGTCGCGTTTTTGGCATCGTAAATACTGAACATTCTGCTACGAGAGCCACTCAGAATAAATTGCCTTTTGTTGAGGGACCTTTATGGGGAAGACCAATAAAGATGACAACAAAGGATGGTCAGTTTATCTTTATAGGGTCTCATAATTTAGATGGGTTACGCTCTTTGGCTGAGTGGGTCAATGGTTCCACTGAATATAAGTTTAAGAGAGTCATTTTAGGCTTAAGTCGGTCATCTAAAAAAGAGATTGTGGAATGCTTAAGGCTGGTTCAGGAGAGTCGTTGTCTCGGGGAAGAAATCTATTTAACAAGGTTTAATCATCCGCGCGCTAGTGATTTGGAACTAGTCAAACAAGCCGTTACTGATGTTAACAAGAAGTCCGAGCGAAAGGTTAAGCTTGATCGTGATTGGAAGAATATTATTGCCAAGTGTTCTCGTTCGAATGATGACGAAGTTATCCTGTTTACGGGTTCCTACTTTTTTATCGGTTGTGTTCTTTCTGATCCTTATTTCAAGTCTCTTTTCAATTCCAGCGATAGCTAGGCAGAGCTTTCAGTTCCAAGCCGCAGAAAATGTTCAGGTCCTCTCTGATAAAGCCTTTCGCCGCAGTAGAGAAAATATATTTGAAGCTATTGGTAATGTTATTATTACCCAGGGTGCTAATAGTATCTATGGTGAGAAAGCAACAATGAGCTTTGCGACTGGTGAAACCCAAGTAATAGGAAATGTTCGTTACGTTGCTCCGGACATGACAATGTATGGTTCAAGGCTTGATTACAATTTAAATTCTCAAAAGCTTGATGTCTATAATGCCAGGGTTCTATCTGATAACTACGTTGTTTTAGGAAAGAGATTATCAAGAGTAAGCGCTAATGAAATTTATGGTATCGATGCAGAGTACACAACATGTAAAGATTGTCCTGAGTCTTGGAGTATCTTTGGTCGAGAAATTAGGGTAACGGTAGGGGAATATATAAGGATTAAGCATGCTTATATAAAAGTTAAGGGTGTTATTGTGATGTATATTCCTTATATTGTTTTACCGATAAAGAAAAATAGGGAAACGGGCTTTTTGTTTCCGAAGTTTGGCCTTAACTTGGCAGAAGGTGCTAGATTTCAACAACCCCTCTTTTGGGCTATCTCAGAACAAGCTGATGCTACTGCGACGCCAAGTTTCTTTGGGAAACGAGGGCTTGGAAGTGAATTAGAGTTTAGGCATACTCCCTTTGATGGTCTTAGCTATCAGCTTGATGGTATTGGGGTAAATGATCAGATTTATGAAGTTGGTAAGGATCAGCGAACAGAGAGTGGTACAAAGGATTTTAGATATTTCGGCCAGTGGGAGCATCATCTCTTTTCTGGAAAGAATATCAGTCACCACTTCGTCTTTAATCGACCAAGTGACTTTGATCTTTCACGAGATTTTCAATTCTATACTAATGATAAAGTTTTATCATCTGATACTGGTCTAGAGACCTACTTAGATTTACGGCAAGATTTTTTTACCCTTAGTTTAGAGAGTGGCTACCGCACAAATAATCTTTTTTCTACAGAAGATGATTTTGATAATCGATACGTTCAGATTTTACCGAAAGTATCATTAAGCTCGACTCCTTTTCCTTTAATACAAACAAATGTACCAGGCCTCAATAGAATTAGCTTTGGTCTAGATACTGATTTTACAAAGTTTAAGCAAAATAATATCTCGGAGAACCAGTTTTTAAGAAACGTTGATAGAATTAACGCTGTTCCTTACCTAGACTGGAACTTTGGTCAATTCGGTCCTGTAAGAGCGAAGACAAAGGTAGTTTATGACTTTCAATATTATAATTTACCAACAAGTAAAGATAAGAAATGGTTTCGCAAAAGTAGTAATGTCTACGAAACGGAATTTTCATTAGTTCTAGAAAAGATTTTTGGCTTAAGTTATGTTGATAAAATCCCTAGGGAAAAAATTTTAGTGGATCAGAGAAAAGGTGAAGAGGGTGATGATACCAAAGAAGCTGAAAAAGGTAAGAATGATAGAATAGATAGCAACATTATAGGTAGTCTTCCTTCTTTGGAAAAAGGGAAAAACGATGTTGTGAGTATCCAGAGAAATTCTTATCGGCATAGGCAAAACTTTAAATTAAAGCACTACTTCCTCTCCTCGCAAAAAATAGATGGTAGTAATAATTTTCTTAATCAGGTTAGGCAGGATAATGGACAGTTTGATCCAGTTGATACTGTTCGTTCGGAAGAGTTTCTTGCGAATAACGAAACCTCAAGGACGACGTTGCCACTAAATAATACGGTAGAGCTACAATGGAATAATAGTTTAATTCTAAAGCAAGTTAGAGATACCAATCTACTCTCTGATGGTAAGTCTTTGCGAGATAACTTTAGTTACTCAACAGTGGCTTTCTTCAATGTAAGCCAGGGGTATGACTTATATAGGGATATCGATATCTTTGGAAGGGAGTTAGACTTTCAAGATAAGTTAACAAGGCTATTTGTTAATACTGGCTTCTCCGTAAACCAGACTTCTTTTTCCCTAAGCGAATATTATTATTACTCAACTCAGGAGAGTATTTTTAACGGTACAATTTCTCAGGCCTTTAGTCGCGGAAGTGTGAGTGCTAGCCTTCGGTACAATTCATTTCGAGTACCTATTGATAAGTTCATATTTTTAAATGGCAACTTACGTCTAACCGATCTCATCGCAGTTAATGGTAGATGGGAGTACGATTTAGAAGAAGAGAGGTCTATCAGAAGTGAGTATGGAGTTACTTATAGCCCAGTGGCCGAATGCTGGATGCTTCAGTTGGGCTTTTTAAATACTATTGCAGAGAAGAGATTTAGCTTTAACTTTCTTATCAACTTCAACGATAACTTCTTTGGGATGAATCAATTACAGCAATGATAAAGGTTATAATTATTGATTTTGAAGATTCTTTTGTTAAAAACCTTTCTTCGTTATTTAAGGAGATTGGGTATTCTGATATAAGTCTCTGTCATCACTCAAACTTTGATTTAAGTTACATTACGGGAGACTCTTTGGTTGTGTTAGGGCCTGGTCCTGGGAGAACCTCAGACTATGAAAGCTTTAAGAAAAGAGTTGAGCCTATTATTGGAAAAGTCCCTATGCTTGGAGTGTGTTTAGGGCACCAAATCTTAGGTGAAATCTTGGGTTTCCAACTGATGCAATTAAAGAAACCGCTTCATGGCAAAAGTATCTGTAATCCTAAACTTAATGAATTTATTGGTATAGCTCAATTGAAAGTACAGTTTTATAATAGTTGGGCCCTTAAATTTGATAGTGAGAATGCAACCAAAGTCATTAGTAGAGATGGAGTTGTTGACCTTTTTCATTGTAGAAAAGCTATAGGTGTTCAATTTCATGTAGAATCAGTAGGCACGAATTACCCAAGAGAGCTTCTGGAGAGGCTTTTAAATATCTTGTATAATGAAACCTATGGTGTCGAAAATCAGAATCGATGGAATTTACGATAAACGAACTCTAAACTTTTTAGAAGAAAAGGGTAACTTCCATGTAGCCTTTGATACAAGGCCAAAATCTTTAAACTATATTCAAGAATATCGTCTCATTGATATGTTAAAGGGTTGCAACTCCAGGAGCATCACACTTATTATTGACTCCTTTAGCAAAGAAATGATTTCTCGCTGTATTGGAGAAATTGGTAAAGTATTTAGTGGAACAATTTCTCTAGAAGTTAGAGGACTTTTACCCTTTAACCTTAATGAACTTAAAACTCCCTTTGCTGTTGATTATGAGTTATTTGAAGGACGAGAGGATACTTTTAGGGGTGACTACTTTAAAGGTTATTCAATTGACTATCTTTACTTAGATCGCTTGTATCACAATGGTAAATTTGGAGATTGGATACAAAAGTTTTTTATTAGTAATAGAGACATCTCACTCAATATGGAAGTGAATATTAGAATGGATTGGGATAGTGATATTTTTCCCAGTTTAAGTGAATACTTCGACTTTGCTACTTACTCTCTACCAATTGGTGATAAAGTTGAAACATGCTATCGCAATGCAGATTTACGGAAGATTGAAAATAATATTACATTCGTAAAGAAACATCTCTCACTGAGCTAATTATGATTATTTTAACTTCTAATGATGATGGAGTTTATGCTCCAGGCATAAAATCTTTAAATTCAACATTAGAGATGGAACACGAATTATGGTGTGTGGCCCCACTTGAAGAAAGGTCAACAACAGGGCACACACTTTCTCTCGATAACCCTCTTAGAGTTATCAAAGTAGATGATGACAAAAATATTTATGGTTGTTCAGGATACCCTGCTGATTGTTCATTAATTGGCTTTGGTAAAATAATGCCTTACAAGCCTAACTTAATAGTGAGTGGTATCAATCGTGGTGCCAACCTAGGTCAGGATGTTTATTATTCGGGAACAGTTGCCGCTGCGAGAGAAGCTTCCTTTCATGGAATCCCCTCAATTGCAGTGTCATTAGTTTGTGATTTCAACGAAACCAAAGATCAGCCTCAATTTTTTGATACAGCTGCAAATTTTATACAGAAGCTAATTAGTGAAGTTAACTTACAAGATATACCTGACAAACATGTTCTAAACATAAATGTTCCGAACCTCCCTATGAAAGATATTAAAGGCGTAAAGTTTACTAGCTTAGGTTTTCGTAATTACTCTGAAGAGATTGAAGAGAGAAAAGACTTCCGAGGCAGGAGTTACTACTGGGTTGGCGGTATTTATAAAGGTTTCGAAGGGGATGAGAATACTGATTGTGGAGCAGTGAACTCGGACTTTATTTCTGTATCACTTCTAAACCTAATGGGTAAAGATTCCGATAAGTTGGATATCTGGCACCAAAGAATTAATAGTATTAATTTTTAATATTGATAGGTGCCTTGGGCACTTATTATGATTAAGCTTTTAATTTTATCTACAATCTTTTTTGCTCTTCAGAGTTGTTCCAGTATTAAAAGTGGACATTACGTTCAACTAAAGCGTGGTGAATCTTTGAAGTCATTATCTAAAGAGTTTGGTGTATCTGAATGGAAGCTCAAAGAAACTAATGTCGGCCGTAAGATTGCTAGCGGAGAGTGGGTTTTTGTTCCACTAAAAAGAGGTTTAATAAGCCATACTGAAAATGTGGACTCTCATTATTATTTTCAGCAAGGAAAAATGTCTTGGCCTGTTCCTTCATCAAAAAAGCTCACCTCTAAATTTGGTAAGAGATGGGGAAGGTCTCACGAAGGGATAGATATTGCTGCGAGGGTAGGGACTTCGATCGTTTCTGTGGCCAAAGGAATTGTCGTCTATAGTGGTAATGACTTGGGTGGGTATGGAAACTTAACTATTATAAGCCATGATGGTGGGGTGTTTAGTATTTATGCCCATGCTAAAAAGAATTATACTAATAAAGGTGATAGTGTGCACAGAGGACAAGTTATAGCTGAAGTAGGTATGACTGGCCGTACAACTGGTCCACATCTGCACTTTGAGGTAAGGCATGATTCTAAGGCGTTAGACCCCTTGAAGTTTCTTGCTTATGAGGAATGAAGTCTTTCGATAATTTTCAAATAAATTTTAGCCGTGTTTATAGCATCTTCAAGGGCCGTATGTGCTACTGTACCCATACCGAATTCACTCATTAGATTACTTCCCGATTGACAAGATATTGGCAGGTGACCAAGATCAATCAAAGAATAAGCAACCGAACTAAGATCAAGCTGGCGGTGTTGAAAATACTCTCTCATCCAATTCCAGCCAAGATCTCTATTTAAAAATGGTAAGTCAATTGCGGCCATGCTTTTTCCAAATAAGGTGATTTTATCTTCACCAAAGTATTCTTTAATCTCTTTGTTACAGAGATAGTTTTGGAGCTGCTTTTTAAAGTCGTCAATATTTAACCCAGTGTTATTAGCTTTTTTTATGAGGCCTTCATTATTTTCAATTACCCATGGGTCTAAATCTTTCTTTAATTCTTCAAAGGGGGGACAATGAATAAAACTATGGTAATACAAACCTTCTTCAATTGTTCTCGTGGTCGTGCAGAAAGGAACACATGCAAACTCGATAATAAGATCATCTTCTCTTAAACCGGTTGCTTCTAAATCAAAAGATAAGTACTTCATGGCCTTGTTCCCCTTATATGTAATCTATTATAATTTCATTAGTTTTCTTTGTTAAACCTTGTATATTTATCTGGCAGGAAATGATTTTAGAACCGTTGAGTGTCAAAGAACATTTCTTACATACTCCTTCTCCATAGCAGCTTGATGCTACCGGAATGCTCTTTGCTCTTAAGAAATCAAGGAGGCTAATGCTATCATTAGAAGCATTAAAGAGTTGCTCTTCCTTACTGATCTTTCCTCTGACTACTATTTTAATTGGCATGATTGCACGGACTCCACTCGGTTGTCGTCTATAAAGTTCACTTTGCCATCTCGTTCTAGAATTGCATTTACTCCACCTAGATTTTCTATATGATATACAGGAAAATTAAATGATAGAAAATAGTCAAGTTGCTTGGCTGTTCCTTTTTTAGATTCAAATAAGAGTCTAGATGGTTTTGTTAAAAATTGATGTCTTGGAAAGTTTAGATACTGAGCAAGTTCTGCAGGTGTCTTAGCATCATATATCTTGTAGTTAAATAATTGGTATAGTACTTGTCCTGGGTCTCTTGAGTTAAAACCAACTGTGATGAGTTTATTGTTATTATTACTATAAACACAAAATGGAGAGAGACTGTTACTAGGGACACCTTGGAAGTAGTGACTCTTCTTTGATTGTTTAAGGTCGTTTTTTATTTGCTTTTTAGTAACCATTAAAAAGTAACTCTCTTGATCGAATAGGCCAAAAATATTTTCTTGATAGTCAATGCCATCAATTAAAAAGATTCCATTATCATAAAGAGCTGAATCAAAGTTGCAAAATCCGACTTCTCTATCTTGTGTCTTTAAGGGGAAGATATAACCTTTCGGATTTGTTATGTTTAGAAGTTTTGGTAAAGAGAGATTGTCTCTTGTGAAGCTTTCCCCTTTTTGAAGAGGCTTTTCGATACGAAAAAATTTTTCTTTTAGTCTCTTATTTGACTTAAAAATCGATTTATTATTCTCCAAATAAAAGTTAAGGTTTTGCTGAACCTTTAACTTTTTAGGAAACAGATAATTAGACCTCTTAATAAGTTTTTTCAATTCTTTCCTATTTGAGATCTTCATTAATGCTGAGATTAAAGGAAAGTCTCCAGATTGAAAGTCCTGGCTAACCATGGTATCATTAAACTTAAAATGGAGTTGAGTTCTACTTACCCAATCAGTAGCATCATTTCTTACTTGTATTTGATAAATGATATAGAGGATAACTTTTTCTCTAAAGTTTAGACCTTTAGTCTTAGCTAAAATCTTTTTAAATTCAGATATTGAATAATCGCTATTATGATAAATGTTTAAATTATCTACGCTTTTACAGTATTGGTTCTTCCCTTCCTCTTTTTTTAATTCTAGCTTTGTCGAGTTCGAATTTTGGAGGTACAAAACATACCTTGAGCAACCACTTAATAAGATGCTCGTAGTAAATATTGCTATAAATAATTTAATCAATTTGGTAGAGACCTTTTATAGGTTCGTCACTAACATCGAGTTCTATTGAAGGTTCTTTTTCTTGAGGTAAACCTATATTATTCTCAAGGCCACCTTCGAACTCTGCTGGGAATTCGGCAGGGTTATGGTTGTAAGATGCTAGGTTGGTGGATTGTACCTTAACAATGATCCATAATCCTGATGATTCTGCTTGGTTAAGGGTCTGAGTATTTACTTCGAGAACTTTAAACCCAATTTCGATGAGTTTACAAATAAGTGAATCAAAAGACTTCTCTCGGTAACCTGTCTTACGGGCCGGAGGTGCGGGTATAAAGTATGTGAAAAGACTAACCTTTTTATACTTATAGAAATGGTAAATAGAAATTACTTTCTTTAATAAGTTCATAGGCTCTTATTTTAAACAACAATAGGGTATTGGGCTAGTTGGGTAGGCAATTAATTCCCTGGAAAATTATTCCTTTTGAGTTTTTGCTTTGTGTAAAATTAGTTTGGGTTATAATTAAAGTGTAGGAAACAGGATGTATCTTACGTATAGGCAGGAAGCCGAAAAGAGAGGGGCCTTTGCAGGGGGCCCCTTTTTTTATTTTAAAAATTAAATTTACAGTCGTTATAAATTACTCCATCCGCCAACATCGCGACTTCTATCCTACCATTATGAACTTTGAAATGACCTAGGTCAGTAATGATCTCATTGACGACTCCCACTCCAGTCAATGGTAGCTTTGTGCTTTTAACAATTTTACTATCACCATCTTTATTAAAGTGGCTCATTAAAACAAAAATATTCTTTGCGCCATTTACTAAGTCCATGGCGCCACCCATTCCGGTTAATTTTTTACCTGGTATCATCCAGTTCGCAAGATTACCGTTTATGTCTACTTCCATACCACCGAGAACGCAGTAGTCAAGATGTCCACCGCGAATCATGCCAAATGAAAGGGATGAATCAAAATAGCTCGCAGACTGGTTTATGGAAATAGTTTCTTTTCCCGCATTTATGAGAGTCGGGCTAGCTTTTCCTTTTAATGGACGTCCCTCGACCCCGAGAACGCCATTTTCACTATGAATCATTATATTCTTTGTGACATCTAAATAATCCGCAACGAGTGAAGGCAGTCCAATCCCTAGATTTACGCTAGAGCCGTCTTTAAAAAGGGTTGAGGTATAAGATGCCATTTCCTCTTTTGTCCAAGGCATTATTCTTTCTCCCTTAAAAACTCGATATCATTTTTATAGTTTGATCCTTGGTAAATTCTTTGAACAAAAATACCGGGCAAGTGAATATCCTCTGGTGGTATTTCTCCTAAACTCACCAATTCTTCTACTTCTACAATTGTTAAGTCAGCGGCCATCGCCATTAATGGCGAGAAGTTTCTGGCTGTTTCTTTAAACCACAAGTTTCCAAATGGATCACCCTTTTGGGCCTTAATTATGGCGTAGTCTGCATGCATTGCAGTTTCTAGAATACAAGGTTTATCAAACTCCTTAACCTCTTTTCCTTCTGCTATTATCGTTCCATATCCAGTGGGAGTATAAAAGGCTCTTATTCCTAATCCAGCAGCTCTAATCTTTTCAGAAAATGTTCCTTGGGGAACGAGTTCTATCTCTATTTCTTTATTACTTATTTTTTCTTCAAGGTCGGGGTTTCCACCCACATAAGAACATATCGCTTTTTTAATCATATTTTGTTTTAGCCATGAAACAAGTCCTCTACCACTATTACCAATATTATTAGAGATGACGGTTAGGTTAGTTAGGTTCATAGTGGCAATGTGTTCAATAGAGTTTTCTGGAATACCGCATAATCCAAAACCACCTGACATGATTGTGCTATTTGACTTGATGTCTCTAAGTGCTTCTTCTTTGGTCGAGTATACCTTTGAATTCATAGCTTCCTTTATAGAATACTTTTTAGGTTATTTAGTCCAGTCTTTAGCATCTTGGGTGAAATTGTGAGTGGAGGAGCAAGGATTAAGTTATCACCTTGTTTGGCAATAAAGAGTCCATTTCTATAAAGATCTTCTTGTGAAACACCAGGGTGGTTAACAGCACCAAGGAGTCCAATAGATCTTCTTTTAATATGTGAGGGGAGTGAGGCCATAAATTCACATAATATATACTCGTTTGATTTTTTTCGTTCTAGAAATTTTGGATTATCCGTAATATCAAGGACCCCCCTAATGGCCGCAAGGCCCAGGGGATGAGCATAGTTTGTTAAGCCAAAAGGAAACTTCTCACTATCAAATTGGGTTGTAAGTTCTTTTGAAATGAGATTACAGCCCATAGGGAAGTAACCCCCACTTAGTGCTTTAGCCATGACAATAATATCTGGTTTTAGGTCTAAGAAATTATGAAACCCAAAAAATGGTCCTGTTCTATGAACGCCACATACGACTTCGTCGAGGATTAGTGGAATTTTATATTCTTTTAATGTTTTCTGAATGGATTTATACCATTTGGCTTCTGGTATTA
>Ga0136600_1000870_pt1 | contig 15135 bp, 13 predicted proteins | sample AntRauMFilla2698_FD_104634 | JGI IMG/M metagenome (GOLD analysis project Ga0136600, IMG submission 104634) | Saline lake microbial communities from Rauer Islands, Antarctica - Metagenome Filla 2 #698 | ecosystem: Environmental > Aquatic > Non-marine Saline and Alkaline > Saline | place...
ATATTCAGATAGAGCCAGAATGTTGACATAGACAGATGGAAAAAGAATTATGCGGTTAGCAAAAAAGTGCATCAAGATTGAAATTTCCTGAAAACACACGGTATTATGATAAGTTTGATTCAAAAAGCTGAGTTTACTAGCAAGTATTGGTATTCATCTGTTTTCTATGGCCCGTCCAATCAACCCTTCGACTAAGCTCAGGATGGATTGAACTATTACTTTGTGGAAATACCACTTACCAGCTGTAATTCGCCAATTAAGAATCGAACTGAGATTATTTAGATGTCACACAAACCATATTGCTTAACAGGCATATATAGATGACCTGCGATTATAACGACAAATCTCTATGTTTGGAAATCACAGGGCTTTAATTGAGAAGGATTTACGTTTTTTTAAATTTGGGGGAGGTTGAAAAAAAATGACTCTGCCTGGCTATTTATAAATGATGTGAAACAGATAGTTAACCAGATGATCAGAAGAGCGAATGGTTATGAACTTAGCAGGAACAATGAATTATGTTCTGTTTTGGCGATGTAAAAAATATCTATATCGTGTGAAAAAAGTTTATCCACAAATATTCTGACTAATCGCAAAAACCATACTATTTGGCCAGAGTAAAGCTACAGGACGGACTTTGCCGTCCTGTAAAACCTACTACTAATAATTGAGCTTGGTTACTCATTTACCGGTTTCGTCCGTATTTTTCATGACTCGAAACCCAGTCGAGCGAAGAGATAGCCGCTCCGAGTGAGACTTCTCCCGCGAGGGCAACGCCGGCAACAATTTCAGCAAATTTTTTCACTTTGCCTTTGCCGAAGCACTGCATCGTTTCAAGGCATTCTTTTTGAGTTCCAAGTCCCGTTCCGCCTCCGTAAGTGGCCACAATAAGGGAGGGAATGGTGAGAGAAATGTAGAGATCCCCCTCAGGTAAAACCTCGGTATATAAAATACCAGCTGAAGATTCCGAAACATTAGCTACATCCTGACCGGTAGCCATGAAGATCGCTGTAACTGCGTTTGGAGAATGAGCTCCGTTATTGTTGGCTCCGGAGAAAAATGCACCGAGAGTGGAAACCGTCCAGTGGTGGTGAAGCGCTTCGGGTTCAACACGCATAACCTGTTCGAGCACACTGCGCTTAAGTACACATTCAGCGGTTACTCTTTTTCCACGTGTTCGCATTATGTTCACATGCGATGCTTTTTTGTCAGTGGCGAAATTAGATTCCAGATAAAACTTTTTGATTGAATCATCGGGATAGTGATCCAGAATCCAGCTGCATGCGCTAAAAGTGGCTCGGCCTACCATATTTTGACCAGCCGCGTCGCCTGTAGTATAATTAAATCTCAAATAGACAAACTTTGTGGCCATGTAGGGATCTATATACAGAAGTTTAGCTATGCTTGATGTCGATTCGGCTTCTTCGCGGATTTTTTCCTCATTTTCCTCCAGCCAGATCACGAAATCTCTCCCTTTCCGCGCGTTTTCAAAAACAAAAACAGGAGCGCGCTGCATACAATCATCAATCACGGTTGTTGTTATTCCACCTGATAAATTTACCGCCTTAATGCCACGATTGTACGAAGCTACAAGGGTGCCTTCTGTAGTGGCCAGCGGGACGAGAAATTCTCCTTTTGCGTGCTCTCCCTTTATGTGAATAGGTCCGGCAAATCCCAGTGGAATCTGAGCTACTCCGGTAAAGTTTTCAATATTTCCGGGCAGCGATTGGGGATCAATAGAGTATTTGGAAACGTGCTCCAAATCAGCTCCCGTGTATTCTTTAATAAAATCCTGTCGGTCTTTTATAGCTTTGGGACTGTAATTATCCTCTTTGTGATAGGGGATTTTAACACGTTTTTCTTTTTCTTCTGTGATTGAATCGTCCACTTTAAGAGTGAATTTTCCAAAACCTTCGGTCACAAAAGAGATCTCAATATTGTGTTTGCCCGTGTCGAGATGCTCAATATCCATGAAAACATCAACGGCTGATCGCAGGGTAAAGTTTATGGGGTGATTGGTTGTAATCTCTTCGAGAGTTAAATCTTTGTTGCCGATGCGTAATACAATTTTCTCTTCGGGAATGAGTTGTTTATCAATTAGAACTTTGCCAACACCTACGAGTTTGGCATCACTCAGTCGATTTTTAATGCTGAATCGCACACCATCGGTGATGTTTTGCAAACTACCATACGTGTAAAGCTGACGCAAAATGAGACTTGGAACCTTCATGAACATAAAAACGACCTCGTAAACCTGTTGTCAAAAGTTGAATGTGTTGACGATTTTCTGCTGTGCCAATTCCTGAAAATGAAAATGTAATAGTAAAATCGGTTGAACACGAGGCAGAGCTGTTACAGTAACGAATCTATCTAAAAAATGACAGTGGGAAATTGCGAAACTTGAAAAATCCTTTAAATGGGGAAATAGAAATCAGATAGAAAAATCTTTTTTTAAATAGATGCGCAGTGCTATATTTAGAATGTAAGCGGTTTCATCACACTATACGAGGCTTTATAAATGAAAAATCACGGCATTCTCACAATCGTTTTCCTATTATTTTTTGCACCATTGCTCATTGCGCAGAATGAAACTCTGATGGTACGCTACCTGCCGCCTGAGGAGGATATTGGATGGAATAGTCAATATTACTCAAAGTTGCTTGAGTTAGCTCTTGATAAAACGATAGATACACACGGCCCTTATGAACTGGTTCCCGGCGATATTGCCATGAATCAACGTGATGCCTTAAAAGCAATGATGCAGGGAAAAGGGGTTGATGTTGTTTTTACAATGACAGACAAAACCCGTGAGCGCGTACTTTTGCCCGTTCGTGTTCCTTTGGTAAAAGGATTAATCGGTGCCCGGCTCGTCATGATTAATAAAGAGGACGACCGTTTATTCCGAGGTGTGGCCAATGTGGAAGACCTCAAAGAGTATTCCTTCGGTCAGGGCTACGACTGGCCTGATACAGAAATTTTGAAATACAACGATTTAAAAGTTAATACTGCACAGGAGTATCCGGCTCTGTTTACCATGCTCGATAATGGGGTGATTGATGGATTCCCGCGAGCGGTTTTTGAGATTTGGGATGAAATTTTAGAACATCGCGATCAGGAGTTTGCCGTCGTGGATGGATTTTACATCTACTATCCCTCAGCCATGTACTTTTTTGTAAAAAAAGATATGCGTGGCGCTGAGCTTCAGAAACGCCTGCATACCGGTTTAATGGAGGCAATTGAAGATGGCTCGTTCGATAAATTATTCAACGCCCAAATGGGTGAGCACCTGAAGAGAGCTAAATTAAATGAACGAACAGCAATAATATTGCAAAATCCATTGCTATCTGACGACACCCCGCTTGAGAATGAAGCACTTTGGTATCTGAAGAATTAAAGAAGAATAAAAAAATACAATCGATGTAAAGCGGAAGGTTATTCAATCTTCCGCTTTTTTTATGTTCAGAAAAAAGTACATTGTAAGAAATTGATTTCCTGACAGATAGAATTAAAGGTTAAACTTTGTGTATGATAAGTAAGAAGGTGATCTGTAAATATATGGGACTGACCATTTTTGTCGCCTGTGCATTTGGGTTTTTGTATCAAAATGTGAGTGCTCAGAATGAAATACTCAAGGTCGGGTATCTTCCTCCTTCTGAAGAGTTAGATTTCGTGAAGGAGTATAATCTCTCATTACTTCGGCTTGCTCTCGCAAAAACAAAGAATGAAGGCATCTATAAGGTTATTTATCAGGAGAGCAAACTTTCTCAGCGCGAAGCCCTGAAATCATTAAGAGATGCTTCGTTGCTTTTAGTAGTTCCTACCATGACAGATCGTTATCGTCAAAAAGTCTTTTTGCCGATAAAAATACCTCTGTACAAAGGATTATTTGGTGTACGATTACTGATGATGCGGGAAGTGAATGCTGAGAAACTGTCAGTTGCTGATAATATTGAAGAACTTCAGAATTTTAGCTTTGGGCAGGGATTTGACTGGCCGGATACCCAAATTCTGCGTGCGAATAATTTTGATGTGGATGAGTACAGAACAAAGGATGAACTGTTTGAGGCACTGAATAAAAACGAATTTGACTTTTTCCCGCGTTCAGTTGCTGAAATATGGCCGGAATTGGAGCAGCGTGAAAGTCTGAATTTCACCTGGCACAAAGGCGCTTATTTTTATTACCCAACCGCCATCTACTTTTTTACTCAAAATACTGATGCCGGACAGGCACTCTCTGAACGTCTTGAGCGTGGTCTCAATATAGCACTCGATGATGGCTCGTTCGATCAGCTTTTTAATTCCTATCTAAGTGAATATATCAATCGGGCAGAGCTGGATTCTCTGAAAATAATTCATCTTAAAAATCCCTTGCTCCCTGAAGGAGTACCCTTGGGAGATGAAAAATACTGGTACATCACTCCAAAAAATTAGACTCAGTGTTCCGCCTGTCTCAAGGGATCGGCTCAGCCGTCCCGCAGGTATGTGATGTCTACTGATGCTCATCGGTGGAATACCGGGCTTTAAATAATGGGAATCCTCCTCGCGGTCATTACCGGGAGATTAGATTTAGCTACCGTGTGTTGGGCTACTCCGTAGCTGTTTGTTTTGAGGATTCTGCTTTCTTGCAATTAAATACAACACGGCCAATTAACTCAAGTCTGCCAGCCGGTCGGAGGCTCCGCCGTCCTGTACTACTCAATCTCAAGGGACCGGCTCTGTCGTCCCGCACCACTCAATCTCAAGGGATCGGCTCTGCCGTCCCGCACGTTTTGAAAGTGTATGACAGCTTTTATTTCGACTCCTCCTTAAAAACGGTGTCGATGGCAAGACATCCCGCTAACAGCAGGGTTTTAAATTGCTGAAGCTCTTCATTAATTGAAATAACGTAGGTGTCAGCGGTGGTGAGTAGCTCTTTTCCGATTCCGCCCCACTGCTTTGCTATTTTCCCCACTTCTTGTCCGTCTGATAAGCGCACGGTGAAATTAAATCCTTTCCAGTCGCCCTTAACTTCAGCCACTTCATTGTCGTGATTGTCAAAAATCCTGAATGCTCCGCCTATGGTGAGCATTTTACTTTGTAAATATCCGATATACAGCTGATCCGCGTTGTAGATATCGAGGCGTGAGCGAAGAAATGAAAATCCCTTTTTCATAGTCATAAATGGTGTCTGAGTGGCAGAATCACGTACAACCAGCGATGTGGGGAAGATGCCCGGATTTACCAGACTCAGAATTTTGAAGAGGGTAGAATTTTCCTCTTCCGCTTTAGCGAAAATATTTCCCGTTTCGGGATCGATGAGATCATAGGTATTATTGATTTTCAAAAATCCCACGTGTTCTTTTAAAATAAATGTGGGATACTGTTCCAATGGATTGTTCATATCATCCGAAAACTATGAGTGTAAATTTTTTTCTACTTCAAAATAAATGAGTAAAACTAAGATACCAACCTACGTTGACATAGCCTTGCCGGTTTCGGTGCGTCAGGTCTTTACCTATTCACTTCCGGGCCATCTGATTAAAGATGCTGAAGTGGGTAAGCGGGCATGGGTTCCGTTCAGGAGAAAAAATGCTATCGGGATGATTGTGAAAATCCATCAGGAAAAACCCGATTTCAAAACACGTCCCATTAAGAGAATATTGGATCAACGCCCGGTTTTATCGAAAGAGCTGTTAAATCTGACCTATTGGGTGCACATGTACTATTTTTGTGGCTGGGGAGAAGCCATTCAGTCAGCTCTGCCCGCGGGGATGAACTATCAGCACCGGTTGTTGCTCAGCGTGACCAGAGAGCCCATGCGGATTTTAGATCATAAATCTTCTGAAATATTTGAGATTGTGCGCTCTGAACAGCCTTTGGGTTATGAAGAAGCTCAGCGAAGATGGAAATCAGACGGTATGAAGCGGGTTGACGAGATGGTGGATAACGGGGAGTTGGAGCTTGTGGAAGATCCCGTACAAAAAAATAATGTTCCCACAGTAACAGCCTGGGAATGGCACGAAACCGCTGATCCCGATACTATAGAAGAATTAGCTCAAGGCAGCAATAAGTGGAATAAAGCGCTTAAAAGACTCACTGAACTGGAGCCGCCGTTCACCCGGGCGCTGTTTGAAGAAGAACCGCTGCTCAACGATTACAGCATGAAGCGGATTGAGAAAGAGGATTTGCTTCAGAAAATTGATCTCGAACGTACCAAAGTATACGATCACCTCGACTTCGATCCCGATGCTATAAAAAATCTCAATTCGGAGCAGCAGATCGCAACCGATGCAATCAACGACTGGATTGATGAAGAAAAGTACCAAACCGTTTTACTGGAAGGAATCACAGGAAGTGGGAAAACGGAAGTCTATATTCACGCCCTGAAACACGCCCGCGCTCAGGGAAAAGGCGCTCTTGTGTTGGTGCCAGAAATTGCGCTGACTCCCCAAACGGTCCGGCGATTTTATATGATTTTCGGTGAGGAGATAGCGGTTGTACACAGTAGGTTGACGCCTGCCGAGCGGTTAATGACCTGGGAGGCGATCGGAAAGGGAGAGAAGGCTATTGTGATTGGCCCGCGTTCGGCTGTTTTTGCGCCGGTGCAAAATCTGGGACTTATAGTATTGGATGAAGAGCACGATCGAAGTTATCGGCAGATTGATCCCGATCCACGCTACCACGCCAGAGAAACAGCCCAAATGCGGGGATGGATGAAAAAGGCGGTTGTAATTCTGGGCTCGGCGACTCCAAGTCTGGGCACGTTGCATAAAACGCAGACTAAAGAAATTGAACATTTATCACTGAGGCAGCGCCACGCTTCGGCTACACTTCCCGAAGTGACGATAATCGATCTCAAAAAGTATAAATCGGGTATGAAGGGCGATCTTGCCGTCCCGCTCTATCTTGAGATAAAAGCGGCGCTGGGACGAGGCGAACAGGCCATTTTGCTCCTAAACCGGCGTGGGTTCAGCCGCATGTTGCAGTGTACAAGCTGCGGACATGTGTTGGAATGTCCCAATTGTTCGGTTTCGTTAACCTTTCACCGCACAAGCGGTTCGTATCGCTGTCACTATTGCGGATTTTCCCGCCGTCATGTGTATGAATGTGAAAAATGTAATCATCACGATCTGCAGCAGATGGGAACCGGGACGCAGCAGCTCGAATCTCAAATTGAGAATATTTTTCCTGAAGCCAATATTTTAAGGATGGATCAGGATACTACTTCGGGTAAAAACGCGCACGAAGAACTGCTCGATAAATTCAGAAGCGGAGAGGCTAATTTATTAATCGGGACGCAGCTGGTTGCCAAAGGACTCGATTTTCCGAATGTGACCGTAGTTGGCGTGGTAAATGCCGATACGGAGTTGGCTTTTCCGGTATATGACGCGAGTGAACGAATGTTTCAGCTGCTGAGTCAGGTTGCGGGACGTTCAGGGCGTGGAGAGAAGAAGGGCGTGGTTTTTTTACAAACCTGGAAGCCTGATCATCACTCCATTCAATTTGCCCGAAAACACGATTACAGAGGTTTTGCCAAAAAAGAACTTGAAAACCGGGAGATGCTCTTCTATCCGCCGTTCACAAAAATGATTCGGTTTGAGTTGAAGTCGGAGGATGAGCAAGCCGCAGCCCACGTAGCAGAAAAACTGGTGGAAGCCATGAAGTTAATTAACGACAGCTGGCCTATTATGGGGCCGTCTCCGGCGGCAATACTTCGAATACGCAGGGAGTTCAGATGGGAAGTAAATCTAAAAATAGCTCAGACGAACCGTGCAAAAGGAATTGAAAAAGGGTTGAATATGATTTTGGATAAATTCAACGAAATGGAAATAAAAAACAGAAACAAAGTTCGTTTAAATATTCATGTGGATATTTAATTAGAAAAAAAAGTGATAAACCGCTAAAATATTTCGATATTCCGCTCGTAAGATTAATATAACCAACAATAAAAAATCACATATATAATGTTCAAGAAAGGATTTTTAACACTCGTTATAACTCTGGCTGTATCAACCGGAATGTTTGCTCAGGGAATGAACGGAATGATGCAGCAGCAGCCACAGAATATTCCCGCTGTTGAAGATGCTGAGTTAGAAGAATTTGTGAGTGTAGCCGTTGAATTGGAGAAGATTAACGCTGAGTCTCAGACTAAAATTCAGAAAATGATTGAAGATGAAGGCATGACAACTCAGGAGTTTTCACAAATTTATCAGGTGAAAGCCAACCCGAAAGCTGATCAGGCTAAATTAGATGAGTTTTCTGAAGAGAAAATTGCCACGGTTGATGAACTACTTCCAAAATTAAATGAAGTACAGCAGGCCTCGCAGCAGAAAACGATGGCTAAAGTACAGGAGTCAGATCTTTCCATTCAGAGATTTACCCAAATTAATCAAAAGCTTCAGGGAGATCAGGAACTCCAGCAACGATTTCAGCAACTGATGATGGCGCAACAGCAAAACCAACAGTAAAAACAGCTGATTTAGTATTCCCGAGAAGAGCCATTTCGTGAGAACGGGGTGGCTTTTTCTATGTAAAGATGTGATTCATTTATCCGCGAAGACGCTCGTACGATTTTTCCAGATCTATTATCGGAGACGGGTAATCTTCCCCAATCTTCACATTATACATTGAGAGTTCGTTTGGTGAAAGAGTGTGGAATTCAGCCAATAATTTTCCGGGCACATCTTTAAGCTCAGGACACCACAAATGAACATATTCTCCCTCCGTGTCATATTTTTGAGCCTGAGAAACGATATTGAAATAGCGGTCCCGGCCATCTGTTCCAACACCCGCCACGTAAGCCCAGTTTCCATAATTGGAATAAACGTCATAGTCTGCCAGCTGAGATTCAAACCACGCGGCTCCCATTCTCCAGTCGATTTGCAGATTTTTTGCTAAAAAGGAAGCCACCACCTGCCGTCCGCGATTGCTCATAAATCCGGTATGGAGTAATTCACGCATATTGGCGTCAATGAAAGGGAATCCTGTATTTCCCGTGCGCCAGCATTCAAAATCGACTGAGGAGCTTCGCCAATCCACCTCTTTATCCTGAATTCCACCGGGATAAAACATTTTGGGATCGTGCTTGATGAAGAGAAATTTCCAGTAATCACGCCACATCAATTCAAAAATAAGCCAGTAGGTGGAGGAGTTTTTCACGCGCTCTTCTTCATACCGTTTTACCTCCTGATAGATATAGCGCGGAGATATGCAGCCCAAAGCCAGCCAGGGAGAAAATTTTGAGGAGTAGTTTGAGCCGATGAGCCCGTTTCTTGTTTCTTTGTACGATTTGAGATGATCGCCCTCCCAGATATATTCAGCTACTCGTTTTTTGCCGGCTTTAGTTCCGCCTTTGAAATGTAAGACAGCTCGCTTGTCTGTATCAGGTTCATCGATATCAAGATCTCGGAGGGTGGGTATGTCGGGGAAACGGATTCCTTCAGGAGTGGGCGGCAGTTGATCAGGGGTTTTTGCGGGGCGATGAATTTGGGTGGACTTTTCACATTTTTTCCTGAATGAGGTAAAGACGTCAGGCATTTTTGTTGGAGAGAATGGCAGATCGGAGAGATCAAACAGGGTGGATCCCCATAAAGATTTAATCTGACACGATTCAGGAAGAAGAGATTCAAGTTTTTTCCTTTCCATTCGTTCTTCGCAGGCCGGTTCGGCTTGATGAAAAACTGTTGAGACCTTATGTTGTATAGCTAACTGACTAAGTACTTCAGCCGGATTTCCTATTGTTACGTATAGAGAAGAGTTGAGACTCCTTAGCTGCTCGTTTAAATCAAAGAGAGACTCAAGCAAAAACTTAGCACGAAAAGCACCCGTTTTAGAGAATCCCCAATGATTATCATCAAAAAGAGACGAATCAATCACAAAAACCGGAAGAAGAGTTTCTGAAGATTTCACTGCGTGTAAAAAAGCGGGGTTTTCGTGAACTCTGAGATCGTTTCGAAACCAATAAATAGACTGCATAAATGACGATAGATTTTGCTTGTTTATGAGATTACAAAGACAGAAAAAGAGGATTATGCGTTCCGGTAGATAGGTTTAAAGCCAGTTATGGCTTATATAGAACGAATAAGAAGAAAGTTTTAAAAGATTAAACAAATATTTAATGGTACAAATGATTGATATTCAATAGGTTAATATTAAAGCAATTCTGATGTTAGATTAAATTAGGTTAATTAGGTCTTAAATAATTTTGTATTAAAGAGTTCTATGTCTTAATTTTGGTCTGACGACACAACTATCAACACACACAACACCAAAAACCAAGGGTCATGAAAAGGTTTCTATTTATAGTCACTTTTCTGTTCACGTCACTAAGCGGTCAGGCTGTATTTGCTCAGGATAATGCTGAGTCAGCTGTAACGAATAGTTTTGAAGTGAGCGGAACATCAACAATACACGACTGGACGATGACATCGGAAGATGTTACTCTGACAGCGACAGTTGATACTACAGAAAATGGATTTAGTCTCTCAGAATTAACAGGCACTATTCCAGTTGAATCGCTGAAAAGCGGTAAGGGCAAGATGGACAAGAACGCATACGAAGCTCTTAAGAAAAATAAATTCCCGGGAATCACCTTTCAACTTACTTCTCCACTCGCATTTCAGGCGGGAGAAACAGTTGCTACAGAAATTGATGTAACAATAGCCGGTAACACACAAAAGATGCCCATTGAAGGTACCATCAATCAGGAGTCAAATAATTTGACAATAACCGGCGCAAAAACCTTCAAAATGACGAGCTTTGGAGTAGAACCCCCATCTCTGATGTTCGGAAGCATCAAAACAGGCGACGAAATTACCGTAGCCTACTCTATTCAATTAGACACCAATCAATAATTGAAACTCACTCAATCACCAACAAACCAATCTAAAACCTCTTTGGAGGGTACCAATATGAAAAAACTAATACTGTTTACATTTGCGGTTTTTATGTCCGGAATGTTCAACTCAGCGGTAGCACAAACAACAGATCGAAACGCCATTCAATACTATGTTCCACCTACACAAGATGGTGTGAACATATTTGAGCCATCTTTCACAACAGATGTTGAATTTGATGGAATTCAGGTTCGAATCGGCGGATCTAACACATTACAGTTTCAAGGAATAAGTCACGACAATGATGCCGAAAATCTCCCGGGCCTTGAGACAAACTTCAACCTTGCTACATCTAACCTCGACTTTGACGTAGCACTTGCTCCGGGCATGAGAATGCACCTTAGAACTTATCTTTCCTCTCAGCACCATACCGAAGCGTATGTAAAAGGCGGATATCTTCAAATTGATCGTCTTGACTTTATCGAGGAAGGATTGTGGTCAGACCTTATGGATCACATGCGTGTGAAAGTTGGACACATGGAGAATAACTACGGTGATGCTCACTTCCGTAGAACAGATAACGGTGCTGCTATTCTCAACCCATTTGTAGGTAACTACATCATGGATTCATTTACCACAGAAGTTGGTGGTGAAGTGTACGGATACTTCGGAGATTACTTCGGAATGGTAGGATTCACAAACGGTAAACTGAATCAAAGTACAGTAAAAGGCGCGACTAAAACTAACCCATCCTGGTTACTGAAACTTGGTTACGACAACCAGATCAGCGAAGATCTTCGCGTACGACTTACCGGTTCAATGTTTATGGTAACATCCAACGCTTCTATTTATCTCTACTCAGGTGACCGAGCAGGTACTCGATATTACAACGTAATTGAGCCAGGCAATTTCCGCGCAGGCCGTTACGCTCCTTCATACACTGTTTCCGGTCGTGCACCAGGCGGACCTATCAACGGTGAGATGACTTCGATTATGGTTAACCCATTTGTTAAGTTCCAGGGATTTGAGTTCTTCGGTCTTTATGAAATGACTTCAGGCCAGATTAAGAACGACACCGATGACTCTCGTTCAGCTACTCAACTTGGTGCAGAGCTTCTCTATCGCTTCGGTGAAACTGAAGACTTCTACGTAGGTGGTCGCTTCAACTCAGTTTCTGATGAGCAAGTTGGCGGAAACGAAGTAAGCATCAGCCGTATCAACGTAGGCGGTGGCTGGTTTATGACCAAAAACGTTCTTACAAAAGTTGAATATGTAAATCAGTCTTACACAGATTTTGCCGGTGATTATGCAGGAGCAGAATTCAACGGATTTATGATTGAAGCCGTAGTAAGCTTCTAATCAAAAGAATATGACCCATAAATAATCATACACGATTATTGCTTAAAAGGCTGTCTGGTAAAACGGGCAGCCTTTTTTTTGTTTGTTGGTGGAGGGTATGACCCTCATCGGGCGAGTAATACTACCCAAGAATCATGCGCCACGACAACCTCGTCCGGTGAGTTTAGCCATTCAAAAACTCAATCAACGCATTCCAATCTCACTTCCAAAATCTCAATGTCAGCTCAGTTTTGGACAATCGGTGCATGGGAATGAGCTTTGATGAACTACGAGCTGGTGAACTCGCCCGACGACACATCTGGTTGTTGGGTTGCTTCCCTAAATGAAGATTAATGTGGTTGTGGAGTTTTTTCCCTGACAAGTCGCCGGACGAGGAGATGAACCCTCATCGGGCGAGTAATACTACCCAAGAATCATGCGCCATGACAACCTCGTCCGGTGAGTTTAGCCATTCAAAAACTCAATCAACGCATTCCAATCTCACTTCCAAAATCTCAATGTCAGCTTAGTTTTGGACAATCGTTGCATAGAAATTAGCTTTGATGAACTCACAGCCGAATCACTCGCCGGACGAGGGGAATGCCTCGGAAACAGGACATAAAAAAATCCCGCTGAGTAAACCCGGCGGGATTTTTTATCGTAATTATAATCTAAGATTTGTACTGCGTAATCAGGCAGTTACAACTCCCGGAATGGTTCGTTTGGCGTATTCCATGGCTCCGAAAAGAACAGAGGCATAAACCACATCACCGGCAATTGTGTAGTGGAAAAAAGGAATGGCCATAGCGTAGCACTCCATGAGTCCGCCAATGGTCTGTGGATACATGGGACTTCCGAGCCACACACCGAAATTTGTTACGATGAAAAAAAGCATAGAGCCGCCGAGCGTTGCTCCCGCTACATTAAGCAGGGAAACTTTGTTTCGCAGTAATAATCCAATTCCGGCAATCATCAGAAAAGCTCCGTAAACGTACATCATGGTGCCGTGGAAGCCGATAATGGCATCCGAGAGGAGCATAATGCCGATGGGAATAATGAAAGCCATTTTTTTACTGGCAAAGTAAGTTCCGCCAAGCAGAGCAATTGCGGTGATAGGCGCAAAATTGGGCGGGTGAGGCAAAAAGCGGGAAAGTACAGCTAAGACGATAAGTCCGGTTATAACTAAAAATCGATTCGATTTCATTGGGAATAAGTCGTTTTCATTGTTCAAGGTGGCGGCCACCAGTTCATTCGTGCATCCAATTTGTAATATAACCTTTTAGCGCGGGAGAGCACAAATTCAGTTCAGATTGAATTCACAATTTTGATATTTAGTCAAAAGTGCCGGGAGCCCCAAAGGTGTTGGTGGCAAGGTATTGCTTTTGATCGGGGTGCCAATAGATGGTTATTTCATCCGAAACCGGTTCAAGTTTACTGTTGATGAGCGTTATGTTAAAAATCTGCGCATCCTTTGTATAGTTCTTGTTGCTGATAGAAAGTACAGCTATGGCATATCCCCAGGCTGATTCTGTTTCGAGTAGGGGATCGAGATGGGTTCTGAGAATTCCACTCTTCGAAATGTATAGCAGCGTGTCGGATTGGGTGGCTGTTTTTTGAATGACAAAAGCCTCTCGTACAAAAGTAGTGTGAGAGTCAAAATGATCACCCGCGCTATACATGGAGGTTACATGAGGAGGAACACGCTTGAGAATAAGATATTCAGGCTCATCATCCGCGTTAATATCTTTTCCGTTTATTCCAATTTCAAAACCTTGAGCAATTTCATCCGACAGCCTCATTTCAGATTCAACGACACTGCCTATTTTAGGAATAGGATAGGGTTTTTTATCCTGCCGGACGTTCGTTTTTTCCTGCGAATAGGTTGAGAAATCCGGCGCTCCGGGAAATGTAAATACTACAACCAGACTCAGAATCAGAAGTCCGAGAGGTAAAATTAATTTTTGAGAAGCATCCATAAACCACGCACATAAATTTTTAGTTATCCCGTAATATTTCAATCTAACCCAAGATCGAGTACGGTTGAATTTAGTCATACTATTATAAAACAACTATATAAGTATTTACTATATAATTTGTGTGAATAATTCGGGTTAGATTTGTCGCTTTAACTTAGCATCTGCGAAGGAAATAAAAAAAGCCATCCCGCAATTAGCAGAATGGCTTTAAGGTAATAGTGTCCGTCAGGTGTTACTCTTTGTTATTTGTTGAGCAATTCAAGAGTGATTTTGATATCAACTTCATCACCAACAACCGCTGTTTCAGTCCAGTCTCCTGTTCCTACATTGAAATTGTTGCGCATGAGTTTTGTATTCATCTCCATTGCAGCAATTTTTGTTCCTTTCATCATTGGGTGCTCACCTACACCAAGTAACGTAAAAGGAAGCTCAAATTCTTTGGTTACGTCTTTAATGGTAAGTTCGCCCATGGCCACAAACTCATTATTACCGGTTTTCTTGAATTCATCTGCTGTGAATCTGATCTCAGGATACTTCTCGGCGTTGAAGAAATCTGGTGATTGGAGGTGTCCGTCACGCTTTCCATTTTTAGTATCGATGCTTGAGACTTGAATAATTACATCTACTGAGCTTGCATCAAGATTGTTGGGATCAAAATAGACATCGCCGCTATATTCGCTGAATTCACCGCGTACAGGCGTGAAAATATGGCGAATGGAGAAACTGACAGCACTGTGGGCTTTATCAAAAGACCACTTCGGAGCTTCTTCTTGTGTTGTTTTATTCTTGTCAGTCTCTGTTGGATCAATGGTAACTGCTTGCGCTAAAACAGGAAGCAGAAGAAAAAGTGATAATAAGTATGTTAGTCGTTTCATATTGATTGGTGTTAATTGTTTGGGTTTATGCTTTGCTCTTATAAAGTGTTTTAAAGCTTATTTCGTTTCAAATATAGATAACAATACAATGTAGTTCAATGTTAAACTAATAATATTTTGTCACCTTGCCGA
>Ga0136600_1000872_pt1 | contig 15099 bp, 13 predicted proteins | sample AntRauMFilla2698_FD_104634 | JGI IMG/M metagenome (GOLD analysis project Ga0136600, IMG submission 104634) | Saline lake microbial communities from Rauer Islands, Antarctica - Metagenome Filla 2 #698 | ecosystem: Environmental > Aquatic > Non-marine Saline and Alkaline > Saline | place...
TCACAAAAGGTGCAAAGGTAATTACTGGCACAAGTGAGTTGGGAAGAATGTGCTTAAAGATAATTGTCTTACTTGTGGCGCCCATGGATTTAGCGGCTTCAACAAACTCCCTATTTCTATTTTTGAGAAATTCTCCCCTGATATAATAACTAATAGGCACCCATCCAAAGACAGAGGAAATGGCAACCAGAAGAAAAATATTAGGAGTAAAAATCGAGATTAAAATAAGTAAGAGGAAGAAGGTTGGTATAGTACTAAAGACCTCAACAACCCTTTGCCCCACAATATCAAAGGTTCCACCAAAGTAGCCCATGGTGCCGCCAAAGATTATTCCGAGAAATAAACTCAGAACCCATACAAGAAAGGCATAAGAAATTGAATACTTAAATCCATAGAGAATTCTCGCAAAGACATCTCTACCCGACTCATCCGTTCCCATTATATTTAAACCTGTAGGCGGAGAAGGATAAGAGTAGACGTCCTCATTGGATTCAAAGGGATTCCACTTAATGATAGGCCATATTACGGAGTCGCTTTCACTGAGCTTTAGTTTCTTATAACTGATTATGAGTGTGTTTTTTAAACCAAACTCTTTTGGATGATAGGTATTGAAAATCGGAAAGTAGGTCTTATTCTGATAATTTAGATATAGTGGCTTGTTATTTGCGATCATTGGAGCGCAAATGGTCATGATAACCATGACCAGAAATAACGCCAAGGAAATAGAAGCTGAGCGACGAGACTTAAATCTACGCCATCTCTTGAGAGTCAAATCATTTGATATCAGCTTTTCAATCATTTGAAGTCTATCCTTGGATCGACGAGTGTGTAAGCGATGTCACTCAGAAGATTCCCAAAAAGCATAAGGATTGACTGGATAAAAGTTAAGCCCATTATCACGTTGTAATCTCTTTCTAATACAGACTGATAACCAAGAAGCCCCATTCCATCCAAATTAAAAATTGTTTCAATCAGCAGTGATCCCGCAAAGAAAATGGAGAGGAATGAACCGATACCAGTAACGATTGGGATGAGAGCATTTCTGAGGGCATGTTTTAAAAAGACGACCTTTTCTGGTAAGCCTTTAGCTCTCGCTGTACGAATATAATCTTTCTTTATTTCTTCTAATAGAGAGTTCTTTTGGAGCATTGTTAGTACGGTGAATTGCCCAATCATATAGGAAATACAAGGCAGAACAAAATGGTGCACCCTATCTGCAATCTTGCCCATCCAATTGTAATCCATGTAATCATCTGAATAGAGCTCGCCCGCAGGAAACCAGTCGAAGAATTGACCGCCCGAGAAGAAGACGATCAAAAGAATCCCTAGCATAAAGCCCGGAATAGAATACATTCCCATAATGCTGAAACTTGAAAAGTAATCAAATTTCGATCCATTATAGATGGCCTTGAGAACACCTAAGGGAATACAGATGAGGTAAGAAAGAAAGAGTGAAATTATGCCGAACTGGAGAGAGACCGGAAACTTACTCATAATGACGTTTGTTACAGGCTCTTCATAAGTAAAAGACTCTCCAAAGTCTAGCGTCACAAGATTCTTAAGCCAAATCCAGTAACGAATATGCATTGGCTTATCAAAACCATACTGCTTCTTCAGTGCTTCAATAACTTCTTCAGAAACCCCACTTGAGTCATTTGAGTTAGAAACTGAGGCACTGCCTGCACCAGCTCCAGCCCCACCAAATTGAAGCTCTTGAAGCTTTCTTTCGACGGGTGATCCGGGAGCAAGGTTAATGATAACGAATACGATAAGAGTCACCCCAAAGAGGGTAGGAATCATTAAAAGTATTCTTCTTAAAATATATTCAAGCAAAGTCTAAACCTCTAAAGCAATTATTGCTTTAACTTCCAGTAATCAACACCAACAGCATACTCAAATGTATCTTTAGGTCTATCCACTCTTTCAGAATAACCATAGAAGCCAAATTTACTGTTAAACAAAAAGGCATAAGGAACGTCATCAGCGATAAGCTTATAAACTTTTCTTAGGATCGGAATTCTTTTTTCGCGATCAAGAGTTTCACGAGCAAGGTCGATGAGCTTATCAACTTCTTTGTTGGAATAAGATGTGAAGTTAGAGCCTTTATTATTTGCCGATTCTGAGTGCCAAATCTGTTTTGGATCAATATTAACTGAACCACCAGACCAACCGAGACGAACAGCTTCAAACTTTCTTTCATTGAGAAGAGAGATAAATGTGTTCCATTCAACGACCTTAATCTGAACATCGATTCCAGCTTTTTTAGCATCCTGTTGAAAGGTAACAAGGTATTTTTGAAATTCTTTATTGGGCTCTAAAATAGTGAAGCTAAAAGGTGTCTTCTTACCGTTGATGACTTTATCAAGAACCTGGTCTCCATCAGTATCTTTCCAACCATTTGCTCTCAAGATTGAAAGGGCCTTTTTCTGATCAAAAGGAATGGCTTTCACTTCAGGGTTTGCATAAATTGATTGCTGGTACCATGGACCTGTTGCAGGAAGCCTTAGGCCATAGTCATACTTTTCAATCATTTTTTCACGGTCAACCAAATGATAGAGAGCAAGCCTTACTTCTTTATTTTTGAAAAGGTCATTTTTTAGGTTCCAACCAATGAAGCCATAACCATTAGGAGCGGAGTTTTGGTACTTAACCTTAAAAACGTCCTTGCCCCAGCGCTTACCGTCAGTCTTCTTTACATACTCCTCTGCGGTTAAAGCATTATAATCAAGGTCACCCTTCTCAAGTCTTTGAATAGCAATTGAGCCGTCTTTAATAAATCTCATACGGATACGATCAAAATTAAACATGCCTTTTTTTACATCGTTACCCCACCATTCTTTATTCTTTTCAAGAAGGATGTACTTTCCTCTAATCCAATCACCAAGCTTATAAGGTCCAGTTCCAACGAGAGTTTTATTAAGAACTTTATCCTGCTCTTCGGATGGATTTTCATAAAGATGCTTTGGAACTACACCCATGCCCGCAACAACATCAAAGTTAGCAAAGTATTTTTTCTTCGCCTTAAATTCAATTTTATTTGGAGCTACAATTTTACAGTACTCAATATTTTCAAAGTAAGGCTTACTATGAGCAGTTTGATATTTATTTTCAGGATGCATAATCGCATCAAAGGTAAACTTCACGTCTTCTGCAGTGAAAGGCTTTCCGTCATGCCACTTCACCCCTTCTCTAAGAGTAAAGATATAACTAAGACCATCTTTTGATGTTTCCCAAGAGCTTGCAAGCGCTGGCTCCCACTCGTAAGTTTCACTATTTCTAGAGGCAAGACCATCGACAATATTATTCTGGACCTGACTCGCATAATAGTCAGAAGACGATAGAGGGTTAAGTGTCGTCGGTTGCTGAGTAAGATTAAAGTTAAATGTATTATCCGAAGAGGAAGAACCCCCGCCTTCTTTGTTACAGGAAACTCCAATTAATGAAGCAATAATGACCGCCAAAAGGCTCCACTTGAAATTCATCTTAATATCCCTCGTTAAATTTGAATTCAAATAAATAAGGTACACTAATAGAATTTGGTCAAAATTTGAAGGAAAAGCTCGGATAACGGGCTAAAAATAGTAACGCTACTTGCTATAATAAAGGCGTGGATCGAGAGACCAGCGGTCGGTTTTGAGGTTTCTATCCTCAATTCGATATTTTTCTAATTTATTATCTATATCTAAAATGCTGCCCTGCAAGTTTTTATAATTTCTAAATGAAGTCAGCCTATCCTCTTCTAGATTTGCCAACTCTTCGCGCCATTCGGCTTCGAGTTTATCCCGTAAAACTTTAAAGCGGAGGTTAACGGTATTAACTTTTTCAATATGATTATCGAGACTTTTTTTATTTTTTAACAATTTAGAATTGATGGCCAAGCGTTTTTTCAAAAGAATATTAACGAGCTCACGGCCCATCACAATATTATTCACCAAGTCCTGGCTAAAAACTTTTAGATAAGCACCTTCTGCAACAAAGATAAAGTTTTTGCAATACTCAAACTCTGGAACCTTGAGAAGCAGATAATGGTTGGACTTACCAATGATATAAGCATTGCACTTAAGTTCAGGGCCTCTCTCATCCCAGAACTCTACCTTATCTTTCTTATTTAAGTACTTCATATTCGTGAAATCTATTTTCAAACGAATAAGACCTGCCTCTGCATTTAGGCGTGAAATCCTAGCAGAAAAGAGACCCATTGATTTGTCCTGAGTTTTTGTCTGAGCAAACACAGAATTAAGGGGCAAAGATAATATCAATATTAAAACTTTGAACATATCTTCTATTATAGGTGTATTTGGATTTTTCTAAAGCAGGTAGGATAAACCTGAGCGGAATGCTTTCGTATTACTCTGCGCTTTCATTATCAAAAGACCACTCATTAAAGTCATCACTCACTGGTGCTTCAATTTTTGGCGGGGCTTTTTCTCTATGAGAGTCTAATTCAGCATTAATATAGAGTTGAAGAATTTCATAAGCCTCTTCAAGCTCTTTAATCGTATGCCTAACATGTTCGTTTACTGTACCCGGCATATCTTCAGTCACCATAAGATACCACTTTAAATCATCTACCTTATGATAGAACTGATCGAGGCCAATAATGACTTCCTCACCACAATTCATAAAATCTGAAACTGATATTTGATCGTAGCGGTGTTTAAAGACTTCCGGAAAGTGATCTCTTGTTCTCTTTGCAGAGAAGTGATGCATATATTCTGGCTCTCTATATTTTATACGCTCAAAAACTCTTTGAGCATCCAAGCGCAGAATCGTAAGCAATTTCAAAGACTCGTCACGAGTTTGATTCATTATTCCCCACCCATTTGAGGAAGCTTTGCTCTTCTTCCTCCAGGCCATCTCTTATCTTCAATATTATTTTCAATATACTCGGAAAGAACTCTAATTGCCACATCTCTAAACTTACAAGGCAGGTTTAGAGAAACGTAGTGACCTTTTTGCTTAAGAGGCCTGTAGACATCAATCTCTCCAAAGGAATTTAGGTGAAATAGGCGGATCTTCTTGGTCTTTAGATAAAAGTCGATATGCTTCTTTCTCAGGGCTTGAAAAGTCTGGTACTGCTTTATTGTTTTAGTAAGAATGATGACAGGGACTTGCCTTCTGTTTAAGAAGTGATCTAATTCCTGAAGCTTTACGGGCACCAGAGTGATGCCGAAGCTTTTAAATTCGGCCGCAAGTCTAATAAAGTCATCTGAGATTTTATTTTCCCACTGAGCAAAGAGAATGTAGGTATCTGATAGATAAAACTTTTCTTTCACAATATCCTTTTCGCCACAAAGGAGAATATTGTGAAATTGCCAATGTCCGATGAATTCATTTGGGAAAATCTTGCCGATTCAATTGAAATAAAGAGAAAGGAGCACAATGACGGTCACTTACGTTTCCTCAATAAAACCCTGATTTTTACTGAGTAGTTTCGTTGCCAATTGTGTTTTCGGAGAGAGAGATGAAAAAGGCGAACATTCCTTGTCTTAACCATAACTTCAGCGTCGATTTAACTTCTACTCTTTGGTTGGAATGAAAGTAAGGCCTCATCCATGTGCTCCTTTCTTCTTTTCGTCATCCTTGACTGTGAGGCAAATCATCCTAACTTGCCTACTTATATGTTAAGCACGATTCGTGCCAAGTTTTCAAAGACAACGCTGCCCCTAAGTAGCTATAAACCCAAGTCAATGATCCGCTTACGCAAAAACAACATCAATTTAATATCCAAATATTTTTATAATATTAATAGCTTAAGCCCGGTGCCACTTGGCCTTATCGATGTCAAAAGTTTGGATGGGAGGAATTTTTGCGGGCCAACCTTTACTGACAAATTCAACTATCAATTAGTTAAAAAGCAGACCATCCAACTTCACTCCGAAATACAATAATATTAGCTTTAAAAGTTAATATATTTAGAGTTGATAAGTTATTGAAAGCGACCTTAACCAGTGTCACTTGGTGTAAAGCTGATCAGAAAGCAGTGTCAAATAAATACCAGAAATTCAAAAGTTTGACCAAGGGGGATACTATTGAGCCCGCCTTACAAAAACTCTCTTCTCAAATACTCCATAGTGATGTGATTGATAGAGAGATGAAGGTCCTCAACAACCCCATAGTCGCCTACAGCGCTTTGAATAAGAAGAGTGTCAGTTGATAAGCCTTTTAGAATACCACCATCAAAACCAAGAATAGAGACTGTGCGCACTCCCCTCTCATTGGCGGCCCTTACTGAGCGGACAAGATTTTCAGAATTACCAGAGGCAGTTAAGCTGACCAAAAGATCATGAGGCTTAAGAACACTTTTTATTTGCCGAAGAAAGACATCCTCAAAAGAGAAGTCATTTGCCAGGCAGGTTAATACTGAAGAGTCAGCACATAAGCTTTTGCAGAATATGGGAAGAGAGGATTTTTCAGACAGCAAGGTAAGGTCATTAACAAAATGTGAGCATGTAGCACTACTTCCACCATTACCTTGAAAGTAAATTGTCCCGCCGCGCTTTATTGTACTCAGGAGAAGCCCGATGAAGTTCTCTAGCTCTGCTTTATTTAGACTCTCCAAAGATTTTATCAGTCTTTCTTTGTAACCGTTCAAGACTTCACTGATTAAAGAATTTCTGCAATCGGCTTCAGCGCTTTCTAGGTCCTGATTGGGGGAGATCATTCAACACCATTAAAGAAGGTTGTTCCAATTCTCCAAGGTCTAAAGTGGAAAGGCTCATGGGACCAAGGGTAGACCATATTAAACCATACAAAGAGGGCCTTACCTCTAATATGAGACTGAGGAACAAAGCCCCAAATACGTGAGTCGGATGAGTGGTCGCGATTATCTCCCATCATGAAGTAGTGACCCTTGGGGATAGTTAACTTTGCCTGACCTCTATGAATCATCGCTGCGTTGTTATGAGCAATAACGTGTTTGATATCGCCGTTTTGAACCTTAAAGAACTTCATCGCAAGCTCTCTACCTTTTTGGTCGTAAAGTTCAGAGAATTCTTTGGCTTCTTTATCGTTAACCTCTAGACCCTTCATCTCTTTATCATTAATAAAAACACGATTATCAAAAACCTCAATAGTGTCTCCGGGAAGACCAATAAGTCTTTTAACATAGAGAGTGCTTCTATCATTTGGAAATTCAAAAACCATAATGTCACCACGCTCAGGCTGACTGAACTCGGTCACATAAATGGGATCTCCAAACCATTCTGAAAAGGGAAGCTTTAAGCCATACTTCATCTTATTAACGAGAATAAAATCGCCAATGGCCATAGTGGGGAGCATGGACCCCGAAGGGATATGGTTCGGTTCAAAAAAGGTTGATTTGAAACCAAACACTCCTAGAAATATAAGGATATAAGATATTATCTCTTTTTTAATCTTTTCTTTGTCCCAGTTCATTGACCTCATCCTGAATTATTTTAGTTATTTATAGCAGATTGAACTATTAGATGCCAAAAAAAAGCCCCTGCAAAAAGCAGGGGCTCTGTAATTTAAGCATTTTAGATGAAAGGAATTACATCATTCCTGGCATTCCGCCCATTCCACCCATTCCGCCGCCTGGCATTCCACCCATGCCGCCATCTTCCTTAGGAAGGTCAGCGATCATAGTTTCTGTTGTAAGCATAAGGCCTGCAACAGAAGCAGCATTTTGAAGTGCAGAACGAGTCACTTTAGTTGGGTCAATGATCCCAGCTTTTACGAGGTCTTCGTACTTGTCTAATCTTGCGTTATAACCCCAAGTAGCAGACTTTTGAGTACGAATCTCATTAACAACAACTGAACCTTCAAGGCCGGCGTTATGAGCAATTTGACGAAGAGGCTCTTCAAGAGCTCTTCTTACAATTCTAATGCCGAATTGCTCTTCCGCTGTATCAGACTTGAGCTCATCAAGTGCACTTGCAGCGTGAAGAAGTGCTGAACCACCACCAACAACGATTCCTTCTTCAACAGCAGCACGAGTAGCGTTTAGCGCATCCTCAACTCTGTCTTTCTTTTCTTTCATTTCTGTTTCAGTTGGAGCACCAACATTGATAACAGCTACACCACCAGCAAGCTTCGCAAGTCTTTCTTGAAGCTTTTCTTTGTCGTAGTCAGAAGAAGTATCTTCAATTTGTTTCTTGATTTGATTTACTCTTGCAGCCACTTCTGATTTTTCACCAGCACCGTCAACAATAGTTGTATTTTCTTTATCGATAGAGATTCTCTTAGCTTGACCTAAGTGAGTAAGCTCTGCAGTCTCGAGGCTCATTCCAAGCTCTTCAGAGATAACAGTTCCACCAGTCAAAGAAGCGATGTCTTTCAACATTTCTTTTCTTCTGTCACCAAAACCAGGTGCTTTAACAGCACATACATTCAATGAACCTCTAAGCTTATTTACAACTAGAGTTGTAAGCGCTTCACCTTCAACATCCTCAGCAAGGATAAGAAGTGGACGGTTTGTTTGAACAGCTTTTTCAAGAATTGGAACAAGTTCCTTTAGGTTTGAAATTTTCTTATCAGTGATAAGGATATTTGCATCGTCAAAACCAACTTCCATTTTCTCTGCATTGTTTACAAAGTAAGGAGAAAGGTAACCACGATCAAATTGCATACCCTCAACAACATCAAGAGTTGTTTCAGCAGTCTTAGACTCTTCAATAGTGATAACGCCACTATTTCCAACCTTGTCCATTGCTTCTGCAATAAGACCACCGATTTCAGAATCGTTGTTTGAAGAGATTGTTCCAACTTGAGCAATTTCTTCGTTAGACTTAACTTGCTTTGAAATTTCTTTTAAACGGGCAACAACAGCAGTAACTGCAGTATCAATCCCTCTTTTAAGATCCATTGGATTGTGACCAGCAGAAACAAGCTTTACACCTTCTCTATAGATACCTTGAGCAAGTACAGTAGCAGTAGTTGTTCCGTCACCTGCATCATCGTTAGTTTTTTGAGCTACCTCTTTAACCATTTGAGCGCCCATATTTTCGAAGTTGTCCTCTAGCTCAATTTCTTTTGCTACAGAAACACCATCTTTTGTAATGTGGGGAGCACCAAAAGATTTTTGAATAATAACGTTTCTACCTTTTGGTCCAAGAGTTACTTTTACAGCGTTTGCTAGTGAGTTTACTCCGTGAAGGATTTTTCCTCTCGCTTCTTCTGAGTATTTTAGTTCTTTAGCCATTTTATTCTCCTAAATTATTTAAGTTGTTTTTTTTATTTTCCTTTGGAAAATCGCCTTGGTTCGCTTCGCTCTAGTCAAACTGACTTTTAAGCTGGGGGCGATAGCGGCGTATCAAATAGCCTTTGGCTTTTTGACACGCACAAGCGCTACTGTAAGATCCCTAGGATGTCGTCTTCTCTCATAATAAGAAGTTCTTTTCCATCAACCTTAACTTCCGTTCCAGCATACTTTCCGAAAAGGATAGTCTCGCCAGCTTTAACTTCTAACGTACGAGTAGAACCATCTGTGTTTCTATAGCCACTTCCTATAGCTACAATTTTTCCTTGAGCTGGCTTCTCTTTGTTGTTCTCTGGAATAATGATTCCTCCAGCTGTTTTTGTTTCTTCTTCAAGTCTTTCGACGAGTACGCGGTCTTGCAAAGGTCTTACTTGCATACGTTCCTCCAATTACTGTGTTGCGGCATAGCCGAGTTAAAACTAATTTAAAGTTCACCGACAATCTAATATGCCTTTGACCAGTGTCAAGGGTGCGCAACCACATTTTTTTTTAAACATCTCAGGGTCATTCAAAAACTCTCAGAATCCCTAACAAATAGAGGTAATAGATGCCTTAACCTTCTGTAAGTTGGTCATAGGGATTTGTCGTTTTCATTATTGATTTAAGAATCTTACTTTGGCCCTTTAGAGGGACCAGACGCAGCATTCGCAATATTGTTCAAGAAGTTTCTCGTTAAACTTTTTTAAAGTCACCTTTGGCGATAATGGAGTTTTTCAAACTCATCACATATTTGCCCCGATCTGGTGAATTTGAGTTGGGTAAATAAAAGCGGCTGACCGCCATTCTTCTCTTACTCGATTTATTAGGGGAGCTTCCATGCACAAGCAGACAGTCATGGATCAATAAATCTCCAGGCTTTGCATCAGGTAGGAGTTTTTTTAAGCCTTTCTCTCTCAGAGCGTTGATATCACAACAGTAGTCATTAACGTTAACGACCTGATGGGGAAGCTCACCAAGAAGGTGACTACCTGGGAAGTACCAAATTCCACCGTTTGATTCATTACTTTCCTCTAACGGGGTCCATGAATTAAGACCTCTATTTTCCTTAGAGCAAAAGTAAGCCGCATCTTGATGTGGCCGGTAGCCAAACCCAGTAAAAGGGCTCTTCACAAGAACCTCACTTGTAAAAAGCTCGGATTTTTCTCCAAGAAGAAACTCTACTAAATCATGAAGGGGGGAGAGGTTGAATAACTCGTTGAAGTCACTGCTTAGGTTTCTCTGTGCGTCAGTGATGAATTCAATTTTATCATCTGAAAGCTTTTTATCAGATGCCGGGATATCTTTACCTCTAATATTAATTTCCTCTAATAGTGAAGCTTTTATCTTTTCAATTAGACCTAATTTATAAAAGCCCTTAATGTGTAAGAAACCATTTTTTTTAAATTCAGATAAAGTACTCGAATCCTTCATAAAAAGACTTTAACATAAGTACTAAATTATGAAAATAACACTAGCCTTCTTGCCAGCTTGGTTGCCCCTCACCCCGCCTCTAGGAATTACTGCTCTAGGTTCATTTCTTAAGTTACAAAATGTAGAAGTCAGCCTCTTAGATCTCAATAGTCAGCTCCACAAAATTTGCAGCGACCCAAGCCTGTGGGATATGGAAAAAAGTATCCTGTGGATGAAAGAGGAAAGTTATAAAGAGACTGTCCACCCTCACATTGAAGAGGAATTAAAAAAGAGCGCACGGAGCCTAGCCTTTAGTGAGAGCAGAGTTATTGGTTTTTCAATTTACTCAAGTAACTATAGACCAACTCGAATTTTTATTAAGCTTCTTAAGAACCTAAATAAAGATGTCAAAATTGTGTTGGGCGGCCCGGGAATAAATAAGGAACAAGCCTCAAGAGATATTGAAGAAGGTATTATTGATGCCGCAATTTTTGGAGAAGGTGAAGTCGCAACTCTTAACTTATTGAGGTACTGGGAAGGTAAGATTGAAAAGTCTAAATTAGGAAACACAATTTTAAAGGATGAAGAAGAAATTTTTGAAAGTCCTAAGATTCCCCTTATGAAGATGCAGGAAATCCCTACCCCAGACTTTGAACAGTTCAACCTTAATAATTACTACAGCAAAGTATTGCCCATTGAGTTCTCAAGGGGTTGCGTTGCAAGTTGCACCTTTTGTTCAGAAACAAATTACTGGGTGAGCTTTAGAACAAAAACTGTAGATCAGATCATTCATGAACTAAAATCAGGCATAGAGAAGCAAAAAATCACATCCTTCAGAGTGGTTGACTCCCTCATGAATGGAAATATGAAATTACTCCAAGACATTGCATCCACCATTCTTGAAGAAAATATAAAAGTTGATTGGTTTGGCTACTGCCGTATCAATCCAAAGATGACCCCAGAGATCCTCGACCTATTAAAGAGGGCCGGATGTGTCAGCATAATGTACGGAATTGAAACTGGTTCTCAAAAAGTACTCGATCTGATGAATAAGAAAGTTGATGTCAAAGATAATTATAAGGTCGTCATTGATACTTTTAATTCAGGTATTCGTGTAGAAGCGGAAATCCTCGTTGGCTTTCCGGGTGAAACTCTTATTGATTATTTTAAAACACTCAGATTACTTTTTAAATTAAAAAACCATCTAAGCTCAGTTTCTACTGGTTCTCCCATGGAAGTCGTTCGTAATTCAGAAGTCTTTGATAATCCTGAAAAATTTGGAGTTAGGTTTTTAAAAAGTGGATGGGCGACGAAAACATACCTAAATAATTATTACACGAGACAAGCACTCTTTCACCTCCTTAACTTTTACTTAAAGCTTATTGGTATTCAACAGTCTTACACATTAGACGATATCTCTAAGCAGCAAGCATAGCACCATACTAAACTTATCTTCTTTTCATCGATAAAAGAGCTTAAAGAAGGGCTTAACCTAGTGTAGGTTCAAGATATAACCTTACATAGGCAAGACCCTACTTAGGATTCTTAGTGTGAATATCTCCAAATTTTGGAATGAAAAAGTTCTTAAGTTTTTACTAAAAAACTCATTAAATGAGGAGAGGACCTATTTTGCTCTGACTCTTATAGTTGGCCTGATAGCAGCTCTTGTGGCCGTTGGACTTCATGACATCACTGATTTTTTAGTAAAATACATTGGAACTAACAAACCTTTTACACTACGAGCACTTCTCCTTGGGGGAGCCTTAGTTCTTATAAGTGGATACTTTACGACAAGAAGATTCCCGGGAACATCTGGTTCAGGAATTCCAGGAGTTCGCGTTGCACTCGCCGTTTACCACGGCAAAATTACTATCGGTCAAACAATCATGAAGTTCATCACCAGTGCCTTGGCACTTAGTAGTGGCTTCTCTCTCGGGAGGGAGGGACCGACAGCAAGTATTAGTGCAGGTATCGGCAGCTACTTTGGCCAGATATTTCACCTCTCAAAAAGAAAAGTTAAAGGACTTGTTGCCATAGGTGCTGCCGGCGGTATTGCTGCTGCCTTCAATACGCCAATAGCTGCAGTTGTTTTTACGATGGAAGAAATCGTCGGGGATTTGAACTCAAAAGTACTCGGAAATATCGTAATAGCTTCAGTAGTTGCAGCAATTACTGCACACTTCCTTACAGGCAACAGCCCAACATTCCAAAGCCTAGACTATAAGCTTGGACACCCCGCTGAATTAAGCTTGTATATGATTGTTGGAATATCAACAGCAATTATGGGCTTCCTTTGGACACAATCAGTGCTCTTGACCAGAAAACTAAGCTTAAAGATCTTTAAGGGACATAGGCTCACAATTATCTTTGCTACCTTTCTGGTGATTGCAGGGATTTCTCACATTCAACCAGAGGCCTTAGGAAGTGGTCACCAGACCATTGAAGTTGCCCTCTTATCTCTTTTGAGAGATTGGAGATTTCTTTTGAGCCTCTTTGTTTTAAAGTTTATCGCCACAACCCTTTGCTATGGCTCCGGTGTAAGTGGCGGCCTTTTCCTACCAACTCTTCTTATGGGAGCTACTTTAGGTAGTCTGCTCGGGGCAATTTTTCAAATACTCTTTCCTGAAGTTGGTCTCAATATTGGTGCTTTCGCACTCGTTGGCATGGGCTCTTTCTTTGTTTCCGTTATTCGCGCACCTTTTACTAGTATTATAATGGTTTTCGAAATGACTCGAGATTATAATATTATTCTTCCTTTGATGGTTGCCAATATTATCGCTTATTACCTCAGCAGTAAGCTTTTTGATGGCTCAATTTATGAAGCCATATCAGAGCAGGATGGCATCCACCTGCCCACAAAAGAAGATAACGAAATCCTTGAGTCCTTAATTGTTGAAGACGCTATGATAAGAGACCCTTACTCACTGAACGCTAATCTAACGATTGAAGAAGCGAATGAACTTATAAAGCTGAAACATTTCTCAGGCTACCCTATTCTAAAAAATGGGTTGATAATGGGTATGGTTTCACGCTCTGATATTGGCCAAGCCATTGCCAAAGGCAATGGTGGAGCGAATATAATGGAGATCTCAGAGAAGAAAGTTATTAGCATATACCCCGACCAATCACTTATGGTTGCCTTTCATAAGCTTGACCGTTTCCATGTATCCCGCCTGCCAGTGGTGAGTAGGATCAATGACAGAAAAACGATAGGAATTATTACTGCTGAAAATATTGTTTCGGTATTTGGCTATCATGTGAAAGAATAATAGCTGCTGGCTCAACGGGAGTTGATGCCTCTCAGAGGGGTATTATTTTTGGAAGTACTTTTTGATCAGGCTGACCATTTCTTATGCCACTACACTTTTGTCATTGATAGCTATTCTAAATACTGTGATATTGGTTGTTACTATTGTTACGCGAAAGACTTTAAGTCCAGTGATCAGTTTCAAATTGATTTAGCATCCATCAGGGCTTATTTCGAAGAAGCTAAAGATACCAAAAACAAAAAAATTATACACCATTTAATACGCAAACAAGTTCCTATAAGGCTTGGTTTTTCGACAGACCCTTTTCAAAATATTGAAAAGCAAGAGAGGAAAACGCAAAAGCTCTTGGCCATTTTTAAGGAATTCAATCACCCTTGTATTATCTTTACCAAAAGTGATCTTATTCTTGATGAGATTTATAAAGACCTTTTATCCCCTGAACTGACAAACGTTCAGATATCTTTATCAAGCTTCAAAGAAGAATTAACTGACTCGATTGAGCCAAATGCGATATCTCCTTCCAGCCGCATCAAGATTGTCAAAGAGCTCGGTAAGAGAGATATTTTAGCCCTACTTCGCTACAATATATTGCCTCCTATAATGAAGGGAATGGACTGTTACACGACACTCCATGATTACCTTCAAGAGGAAGCAGAGGCGATTAAAAAAAGCAATGTAAAGAACCTTATTGTAAACTCTATTTACTATAGAAATAACTCACCCGATATCGATGAAGAGGTTTGGAGCAACTTTAAATCTAAGCTCAAAAAAGATGAAGTGAATGTTTCCTATTGCTACCTTGGTGGTAAAAGTAGTCTATACTATGAATACAACAGAGGCTTAGAGTCGAACTGCTGTCTTTGTAATCTCAAACCCAATGACACCAGAAACGCCATTGGGTTTGGCACTATCGTAAAAAGCGGAGGCATCATAAAGGTGATACCTCTGATCTTAAAAACCATTATCCTTAGGTTTTCAAATTGGATATTAAAAAGAACAGTCGAATAAAGAACCTGACTTCAATTACTCTGATTATCTTAATTAGTTTGTTTTCACTAGAAGTGATTTCAACTCTAATCATTAGTGAAAAGAGAATTCAAAAAATCTATAATATTATCACTCCTGACAAAAAGCTTCTCTGGAAAAATAAACCTAATTTTATTGGTACCTTCTTTGGAGGTAAGACTAACCTAGACGACCAAGGTTTTAGAACTTCTGAAA
>Ga0136600_1000873_pt1 | contig 15093 bp, 11 predicted proteins | sample AntRauMFilla2698_FD_104634 | JGI IMG/M metagenome (GOLD analysis project Ga0136600, IMG submission 104634) | Saline lake microbial communities from Rauer Islands, Antarctica - Metagenome Filla 2 #698 | ecosystem: Environmental > Aquatic > Non-marine Saline and Alkaline > Saline | place...
ATGACTGTTATGAGTGCTATTGCATATATTATATTTAGTGTGATCACAGATGTTCTTTATACAGTTGTTGATCCCCGTGTACGCTTGAAATAAAGGATAATCTTTTAATGAGTACAGAAAGTAATTCGAAATCCTTATGGCAACATGCTTGGTCTACCTTAGTAGGCGATAAGATGGCGGTAGTTTCACTGACTATCGTTGCTGTCTATAGCCTTTTGGCCATCCTTTGCGCCCTTGGCTTCATCGCAGCCGATTGGTCAAAAGAAGTGGGTCCGTCATACGCGCCACCTTCAAGCGAGTATTTATTTGGTCTTGATATCTTTGGCCGTAGTGTTTTGGCGAAGACTTTAAAAGGAACAGAAGTGGCCATGTCTGTGGGCTTGGTTACCGGAATTATTACCATGGTAATTGGTGTTTTTCTCGGAGCAGTTTCTGGATACTTTGGTGGAAAGGTCGATGAAGTCATCGTTTGGTTTTACACAACTTTCAGCTCCATTCCTTATATCATGTTACTCGTTGCAATTACCTTCATACTAGGGAAGGGAATTCTCGCTGTTTACCTAGCTCTTGGCTTAACCAGTTGGGTTGGGCTTTGCCGCCTCGTTCGAGGTGAGTTCATACGTCATAAAGACAGGGAATATGTTCAAGCTGCATCAGCTATTGGTGGTGGGGATTTTCGAAAGATCTTTAAACACATACTCCCCAATGTACTTCACATTGTTATTATAAACTTCTCTCTTCAGTTTCAGGTCGCGATTAAATCCGAAGTTATACTCAGTTATTTGGGTCTAGGTGTTCAGGGGAGACCGAGCTGGGGAACGATGATCAATGATGCTAAGTTAGAGTTGGCTCGTGGCAACTGGTGGCAATTAGCTGCAGCAACAGTTGCGATGATGATAGTTGTGCTGGCATTTAATATCTTGGGAGATGCATTAAGAGATGCACTTGATCCTAAGCTTAAAGGGAAATAGGAAGGAAAGGCATGGCCGAAAAAATATTAGAAGTAAAAGATCTTGTTGTTGAATTTAAAACTGATAGGGGAAGTATCACTGCTGTGAAAGGTGTTAACTTTGAAGTATTCAAAGGAAAAACCCTTGGTATCGTAGGTGAGTCTGGCTCTGGTAAATCAGTAACCGCTCTTTCTATTATGAGATTGATTCCAAGTCCTCCTGGTAGAGTTGCTGGAGGAAAAATATTATATAGAGGAGAAAATGTTTTAGATATCCCTCTCGATGATATGCGAACCATTCGTGGAAATAAGATTGCTATGATTTTCCAAGAGCCAATGACTTCACTAAATCCAGTTTTTACTGTTGGAAATCAAATCGAAGAAGTATTTGAGCTTCATCAGAAGGATCTTGATAAGCACCAAAGGCACGAAAAAGCTATTGAGATGCTTAAGTTAGTAGGCATCCCATCCCCTGAGAAAAGAGTTTTAGAGTATCCACACCAACTTTCAGGTGGGATGCGACAAAGGGTAATGATCGCAATGAGCTTGGCTTGTGAGCCAGACATTCTCATTGCCGATGAGCCCACAACTGCTCTTGATGTAACTATTCAGGCACAGATTCTCGAGCTGATGAAGAAACTTCAAGATGAAATGGGTATGGGTATTATTATGATCACCCATGATCTTGGTGTTGTGGCTGAAACATGTGATGATGTTGCTGTGATGTATTGTGGGCAAATCGTTGAGCGCGCTGATGTCAAAACTCTGTTTGAACATCCAAGGCATCCTTATACGAAAGGCTTGATAGAATCAATTCCATCTTTTGACTCTACTAAAGGTGGAGTGAGGGGGAGGTTGCCAACGATTGACGGGATGGTCCCTTCACTATTTGATCTACCTAAAGGTTGTAATTTTCAAAATAGATGTAAATATGTGACCGAAAAGTGTCGCGGTCCTCATGGGGATCCTCAACTGGAGTCGCTTGGAAGTACTAATCAACAAGTTAGATGTTTTCACCCGTTAAGCTAAGGGTTAGGAATTTTATATGAGTGAATATCTTTTAGAAGTTAATAGTCTTTCAAAGAAGTTTCCAATTAAAGGTGGAATTCTGGGCAGAGAGGTTGGTGCTGTAAACGCTGTAAATAACGTTTCTTTTAAGATTAAAAGAGGAGAAACATTAGGACTTGTTGGTGAGTCAGGTTGTGGAAAAACAACTTTAGGACGTTCTCTCCTTAGGCTTCTAGAGCCAACTAATGGTGAAGTTATATTTAATGGTCAAAATATTATTGATCTCAACAGCAATGATATGAGAGAGATGAGAAGAAAAATGCAAATCATTTTTCAAGATCCCTATGCATCTCTAAACCCTAGAATGACTATTGGTGGAATCCTTTCTGAACCAATGGATATTCATAAGCTATTCACGGGAAAAGAAGAGAGAAAGAAGAGAATGTATCAACTTCTTGATCAAGTTCAGCTTCCAAAAGATACACTTAATAAATATCCTCATGAATTCTCTGGTGGCCAAAGGCAGCGTATATGTATTGCTCGTGCTCTAGCAGTAGAGCCTGAGTTCATTGTATGTGATGAGCCGGTCTCTGCGCTCGATGTATCCGTCCAAGCTCAGGTAGTTAACCTCTTGATGGATCTGCAAAAAGACCTAGGCCTAACTTATCTCTTTATTGCTCACGATCTTAAGGTGGTTGAGTATATTAGCTCTCGAGTTGCTGTGATGTACCTTGGGAATATGATTGAGGTTGCAGAATCAAGCGAGCTTTATGGGGGAGCAAGGCACCCTTATACTAAAGCGTTATTCTCGGCCATTCCGAAGCCAATCCCTGGAAAACATGTAGGCAGAATCTTACTTGAGGGTGATATTCCTAGTCCAATGAACCCTCCGACGGGGTGTCATTTTCACCCAAGGTGCTGGAATGCTAGTGATGAATGTAAAAAAACCTATCCGGGTATAACTGCAGAAACTGCGACGCATGAATACAAGTGTCACAATCCCATAACTCTATAGGCGAGCTTTTAAGTCTGGATTGGGAAGAACTTTAAGATAAAAGTTCATTCCTCGGTTAAAATTTCCTCAAAGATTCCGATAAGTTATCTGAGATAAAAGTATCTCAAGGAGTAACTATTTCGGACTTAAGTCAATTTAAGAATTTTCTTGAAGAGAAAGATTTCTTTTCTCTAATGAGCTGCGGGCCTTTGGTTCCATTTGATCTCTATTGGGTAAAAAGAAATGGAAAAAAAGTATTATTAAAAAACGCAGGCTCCTTTTCTAAAAAAAATGATATCCAAAAATTAATTGATAAAGAGCTTAATTTAGAATGCGACTTTAGGTTAAGTGAAAGTTTTCTTAATGGTTTTATTTCTTTATTTGTAAGATACCTAGAAGAGCAACGTTCTTCCTACCCTCATCCTGCAAAAATTCAAGAATGGAGGCTATCTTTTTTAAATTGGATGGCGCCCATTATTTGGGAAGATAGGGAGTCTATAAGTGACTTAGATATCGCTTTTGCTGTTGGTGCCGTTTTTTATCAAGTTTCAGATGAGCTAGAGAATGATTTCTTATCATTTCCCTTGGAAGTACAAGCTCGAAATTATACCTCTGCGGCCTTCGCGGTGCTGTTTGCCATGTGCCTTGGGTATGACGATTTTAATTTCTTAAAAGACTATTATACCACCTTACTCTTTATGGACTATCCCTTCTTAGTGGATATGTGGTCTGAGAATGAGTACCTCTTTCTTCTTCAGGAAAGAAAACTACCAGGCTTAGGAGAATCTCTTTCAAGCGGAGTGAAGAAAAAAGTTATAAAGCGCTATGCAAATTTAAATAGTGCTGGAATAGAAAAAATTTGTAATGAAATTGATAACAAAGGATTAGTGAATTATTTGAAGTGGTCATTTGAAAGAGTCAATGGAACAGGCTTTCCCAAAGGATTAAATCAACGGGAAATGAGCGACCTCGATATGATTACAATATTTAGCTATCAAGCATTTGATCTGATAGGAAAGATCAATAGCGAACCAGAAAGAAAGTTATTTAAAAATTATTTGAATTTAAAAACAGAATGTAAAAGTGCAAATTTGGGAATTCGCTTTGAAAGAGTTCTTAACACTGCCTTTGCAAAAGCCCAAGAAAAGGATGGTGGCTTTTTAGAAATTGTTGGACTGTAGTTATGACTAAAAAACGTCAAATCTATTCACAAAAACAACTTCCAACTCCCTTAAAGGAGCTGCTGTCGGATAATAATATAGTAATTCATGGTAAAGCAGAAGAGCGGGAAGACTCTATGTTTGTCTATGGTTTGGACGGTAATACAAACTTTACTCCTGTGGATTGGAATAAGGTGAAAACGTCTCCGACATCGTTTATCTATCCCGAAATATGTGATTGGGATATACCTCGCGCTATGATCCAAAGGTATTTTGGTGGTGAGGGCGCTCTTAGTCCAGAGGAAGGCTTCCAGGGAATCGTTTTAAAGGCGAATACTCTTAAGATAACAAATGATTACTCGATCGGTTATTATTCAGACGTGATAAGTTCATTTGCTTCTAAAGAGCGGGTTAATCCGGTGCAAATAAGAAACTTTACAACGCTTTGTCTGTCATACTTAAGCTATTTAGCAAAAGCATCTATTACGGCATTTCCAATCGAGATAGACTATGGCTTAAGTCAAAACTCCTTTTTTATTCAAATACACTGTCAGTCCCTGAAGTTCTTCATTGAGAATATTGTAGATTCTACTCAAGAAGCAAAAAGTCGAGACCCGTTTGTAAGCTTAATGAAAGAAGTTATATCTAAAGTTGATTTGATGGAGGTCTACACTTTGGAGTCTTCTCAAAAGCTGGTTGTAACAGCTTGCTGGATAACGAACCCTAACTTTATAAGAACAGACTTCTATAATTCCCTGTTAATTCACCAGATTCAATCTTTTAGAGAAACAGGAAGAACTCGGTTTGGGAAAATCGCTGAAACAAAACCCTTTTTCGAAGAACTAAAGGGAGAACAAAAATCAAGAGTCCTAGAGAGTCTACCTAAAGCCTACTCTGTAGGAGAGTCTTTAAAGGAGCGTATAAACCTTGTTTTAGTTAAAAGGGTCGTCAACTTTCTCCATAAGAAATGGAGTGATGGGGATGGCAATATCCAAGTACCCGATACTGAGGACTATGATTTAGATAGTTTGAGTAAAGATCTATTAGTCTTTCCAGACCAAGAAGCAATAAAGAGAATTAATGCGAGTGAAAAAGAAGCCATTCTTCATAATATATTTAGTCATGGTATTAACTTAAATGAAGAAGTCGAAAGGGTAAAAGAAAACATAGATACTGATGACTACCTCGAAGGAATCTTAAGCTCACTTTCAAAAATGTCATGTGACGAGGCCAATGTAGCAATAGGTGGGTTCGAAGAAGATGCTAATGGCATCCCTGGACAAAAGGAGGACCTTGAAAAAGAAAGCCAAATGGTGAAGGGCGAGCGAGAAGATCTGACGGAAGAAAGCCAAATGGTGAAGGGCGAGCGAGAGGACCTGACCGAAGAAAACCAAATGGTGAGTGGAGAGAGAGAAGAAAAGGAACATCGCCAAGTTATTTCAGGTGGCGAGGAAAGCCAAAAAGATGAAAAGACGACCATTACAGGAACGACAGATAATATTGTAAGTGAAAACTGGGAGGTCAAACGTAGCCAGGTACTTGAGAAAGTAAAAGGGCGCGTTAATGACCTAAGAAACAGTAAAGCAAGTAATAAAGAGATTGATGAAGAAGTAAAAATGATTATCTCCTCAGAGCTTGGCATGGATAGCGACTCTAGTGAAAAGTTGGCAAATGCCATAAGTGATGATGCCTCTGATGACTGGGTTCAAGGCAACCTAGACCCTATAAACGAAAATATAAAGCAGAGGATTCAGTTAGAGAAAGTCTCTAACCAACTTAGTTTACGTGAAACTCAAGTTGGCAAAATGAAGAAACTAATTAATGGACTTAAGAGTGAGGTCGCCTCATTAAGAAATGAAAAGCAAATGGATGCAATGGTTTCAACCATTTCACCAAGGCTTTCTCAGGAACAAGAAAGTGTTCCCGCTGTTGAGAATACTATCGTCATGGGCTCACCCATAGATGATCAGAGTGATTCTAATGAGACGAGCAATTCTGAATTAATGAAAGATAATGAGGTTTCTGCAGTCCTAAATAGTTTAGGGTTAGATAATCAAGACGAGACTGAAATTACTAATAACTCAAGTGAGGCCAATGCTTCCAATGAGGAAAACCTCGTTCGCGCCAATGAAATTACTTTTGAGAGGGAAAAGGAAAAGCTTAGCAATCAAATTCGGAAGTTAGAAAAAGATAATGCTCTTCTTCTTAAGAAGTTTAAGGAGGGAATTAATGAAATTTCTGAAATTCGTGATTCCGGGGAAGACTTAAGCAAACTGAAAAAAGAAAATGAAGGACTCAGTGCTCAAGTAGAGTCTTTGAAAAAACGTGTAAGCTTTATGTACGACAACTCTAAGGCAAATAAAGAGATTTCTGTAAGTGCAAGTGAAGTTCAAAAGATTATCGAAGACAAAGAGCGCTTCTTTCAAGAAAAGCAAGAAAGCCAAAAAGAACTTGAGTTTGCGAAATCTGAAAATAGAGAGCTCGAGCGTATACTTAAGCAAAAGGAACTTGAGATTAAAGATAAAGAGCGTCTATTAAAAAATAAGCCTACTGGCGAGACAGAGGACTTCGTAAATGAAAAAGAGAAGGAAGTTGTAGCTCTGAGCTCAGAATTAAAAAACAAAGCAGTGGAACTGAGAGCTGCCACCTTGAAAACAAAATCCTTTGAACAAAAGGTGCGCTTCTTATCTGCTCAACTTGATACAGCAAAAAAGACCTCTTCTCAGCCTGGGACTAAAGCGGGTGGGGGATCTGGAGATCCAAAGGTCATGGGCAAGTTGAAGCAGTTGGAGAAGAATAATTCAATGTTAAAACAGTCCTCTGAAAAGGTTCAAGCAGAACTCTCTGAAAAGAAGACTGAGCTTCATAAAGCGAAGCTAGAAAATAAAACAATGTCTTTAAAGGTTAAGGACTTGGAAAAGATAATCTCAAAGCTGACCAAGAAAGCTGCATAGCGAAATAATAAATTCTTTCAACTTCTTGCCAACTTTCCTTACATAAGTTAAAAATAGCCTTCAAAATAAAGTCTGAAAGCCGCAGTGGTGAAATTGGTAGACACGCTAGACTTAGGATCTAGTGCCTTTGGCGTGGGGGTTCAAGTCCCTCCTGCGGCACCAATATCAAATGAAAAGAATGAATGAAAGAATTAGATAAGGTCTTCTAGGAGCTCTTGGTCCCCTTCAGTTGCCCATAGGCTTTCTTCCTGATGCTCACAGCTAAGAGCAAACTCAGTCTCCCAGAATGGGTCATTAGGACGGTTAAATTCGCAAGCTAGGCACATGGCATAGCTCTCATTCTCTGGCGCCAACCAAAGGAAGTCCCTTAGAAAGGATGACGTTAAAACTCTGCCCCTTAGGTACGATCTCACAAGGTTCTTGGTTGCGGGTAAGAGAAATTCTGGCGGTATACAGTTGAGGCCAACGCGCGCTCTTCGCGTAAGAAGATTACGTTCAGATGAATAGCTAATGCTTCCCTCCATCCGATTCGCTACTATCGGTACTAAGAAAAGTGTGAAAAGGACGATAGATACCGCTGATTTCAAGTTGTCTGCCTCTTTGTTGTTTCCCTATTTTTACCATGATTCCTAATACTTATGACCAAGTCGGATAACTTTTACTATGGTGATTAATCTATTAACATTATTAAAAGGAATAAGTACGTGTTTTTAGCTACTTAAGGCGCATAATGAGTGATCAGATTGTAATTTTTTGTGGTGGGGGAAGTGGTGGACACGTCTTGCCTGCGTTAACTCTTATTAGAGCACTAAGGGAAACTAGACCCCAATTAAAAATTCAATCTATTGGAAGTTACCAAGGAATTGAGGCCACTTTGTTTCCTGAGTTACAAGTGCCCTATAAGTCTATAAGCACGGGCAAGCTTCGCCGTTACCTGTCCCTTCAAAACTTTATCGATATATTTAAGCTCTTCTTTGGGACACTTCAGTCTTTTTGTTTCTTGTTAAAATTCTCTCGAAAGAATACTTTAATTTTCTCAACGGGAGGGTTTGTGACCGTTCCCGTAGTCTTTGCAGCTTGGCTTCAAAGGAAAAAAATTATTATTCATGAACAAACAACTAGAATTGGCCTGGCGAATAAGATTGGGAGTATTTTTGCTGATGATATCCTCGTTACTTTTAAGGATTCTCTTAATTATCTCCCAAGAGAGAAGTCTCAATTAGTTGGTTACCCTTTTCGAAATGAAATTTTTCAAAAGGTGGATAAAGCCGTTTTAATTGATGGGGAAGGTTTTTTTGAACAGGGCAGACCTATTTTATTTCTTACTGGAGGGGGGAATGGTTCACTTCTTTTGAATGAGGCTCTAAGTAATATTCTACCTCAATTAAAAGATCGTTTTTTTATCATTCATCAATGTGGCAAAGCTCACTATGAGAAATATAAGAAACTAGAAACAGCTCACTATAAAGTTTTTGATTTTGTGGGTGAAGAGATGATTCCGCTTCTAAGAAAGTCCGAGGTTATCATCTCTCGAGCCGGTGCGGGAACTGTTATGGAGCTTATTGCATTAGGAAGACCTTCAATATTTATTCCTCTCAAAATAGCTCAAAAAAATGAACAGTATCATAATGCCAAAGCTGCAGAAGTTGCACTAGGAAGTATTGTTATAGAAGAGAATGAACTCAGTGAAGAGAGCTTATTAAATGCAGTCGAGAGTATCTTAAGCAAACCCAAAAAAGACATAATTACAGAGAATCCGACTGTGAAAATCATAGATAAAATAATGCTCAGGTTAGGAAATCGTGAATAAAGAAATGAAAAAGTATCAACAGCTTGTTAGTGAATTTGCAAAAGAGAGGGATTGGGATCAGTTTCATACTCCTAAGAATCTCGCGATGGCCCTGTCTGTTGAAGTAAGTGAACTGTTAGAGCACTTTCAATGGATGAGCGGAGAAGAATCAAAAAATCTCTCAGCTGATAAAAAGGTATTAGTTGAAAATGAAATGGTTGATATTATGATTTATTGGCTCAGAATTGCTGATAAATTAAATGTTGATTTTGAAAAGTCTTTTGATCGCAAGTTTCAAGAGAATAAGGAAAAGTACCCGGTAGATTTAGTTAAGGGCAGCTCAAAGAAATATAATGAATATTAATTTTTTCCCAGCATGCCATCTCGAAGTTCTTCATCACGCGCATTGATAAACCAGATGCTGAGAAGGGCTCGAGAAAAGTCTTTGTTGCCAATTACCGCACTCTTTTTACCATTACAGCTTACCTCAACACCGCTATCAAGAAAATTGATAAGAATCTGTTGACCCTTTCTAATATCCCCGATCTGCGCATTGAATTGTTCAAAATACGGCATCATTATTTTTCTGTCTTTATCGTTTACGGCGGCCATGAAGCCTTCTGTCCATGCCCCTTGAAGATCCTTTGCATTAACGTCTCTTATGAAATCCATTGAGATGTGCTTAGGAAAAGGCAGCCCTAGAAGCTTTGCAGGGTCTTTAGTTTTCTCAGATAGGTACAGAGCACCAACGTAAATCTTAATGCTAAAAAACGTCGCTCGTCTTATACCTGTGCCATTAAGCACAAGTTCTTTACCATTTAGCATGATTTTATCTGGTCCTTTCACTCTAGCTTGTTCAAAAGCATAAGAGGAAAGGACAGTTAAAAAAGAAAGAACTATTATTATGTACTTAATAATAATCTCCTGAGGCTATCTTCTAACGACACTTCTTTTATTGCATTCTAAAACTTTTTTACGAATACGAATGTTTTCAGGTGTAACTTCAACCCATTCGTCATTGTCAATCCAATCAAGTGCCCAGTCGAGCGTTCTTGGTTGAATAGGAGGTAGAATTATATTAACGTCCTTGCCTGCTGTTCTCATACTTGAAAGGTGTTTTTCTCGAACAGCATTAACATTGGTATCATTCGTTTTAGTATACTCACCAATAACCATGCCCTCGTAGCACTTTTCTCCTGGGACAACGAATTGCTTCCCAAGACTTAAGAGGTTGAAAAGTGCATAAGGAGTCAACTTACCAGCTCTATCAGCTACAATGGCTCCATTTTGTCTCGCGAGAAGGTCGCCTGCATAGCTCCTGTAACCAAGGTATTCAGAACTCATAATACCTTCACCTCTTGTATCGGTAAGGAAGCGAGAACGGTAACCAATGAGACCACGTGAAGGGATAATGAATTCCATTCTTGTTCTGCTGTCACCAATTGGTATCATAGCGTCCATTAAACCTTTTCTCTGGCTTAACTTTTCAGTTATCGCACCAGTTGCATCGCTTGGTATGTCGAGAACCAGCTTTTCGAAAGGTTCTGTTCTTTGTCCTTCTTCATCTTCACTAAAGAGAACTTCTGGGCGAGAAAGCATAAACTCAAAGCCTTCTCTTCTCAGTTCTTCAAAAACAATAGCCAGCTGAAGCTCGCCTCTACCCATCAGCTTAAACACTTTAGGGTCATCTGTGGCAGAATATTTAAGTGAAACATTATGACGACAAGAATCCTGAAGGAACTCTTCAAGTTTACGAGAAGTAAGATAGTCACCTTCTTGACCACTTAATGGTGAAGTACTTACTGAAACGAATACACCAACTGTCGGTGGTTCAACTTCAATTCTCTCGATGGCGTCTTCTTCTTTGGTGGCAACAGTATCTCCAATAAGACCATGGTCAATGCCAGACATAATGACAATTTCACCAGCTTCAGCAAAATCTACGTCATTGGTGCCAAGTTTATCGTAAACCTGAATATTAGTTACTTTAAAGTTCTTGGCTTTTTCTTTTCCAATAAGCGTTGCTTGCTGGTGCTTCTTTATCGTTCCTGCTTGGAGTCTTCCAACAAGAAGAGCACCTAGGTATGAAGAATAGGATAGGTTTGTAACAAGTAATTGAAGTGGAGCATCTTTATCAAACTTAGGTACAGGATAGTAATCACTGGCCATAAAATCTAATAAAATTCGAAGATCGCTTGTTTGAACATCTGGGCTTTCTGAACACCAACCATCTTTTCCTGAGGCATAAAGAAATGGAATATCGAGATCAAAGTCGCCAATATCAAGGAAACTGGCGAGTTCTAGCAGGAGGTCTTCAATCTCTCCTTTCACTTCATCAATTCTTGAGTCAGGTCTATCTACTTTATTAACAACAACACCAATCTTAATTCCTCTTTGCATTGCCTTAGAGAGAACAAATCGTGTTTGGGGAAGGCAACCTTCAGCTGCATCAACAAGAAGCAGAACTCCGTCGACCATCATTAAACTTCTTTCAACTTCTCCGCCAAAGTCCGCGTGTCCTGGAGTATCAAGGAGGTTAATTTTGCAGTCATTCCAGAAAATGGCACAGTTTTTGGCCTTAATTGTGATACCTCTTTCTTTTTCGATATCGCCAGAGTCCATCACTCGTTCTTGAATTTCGTCTCTTTCCCCGTATGTACCAGACTGCTGAAGGAGTCCATCAACAAGAGTTGTTTTTCCATGGTCAACGTGGGCGACCACTGCGATGTTCTTTAAATAATTGTAAGGTGTCATTTTAATTGCCTCATGTGTCATTGCCCCTTTTCCAAGTGGGTAATTCCGGTTATGGTATGTCTTTTTTATAACCGAACAATCTAATAAAAATGATCCAGTTGCAAGGAATAAGTAAGTCATTTGGCGAAAGAGTGCTCTTTGAGGACATCAATATCGTTGTTGGTCCTAGAGAGCGGGTTGGTCTCGTTGGAAGAAACGGGATGGGCAAATCTACGTTATTTAGGATCATCCTTGGAGAGGAAAAGGAAGATGAAGGTTCTATTGCAATTCCTAAGGGATATCGGATTGGAGCACTTGAACAGCATCTTGATTTCAGCGGTAAAACTATTCTTGATGAGGTTATATCGGCCCTGCCTGATGATCAGGTTTATGATCACTGGAGAGGGGAGAAGATTCTCTTTGGCTTAGGCTTCTCTGATAATGATTTGAGCCGTGCACCTTCGGAATTTTCGGGTGGCTATCAAATTAGGGTGAAGCTAGCTAAGGTTTTGGTTTCCGCACCAAACCTTCTTATGCTGGATGAGCCCACAAACTATTTAGATATTGTTTCACTGCGTTGGTTGGCAGAGTTCTTAAAAACATTCCCTGGTGAAGTCCTCATGATTACCCACGATAGAGGTTTTATGGACTTGGTAAGCGACCACATCATGGGAATTCATAGGAAGAAAGTAAAAAAAATAAAAGGAAAGACGAGAAAGTATTATGAGCAGCTTGAGATAGACGAAGAGGTTTATGAGCAAACTCGTCAAAACCAGGAGAAAAAGAAGAAAGAGCTTGAAAACTTTATTACAAAGTTTAGTGCAAAAGCCTCGAAGGCCCGGCAGGCCAATAGTAAAAAGAAAATTATTGATAAAATGGATGAAATTGAAATGCTTGATCAATTACCTGACCTTTCATTCTCATTTAATTATAAGGATATTCCTTCGAAATTCCCTGTTGAGGTCAAAAACTTAAGTTTTGGTTTTGATGCTGATGATTTGTTATTTAGAAACCTGAACTTTTCCGTAGCAAAAGGCGACTGTATTGGCATCATCGGAAAGAATGGGCGAGGTAAATCAACTTTATTAAATGTCCTTGCCGATGAGCTTAATCCTATTGAGGGAGAGACTTGGTTTGCCCCTGGCGTAGAGCGTGGTCACTTCGGCCAAACGAATATTGAAAGGCTTCACAAAAGTAATAATATCATCAAAGAAATCCAAAGTATGAATGTAGAGCTAGGTCTTACTCAAGTGAGAAGTATCTGTGGCGCCATGATGTTTCCTGGTGATGATGCAGAGAAGTCGATCTCTGTTCTTAGTGGGGGAGAGAAAGCAAGAGTAATGCTGGGTAAAATTTTGGCCCATAAAACAAATGTTCTCCTTCTTGATGAGCCAACTAACCACTTGGATATGGAGTCGATAGAGATTCTTTCTAGTGAAATAGCTCGCTTTCAGGGTGTTTCTTTTATTGTGACTCACTCCGAGCTATTGCTAAGGGATCTCGTAAATAAGCTTATTATCTTTAAAGATGGTAACGCTCTGTTTTTTGATGGGGGCTATAAAGAGTTTTTAGCAAAGATTGGTTGGGATGATGATCTTCCCTCAGAGAGGAAGGTTGAAAAAAAGGAACCAGCTAAACCTATTAGTAAAAAAGAAAGTGGTAAGAATGGCTCCATCGAGAATGTAGTCAACAAAGAAGAGATTGCTCGTGTAGAGGAAGAAATTATAAAACTTGAAGAGCTCATTTCCAAGTTCGAAGGTTTATGTCAGGCGAAATCTCAAAAGGGTGAAGACATTGCTGAAGTTACAGCGACTCTTGGAAAGCTTCATAAGAAAATGGATATTAAGTTCCAAGAGCTCGAAGATCTAACTGATTAAACTTCTTGCTTATTAAGAAGTGCCTCTGAGTCAGGAGACCCTCCTCTTTCCCATCGATGATACTTTTGTAAAATTTGAAGAACTTTTTCTGGCTTACGAGCTTTCTTCCACACTCCAGCGGCATATTTATTCGCTTCTCCCATTGTGGGGTAGGGATGAATCGTGCCGAGAATTTTATTTAAACCAAAGCCATGTTTCATTGCAGCGATAAACTCTAGAAGCATGTCAGCAGCATGGTTACCGACAATTGTTGCGCCTAAGATCTTATCACTTCCCTCTTTGGTTAAGACTTTTACGAAGCCGTAGTCAGTATCATCAGCAATCGCGCGGTCAAGGTCGTCGATATCATATCTCGTCACTTCATAGGAGAGACCTTCTTCTTTTAGTTGGGTCTCATTTTTTCCAACTGTTGCAACTTCTGGGTCAGTGTAGGTCACCCAGGGAATAACAGAGTAATCGACCTTAAATTTCTTGAAGCGACCAAATAGTCCGTTAACAGCACAGAACCAGGCTTGATGAGCAGCCGTGTGAGTTAATTGATATGGTCCTGTCACATCACCACAAACGTAAATATTAGGAAAATTGGTTTGAAGGAAGTCGTTGGCCTCGATTGTGCCATTCTTTCTTAATTCGACACCTATGCTTTCAAGCCCAAATCCAGAAACATTGGCTTTTCTCCCCACAGCGACAAGGACTTGGTCAAAGCTAACTTGAACTTCTTTACCTTCAAAAGAACAAGTGAGGGTATTTCCGCTGAAGCTCTCAGCTTTATGATTTAAGAGTATTTCTACGCCCTCTTCAGCGAGTTTGTGAACAATGAACTCACTGACCTCCGGATCTTCTTTCATCATTACTCGCGGGGCCATCTCAACAACTGTGACTTTACTCCCTAAGCGAGAAAAGCTTTGCGCCATCTCAAGTCCTATTGGGCCACCACCAAGAACAACCAAACTTTTCGGAAGTTCTTTTAAGTCCCATAAATTTTCACTGGTAAGAATGGGAATATCTCTTATACCTGCAATTGGCGGTACAAATGGGCTTGCCCCTGTGGCAATGGTGATGTTCTTTGTTGTGATCCTTTTGCCATTTATTTCAATTTCCCAAGGACTGATAATTTTAGCTTCACCTTGAATGCAATCAACTCCAAGCTTGGTGTAACGATCCATACTGTCATGAGGCTCGATTTTTTTAATCACTCTGGAAACTCTATTCATAACATCTGGAAAGTCAAAATCGCACTGAGCAGACTTGATGCCATACTTTTGAGAGTACTTTAAACTATGAACAAATTTAGCTGTCTTAATAATAGCCTTGGAAGGAACACAACCAGTGTTAAGGCAGTCACCACCCATCTTATGCTTTTCAATAATCGCTACCTTGGCATTAACTGCGCTGCCAATGTAGGAAGTAACAAGGCCAGCAGAACCCGCACCAATTGAGACCATATTGTAATCATATTGCTTTGGTCTTTTGAAGTTTCGATAGACTTTTCTTCTTTTCATAAAGTTTATAATCAGCTTAGCAACGAGAGGGAAAAGGCCTAAGAGACTAAAGGAAACAATCAGATCAAACGAGAGTATGTCACTTAGGGAGCTTACTTGAGAGATTTGAACACCGGCATTTACATAA